>JACCDP010628795.1_pt1 | contig 16588 bp, 10 predicted proteins | sample 7445841 | NCBI WGS metagenome assembly JACCDP01 (sample SAMN15323441, study PRJNA562643) | freshwater metagenome | isolation source: river surface water | place: USA:Blue River Watershed | collected 2017-08-17 | reverse complement strand
TTATTTAAGTATTCAGTCTAGCATGTACCGGGGAGAACTTCAATTTTTTCTCCTGGTGTTGGGAATTTTTTCGATTGATTTTTTAAAAGATAGGGCGCCTCATTTTTTTGATTTTTCTACCCTACCTCCAAAAATTACGCAATGGGAACTTGATTCTTGCGCCAGGACCATTTCCATCCAATCCGTAGTAGGAGGCCTTCCTCCCTACGATTTCTATGTCTTCAAGCAAGATCTCCTTGACTCGAGCAATTGGCAGGTGTACCGTTTGATTAAGGAACAGTTGCCTCAAATTTCAGGCCTGCCTTCGGGTACCTATCGGGTAAAAGCAGTGAATGAGGGAGTAAGTTCTCCTTCATTCTCCACTAATATCTTGGAAGTAAGTTTTCCCGCGGACCCTGAGTTCGAGGTCCTTGGAGCTACTTCCCTTTGTTCGGGGGAGAGCCCTGCTATCGCACTTCAGCTAGCTCATTCGGAGGGTCCTCTACCTATTCGTTGGACCACACAAGTGCTGCAGGCTCCCGAAGAAGGCGAAGTGCTTGGGCATACCACTATCCCAATAATTTTTCAATTCAAAATTTCAGATACACTGGTCAATACGGGCAAGACACTAGCCAAGGTCTCCTATCAACTCCAAGCGCTGGTCAACGGTTGCATTCGTCCTGCAGGTACGGTAGAAGTAGGGGTAAATCCCCAAGCCAGAATTGAGGCAAGCCTTTCGGACAGTATCCTTTGTTCCGGCACTCCCTTTTTCATCTCCCTACTTCCCCAAAGTTGGGGGGCTGTCCCCATGCAGGTGCGCTGGTCTGCGGCACTGCTCTCCGGCCAAGTTTCGGATTTAGTCGAAGGTGGTCAGTTGACCCTCCCAGCACTGGCTCCCATTTCCCAAAACTTGACCAATCGGGGAACAGATCCTGCTCGGGTTCGCTACACCTTTTATCCCTCCTTCAAAGGCTGTGATGGGGTTACTGAAAGTCTGGAGGTGGTGGTGCTACCCGAACCACAAGTCAGTCCACAAGATGATTTGATTTCTTGTGCAGGAGAATGGATTTCAGTACCTGAATTTACCTCCAATTTTAGGGGCGACTCAGTTAGGTATTCTTGGGTGGTTTCCGATTCTTCATTAGGCCTAAGCAGCGGGTCAGGAGATCGTATTCCAGACTTTCAGGCCATAAACAGCGGTACGGGTTCGAAGCGGGCGTTGATTACTGTTACCCCAAGAGGGTATTCCCAAGGCATCGCCTGTACCGGTCCGCCACACACCTTTTCCTTGATCGTCAGGGCTGCACTTGCCATTGAAGAGGAATTATCCAACTATGCGGGATATGGTGTATCCTGTGCAGGTGCTTCGGATGGAAAAATCAAACTTAACCTTAGTGGAGGTTTTGTATCCGATACGGCTGTTAGTTATCTCTATACCTGGATTGGGCCGGAAGGATTTGTTTCCTCAGCCTCCAAATTGGAAGGACTGAAGGCAGGAGTTTACAGGGTAAGCATTACCACTGGAATTGGAGCCTGTATCCTAGAAAAAACCATAACGCTCACTCAGCCCGATCCACTTTGGATCCAAGCGATTACCCCTTCGAATAGTTTGGTAGCAATACCTTGCGCTGGATCTAATTCAGGGAAAATCCAGGTGGAAGTAGGTGGAGGAACTGGAAACAAAACGCTATTCTGGACAGCTAGTAATGGTGGACTGATTCCACTTGGGATGGAAAACTCCACCTTGCATGAAGGGCTTCAAGTTGGGACCTACCTACTTCGGGTCACTGATGAAAATGGTTGTGGAGTTCAGCATACCTTTTCGGTCACTGAGCCTGAACCTCTTCGCATTTCCCAAGCGAAGGTGGACAATTCTTGTTTTGGAGGATCCTCAGGGCGATTATCGGTGTTGGCCTCAGGTGGAGTGGAACCTTACCGCTACGCTTGGACAGGCCCTAATGGATTTAACTCCATGGAACCAAATCCTCAAAATTTAACCTCAGGGGCATATCAAGTGACGGTCACAGATGCCAACGGCTGTAGCCTCGTAGGTCCGCAACTTTTAATTTCAGACCCCTCCAAACTTACGCTCACCCAAACCAAGGTAGATAATGGGTGTTTTCAAGGCGCTTCGGGGAGTATCTCGGTCAGTCCTTCAGGAGGTGTTGGGATTTACCAATACGCCTGGACAGGGCCGAATGGATTTAGTTCTGCCTCCCAAAATCTGGAAGATCTTTTTGCAGGGACCTATCAAGTGACCTTGACGGATGCGAACGGTTGTAGTCTCCTGGGTCCGCAAATGACAATTACAGAACCTACCCCACTTGCGCTCACTCAAAGCACGGAGGACAATCTCTGTTTCCAAGGGGCTAGAGGGAGTATCTCGGTCACTGCGTCAGGAGGGACAGCACCCTACCGCTATGCTTGGACCGGTCCGAATGGGTTTACTTCGGCTAATCAAAATCCAGTTGACTTAGTAACGGGTACCTACCAAGTAATGGTCGCCGATGCGAATGGATGTATGTTTACAGGGGTACCCCAAACGATAGCCGAGCCTACGGTACTGTCAATCACCAATCAAGTGAAGGTGGACAATGTCTGCTTCCAGGGAAATACAGGCAGCATTACAGTTACGGCCTCTGGTGGGACAGCACCCTACCGCTATGCTTGGACCGGACCGAATGGGTTTAGTTCGGCTAATCAGAATCTAGCTGGCTTGGTAACGGGCACCTACCAAGTAATGGTGACCGATGCGAATGGATGTATGCTTACGGGGGTAGCCCAAACGATAGCCGAACCTGCACCCTTGTCCCTTACAGCACAAGCCCAATCAGAAACCTGTGCGGATGCAGGCGATGGGCGCATTGAATTAATTCTTTCTGGAGGCTTACCCCCTTACCAAGTTCGTTGGGATCATGGAGGGACAGATAGGATAGCTACTGCGCTTGGTCCAGGTACCTATCGAGTGACTGTCACGGACCAAGGAGGATGTATCCAAACCGCCGAGTACTCCCTATTGCCCATCCCTGCACTTCGTTTGGAGGGAATTCTGACCTATCAAGCCACCCAGGTGCCTCTCCAAATCTCAGCATTGCTTCAATCCGATGTGCAAGGGGGAACACCGCCTTACACCTATCGCTGGACTTCTGGGCAGACCAGTTCCTCAATTACGGCGACTAAAAGCGGAAGCTATACCCTCCAACTCAAGGATGCAAAGGGCTGTATGCAAGAAAAGGAGTTTGTGGTTGCCCTTCCACTTCCCTTGGCCCTAGCCGTTGCCGTCACGACGGTACCACTTTGTAAGGAGAGGGGTCAGGAAACTAAGTTTCAACTCAGCATCAGCAATGGACTGCCTCCTTATCAGATCACCTGGAGCATGGGATCGGTTACCGCTACTGGGATGCAATTCACTACTCGAGAAGCTGGCCTTCTGGAAGTGGAAGTCCGAGACGCGCTGGGTCTCATTCAAAAACGAGCGATTACCATCGCCCCTCGACTCACGGGACCTTTAGATTTTAATCCCTTTTTTGAAAGTCAAGTACAATTCCAAGCAGATTTGGTGGGCTTCAAGGGAGTATTTCACTCCTCGGTTACCTGGCCACATCAAGTGATCTCCTGGGATTTTGGAGATGGTTATAGCAGTTCGGAAGCAAGCCCAACGCATACCTACACTCGAAAAGGAAGGTATACGGTGACCTTGGCGGTATTGGACAATGCGGGCTGCCTGATCACCCAGTCCAAGACGCTGGACATCTTGGATTTCTTTATTGAAATCCCGAATGTATTTACCCCCAATGGGGATCAACTCAACGATACCTTTTTTCCCAAGTTTCGATTCATTACCAACCTGCAGCTCCAGGTGATGAATAAGTGGGGGGAATTCATTTACCGCTCCCGTAGACTGGATGATGCCGGCTGGGATGGATCCGTCGCTGGTCAAAAAGCTCCCGAAGGGGTCTATGTGTATAAGCTGAGTTTCCAAGTCCCAGATGGCCGTGTTTTTACCTCTTCTTCCACCTTTCTTTTGGCACGATGAGAAAAGGAAGACAGCTCTTGGTACTGCTCGGTATGCTCCTGCTTTTTAGCCCAGGGAGGGCACAAGATTTTCAGTTCTCCCAATTTTACGCAGCTCCCCTGTACCTCAACCCCGCGCTGACGGGCATCAGCCAAGAGACCCGTATGGGATCGGTATACCGCAATCAGTGGCCTGGCCTGGACTACCAATTTACTGCATTTACCGCCTACGCGGACCATTACAGCTTGGATTACAAAAGTGGAGTAGGGCTTAGCCTAAGTTCCTTCTCAGAGGAATTTTTGAAACTCAATACCACGGAAATTTCAGGGTACTATGCCTACAACCTGCAACTTTCTGAACGTGCAGCCTTGCAGGTAGGAACCCAGATTTCCCATATCCAAAAGCGAGGAACACTGGAAAGCCTGCTTTTTGGCGATCAAATTGATGTGTTTAACCAGACCACCCTTCCCACTGCAGATGCGGTTGGGGGCTTGGAGCCCTTCAGCTATTTTTCTGTGGGCCTTGGGGGAGTGCTCACTTGGGAGGAACTCTGGGTAGGAATTTCTGGGCACCACTTAAATCGACCGAGTAGAACTTTTTTTGTGCGCGATGGGCAATCGCAACATTGGCCCAAGTACTCCCTTCACGTAGGGTATACGCTGCCTCTGGAGGAGCCGGAGTTTTGGGAAGAGGGATCTGGGAAATTTGTGCACCTGATGGCCAGTTACAAGCGACAAGGCCCCTTCCAATTTGTAGACGCAGGGGTGCAGGTCCTGCTCAACCAGTTGGTGGTAGGTGCGGGCCTTCGAAACATGCCCATCCAATCGGACTTACCCAAGCGGGAATCAGTGATTGGGCTATTTGGGCTCAACCTTTCCAATGGACTTTCGATGGGCTACAGTTACGATTATCCAATTTCGGATGTGGGATTGCAGACCCTTGGCGCACACGAACTGAGTCTGCGCTACCAATTTTTCTTCGGTACCCCCAAGTCTAGAGGGCAGCGGTCTCGCGTGCTGCCCTGCTTTTCCTACCTCCGTTGAGTTTAAAACCAGTAGCGGGTAGTGCTCGCACTGCATTCCATGGGATTGTTGTACCTTTGCTGTAGAATTTTGATTTATGAAGTTACATAACAATACCATCAGAGGTGTTCACACAGCCTTGGAAGCAATTTTTGAACAAGGGCAGTATGCGGACAAAGTCATCGAACGCACCCTAAAATCCAACCCCAAGTGGGGTGCCAAGGACCGTTCCTTCATTGCGGAGACCACCTACGAAATGGTCCGTTGGTGGCGCTTGGTCAATTTTCTCAGTCCCTCCAAGGACTATTGGGACCTCTTCGGTACGTATTGGCTCATGCAAGGAAATGAACTTCCCCCCTGGGATGAATTTGCGCGCTTACAGCCTGAAAAAATCAAATCCAAATACGATTCCATTACCGATCCAGGTCTTTTGGAATCGATACCTGAATGGCTCCAAACCCTCGGCTCCCGAGAACTGGGCGAGAAGTGGGATGCAGAAATCCACGCGCTCAACGAGGAGGCAGAGGTGGTCTTGCGGGTGAATACCTTGAAAACTACCCGTGAGCGTCTCAAGAATCTTTTGGAGGCCGATGGCATCCGTAGTTACCTGGTCAAAGGCTATCCTGATGCCCTGGTGCTTGAAGAGCGCCAAAACGTGTTTCGTCACCCTTCCTTCAAGGAGGGCTTGTTTGAAGTTCAAGATGCCAGTTCCCAACTGGTCGCTGCTGCGCTTCAAGTAGAGCCGGGCATGCGGGTGATCGATGCCTGTGCCGGTGCTGGAGGAAAGTCACTGCATTTGGCCGCTCTAATGGGCAACAAAGGCAAGGTGATCTCCATGGATGTGGAAGAGTGGAAATTGCAGCAGGCAAAACTTCGGGCACGTAGAAATGGAGTGTCTATTTTTGAACCCAAGATCATCGAAGGGTCGAAGACCATCAAGCGTCTCAAGGAATCTGCCGACCGACTGTTACTTGATGTGCCTTGCTCTGGATTAGGCGTCTTGCGTAGAAATCCAGACACGAAGTGGAAATTATCTCCTGAATCCATTCAAAAAGTGCAGGAAACCCAGCAAGAGATCCTTCAAAATTACCCGTCCATGCTGAAAAAAGGAGGACAACTGGTTTATGCAACCTGCAGTGTGCTTCCTTCGGAAAATGAGGAGCAGATCAAGAAGTTTTTGGCGAGCGAGGCGGGCAAAGACTTTGAGTTACTCGAAGACCGCAAGGTACTGGCTCAAGAAAGTGGCTTTGATGGATTTTATATTGCGAGGCTGTTGAAGAAGTAAGTCGACAGTAGCAAGTAGCTAGTATCAAGTAGGTGGTACGAGATACGATGGAAATAGGGTAGAAATAGACTTCGCTTCGTGAAATAGGTAAAAATTGTATCTGAATTCCTTATTTCACCGAGCGTGCCTGCCCACAGCGGAGGGCTCGGTTTATTTCTAGTGTATTTCTAGTGTATTTCACTTCAAAGTGTACAGCTTGGTTCGAAGCGTCTATCTCGTCTCTTGCCTGCCTGCCGCAGACAGGCTTCTACAGAGATCTTTGTACTTCGTACAGGGTACCTGGTACAATAATTTATTTTTAGACTTTTCTACGAAACCAACACAAATTCCATGTAACTTTGACGGGCAAATAGGGTTCCCTACCACCGATATTTGCCATGAATAAAAACTCCTCGAAGTTTCTGTACGAAGCACTCACCTACGACGACGTGCTTCTTGTACCAGGATATTCTGAAGTGCTCCCTCGCGAGACTTCCACAGCCACCTGGCTCACCAAAAAAATCCGATTGAACATTCCCCTAGTTTCTGCTGCCATGGATACGGTAACGGAAGCAGAATTGGCTATTGCAATCGCTTTAGAGGGTGGTTTGGGATTTATCCACAAAAACATGTCCATCGAGAAGCAGGCGGCACAGGTGCGCAAAGTAAAGCGTTCCCAGGCGGGCATGATTTTGGATCCCATCACCCTGAATATCAACTCTAAGGTGCGGGATGCGGAGGCTATTATGCGGGAGTTTCACATTGGAGGCATTCCAGTCGTGGACGAGAATAAGGTGCTGAAGGGAATCATTACCAACCGTGACTTGCGTTTTATCAAGGATCCCAATCGTCTGATTCGAGAGATCATGACTCGGGAAAACTTGATTACAGCCAAGTCAGGAATTTCTCTCGAGCAAGCGGAGGAAGTTCTCCAGGAATACAAAATCGAGAAACTTCCGATTGTAGATGAGGACGGCAAATTAACAGGACTCATCACCTACAAAGATATTTTAAAGCGAAAAGACAAGCCTTTTGCTTGCAAGGACGAGTTTGGCCGCCTTCGTGTAGGCGCTGCTGTTGGCGTCACTGCCGATATCGTAGAGCGTGTGGAGGCTTTGAAGAATGCAGGCGTGGACGTAGTGTCCATTGACACTGCTCACGGGCACTCCAAAGGGGTGATGGATACCTGCCGCAAAATCAAAACTACCTTTCCAGAATTGGAAGTGATTGTAGGGAATATTGCTACTCCAGAAGCAGCATTGGCCCTTGCCCAAGCAGGCGCCGATGCAGTGAAAGTTGGGGTAGGACCTGGATCCATTTGCACCACTCGAATCATTGCAGGCGTGGGTGTACCGCAGCTTTCTGCGGTATTTGAATGCGCGGAGGCCTTGAAAGGTACCGGCGTACCTGTGATTGCCGATGGAGGGATTCGTTATTCTGGGGATTTGGTGAAGGCCATCGCTGCAGGGGGAAGTTCCATCATGATTGGTTCCTTGCTTGCTGGCACGGAAGAAGCTCCAGGAGAGATGATCATATTTGAAGGTAGAAAATTCAAGAGTTACCGCGGCATGGGTTCCTTGGAGGCCATGGAATCCGGTTCCAAAGACCGTTATTTCCAAGATGCCGAAGACAATATCAAAAAATTAGTTCCAGAAGGGATTGTAGGTCGGGTGCCATTCAAGGGCCTAGTTTCGGAAGTCTTGTACCAGTTGGTGGGAGGCTTGCAAGCAGGGATGGGCTACTGTGGCACCAAAACCATCGAAGACCTTCAGGTCAATGGCAAGTTTGTCAAGATCACTACAGCCGGCGTGAAGGAGTCCCACCCACATGATGTGAGTGTGACCCGGGAAGCGCCGAATTACAGCCTCAAATCGTAAACTCGGGAAACCGGTCTTTGGGCCGGTTTCTTTTTGTTTTCCAGGCATTCGAATGCTAAATTAATCGGGCGAATTTGCCCCAATCCCATGTAAACCCAAGCTGAATTCTCCCGTGTACAAGCAGCTCATTAAACCTATCCTTTTTTTACAGCAGCCCGAGTCGGCCCACCACTTTACCTTTGGGTTGATCAAATGGGCATTTAATTTCCCTATACTTAAGTCCATCCTACAATCCCTATTCCGATTGGAAGATTCCCGGTTGGAGCGTGAGGTATTTGGTTTGAAATTTTCAAATCCACTGGGACTGGCAGCTGGTTTTGACAAGGATGCAAAGCTTATTGACGAGATGGCCATGTTGGGATTTGGCTTTATCGAAATTGGAACCCTCACCCCAAAAGCACAAGAGGGCAATCCCCAACCTCGTCTTTTTCGCTTACCGGAAGACGAGGCCTTGATCAATCGCATGGGCTTCAACAATGGCGGGGTATTGGGTGCAATTGAGCGATTGAAAAAAAGAAAATCGGCTGTGATCGTCGGTGGAAATATCGGAAAGAACAAGGTGACCCCAAATGAGGAGGCGCTTTCTGACTACTTGTATTGTCTAGAGTCCTTACATCCCTATGTGGATTACTTTGTGGTGAATGTAAGTTCACCCAATACCCCTAATCTCCGGGATCTTCAGGAAAAAGAACCGTTAAAAAAATTGCTTTTAGGCGTCAAAACCGCCAATGCAAAGTATCCGCAACCCAAGCCTATTTTACTCAAAATCGCCCCGGACTTGACAAATGGGCAGTTGGATGACATCATCGAAATCGTGCGAGAAACGCAAATTGAAGGGGTGATTGCCACCAATACCACCTTGGATCGATCCAACTTACAGACAGATTCCCAGAAACTTGAGCATATAGGTGCCGGAGGACTGAGTGGGAAGGCATTGGAAAAAAGAAGTACCGAAGTGATTCGCTACCTTTACCAGCAGTCTAGGGGTGCATTTCCAATTGTAGGCGTAGGGGGAGTTTTCTCTGCAAAAGACGCCATCGAAAAGTTGGAAGCGGGTGCAAGCCTAGTCCAAGTGTACTCGGGCATGATTTATGAGGGACCTTCTCTAATCAAAAAAATCAAGAAGGGTCTCTTGCTCAATTTATCGAAGTAAGTTGGCATTCTTCTCACTTTTGGCTAACATTAACCTCCGTATTTTATTCACAAATGGCATCTGAATCACCCAAGTCCAATACGTTTCGAAAAAAAGTTGAAAACGGGCCCAAGTCGAGTCCGGAACCCAAAAAGCCTTCCTTCTCCTTTGGCAAAATCGAGACCAAGCAGGTAGGGATGGCCTTCGGGATTATTTTGATTTCAATCAGTATTTTTTTGGTGGTTGCCTTTGCTTCCTACTTGATAAATGGACCTCAAGATCAGAGTTTGGTCATGAATAATCCAGACCAAGCGGTCCGCGATGCAGCCAAGGAGTCAAAAAACTGGTTGGGCTACCTAGGAGCACAAGCGGCACATTGGATGATTTTCCGCTGGTTTGGGGTTGCTGCCTTCCTGTTTCCTCCATTTTTGTTTTTGTTAGGTTTCCGCTGGACCTTCAAGCTTTCCCTGTATTCGTTGATGCGCTATGCGCTATTTGCGCTATTCTTTACCGCCTGGATTGGATTGGTGACGGGTTATGCGGGGATGTTGGTAGATGGTTATTCGAATTGGAGTTTTCTTTCGGGGGGCTTGGGTTACGAGTTGGCGAGGCTGTCCTATGACTTTTTAGGGATGGGTACCTGGATCCTGATTGGGGGCACCTTGTTTATTTTCGTCATCCTATTTTATGGTATCCAGCAGCTCAATTGGTTTGCTCCCAAACCAAAAGTTTCGGACGGATTGGACCTCGACGAGGAGTTTGGATCTGGAGTTCCTTCTCCCTTCGAAACGAAGGATCCGGAGGAAGAAGAATTTGAAGATGATGGATCTGAGTGGGAGGTGAAATTAGACGATCCCAACCTACCCATGGCAGGAGATAAAGTCGACTTCAGTTTGGACGAAGAGCCTGCCGCTCCCCTAGTTCCTCCCCTGCCCATGGAAGATGATTTGGAAGAAGATCTTTTTGATGTGCCGCAGGTGAATTTGCTGGAGGATGAAAGCAATACTGTTCTCCTCAAGGATGGTAATTTCACCGTTCAAAAAGGTCCTGAAGAAGAAAAGACTGCTGAGGAGGTAGAAAATTTGGATCCCTACGACCCTACACTAGACCTGCCCCGATACAAGTATCCGACGATAGACTTACTCAACGAATACGATGTGAAGAAAGTCACCGTGTCGCGTCAGGAACTTGAGGAAAATAAGGACAAGATTGTGACCACCTTGGAGAATTTCCAGATTGGTATTCAAGGCATTCAAGCAACCATTGGTCCTACGGTCACCTTGTATGAAATTGTGCCCAATCCAGGGGTGAAAATCTCCAAAATCAAAAATTTGGAAGATGACATTGCCTTGAGTTTGGCGGCACTTGGTATTCGTATCATTGCCCCGATTCCGGGTAAGGGTACCATAGGGATTGAGGTGCCGAACAAGAATCGGGAACTAGTACCTGCTCGTGCGGTATTGGGGACGGAAAAATTTATGAAGTCCGATAAGGACTTGCCGATTGCTTTGGGGAAAACGATCTCCAACGAAGTGTTTGTGGCCGATTTGGCCAAGATGCCGCACTTGCTGATGGCTGGTGCGACAGGTCAAGGAAAGTCGGTAGGACTCAACATGATTTTGGCTTCCTTGATCTACAAGAAGCACCCTTCTCAGTTGAAGTTTGTCTTGGTCGATCCGAAAAAGGTGGAATTGACGCTGTTCAATAAGATTGAAAGGCATTTCCTTGCCAAACTCCCTGGAGCGGAGGAAGCGATTATCACTGATACCAAGAAGGTAATCTACACGCTCAATTCCTTGTGTATTGAGATGGACAATCGCTACACCTTGCTCAAAGAAGCGGGATGTCGAAACTTGAAGGAATACAATGCCAAGTTTATCGCGCGGAAGTTGAACCCGCAAAATGGACATTACTTCATGCCGTACATCGTATTAGTCATCGATGAGTTGGCGGATTTGATGATGACCGCAGGCAAAGAAATTGAAGCGCCCATTGCCCGCTTGGCGCAATTGGCACGTGCCATTGGAATTCACTTGGTAGTGGCTACCCAACGCCCTTCGGTGAATGTAATTACTGGGGTAATCAAGGCCAACTTCCCCGCTCGACTATCTTTCCGGGTTACTTCCAAGATTGATTCACGTACCATTTTGGATGCGGGAGGAGCGGATCAATTGATTGGTATGGGCGACATGCTCCTATCTGTAGGTTCTGAAATGACCCGTATCCAGTGTGCCTTCCTAGATACCCCAGAGGTAGATGCAGTTTGCGACTGGATCGGCGAACAAAAAGGCTATGCTTCGGCCTACCTTTTGCCTGAGTTTGTGGGCGAAGATGGAGATGGTGGTGCATCAGATATCGACTTGTCTGACCGAGACCCTCTTTTTGATGAGGCAGCTCGTCTGATTGTGTTGCACCAACAAGGAAGTACTTCCTTGATTCAACGGAAACTAAAATTAGGGTACAACCGGGCAGGTAGAATCGTAGATCAACTTGAAGCGGCTGGAGTAGTAGGGCCCTTTGAAGGATCGAAGGCGCGTGAGGTTTTAATCCAGGACGAAGTAAGTTTGGAACGGTTATTGAGTAGTTTGTAAGCGATGCTTATTGATTACGGCAGACCTTTCTATGAATCTTAGAATTCTTTTTTTTGCATTTTTAGCTTCTTGCTTTTTTGCGGCACCAAGCCAAGCTCAAAAAGACCCCAAGGCAAAAGTAGTCTTGGATGCCATGAGCCAAAAATTTCAGAGCATGAAGGGCTTCACGGCTACCTTTGAATATACCTTCCAAGATGAAGCCGGAGCGGGTGACCGACAGAGCGGTGAAGTAGCGGTCCTTGGGGACAAATACCGTCTCAAACTTCCCGATCAAGAAATTTACAACGATGGAAAGACCGTTTGGACCTTCATTCAAACAGGGGGATACAAAGAGGTCACCATCAACGATGCAGCCCTGATGGAAGGGGAGTTAACTCCCTCTAATATTTACAAACTTTACCAGTCTGGGTTCAACTACAAGCTTTTAGCAGATAAAGTCTACCAAGGGAAACCCATTTCTATTGTGGAATTGACTGCCTTAAAATCGAATGCACCATTCAAACAAGTTCGCTTGCTCATTGAAAAAGCAACGCAGCAACTAGTAGGATGGGAAATGCTGGATGGTCAGGGGGGCGTATTTACCTATTCCTTCAAAAATTTGAAGGCTACACCTAGCCTTCCCTTGAGTTACTTCACCTTTGATCTTAAAAAATACCCCGGAATTGAAGTAATTGATTTAAGATAGATTAATGAACTCTACAAAAAAAAGGCTTTCTCTCGAGAAAGCCTTTTTTAGTTGGTGCCACCTTCAAACTTTTGGATGAACTCTTGACTTGCATCCTTCACGGAAGGGAGAATCGGATCTAATAATTCAAGAACTTCTGGGGTAAGGGGCTCGATGTAGGCCAAGTACGCACTGTCGGCTTGCCAATTTTTGATGGATTCCAGTTCCAGTTTCCCCAAAACCCAGACGAGCAAACTGATAAAAAACCCGGTACGAACAATACCCAGCACTGCTCCGCCAAGGCTATCTAGGCCACCCAATAGGACCAATCCAAGCATTTTTTTCAATGCCCGGCCCGCGATGTGGATCAGAAAAAGGGTGCCAAAAAAAATCAGTAAAAATGCAACTACTGGAAGCGCCAAGGCCTTCTGCTCAGTTTCTGTAGCCAACCAGTTGCCTACAAATTCCATAAAATAAATACCTAGGACAATAGCCAACACAAAGCCAAAGATCCCGATTAGACTCATCAACAGGCCTTTCTTATAGCCTTCGTAAGCTCCTAAACCCAGGAGGACAAGGATGACTACATCAATCGGCTCCAACTTACTTAGACAAAAGGGCTTTTACTTGTTCAGCGATGGCTTTGCCATCTGCTTTCCCTGCTAGTTCCTTACTCGCCAGTCCCATCACTTTTCCCATGTCCTTTGGACCAAAAGCCCCACAGGTATCGATGATGGTTTGAATAGCCTGGATCAGTTCTGCCTCCGATAAGGCCTTGGGCAAAAACTCCTGAATGACCGCCAACTCCGCCAATTCCACTTCTAAGAGATCGGCACGATTCTGCTTTTCGTAAATTTCAGCCGAATCCTTGCGCTGCTTCGCTGCTTTGGTGAGCAATTTTAGTTCTTCTTCTTCGCTCAAAGTTCCAGAGTAACCTTCCTTGGTTTCTTCCAATAAGATTAAGGATTTGATTGCACGAAGAGCGGTCAAGCGCACCTTGTCTTTGGCAATCATTGCCGATTTTATTTCAGTTTCTATTCGCTGCTTTAAAGCCATAAGGTTTAGTTTTGTGTTATACCAGGACAACAAAGTAAAAATACCTTTTTTTGGCGCCTAAATGACAAAACTTAGTGTAAATATCAACAAGATTGCCACCCTACGGAATGCGAGAGGGGCCAATAATCCCAATGTGGTCCAGGTGGCTTTGGATTGTGAGCGCTTTGGCGCACAGGGAATTACCGTACATCCCCGGCCCGATGAGCGACATATCCGCTACCAGGATGTTTTGGACCTGTCTCAAGTAGTGCGTACCGAATTCAATATTGAAGGCTATCCGGACAAGCGATTTATGCAGTTGATTCGAGAAGTGAAGCCCGCTCAGGCCACACTCGTACCCGATCCCCCAGAGGCCATTACCTCCAATACCGGTTGGGATACTATCCAGCATCAATCCATGCTCCAAGATATTGTGGCTGAATTGAAGGAAATGGGTACCCGAGTATCCATCTTTATCAATCCTGAACCTAGACTCTTTGAACCCGCCAAATTGACGGGTACGCATCGGGTAGAATTGTACACCGAACCCTATGCCTCTGGTTATCCCTTAGACCGAGAAAAAGCCGTGCAACCCTATGTGCAGGTAGCCAAATTGGCCACTGAACTTGGATTGGGACTGAATGCGGGGCACGACTTGGACTTGCATAATTTGGCCTATTTGAAACAGCAAATCCCTCTCTTGGAAGAAGTATCCATCGGACATGCCCTGGTCTGTGACGCCTTATACTACGGCTTGGAGAATACGATCCAGTTGTACCGCAGGCAGTTAGAGTTGTAGTTTTTCTTTGTCAACAGTCCACAGTCAACGGTCAATATCCTAACGCTATCCATAGCCACGTAATTCGTATTTCGTAATTCGTCTTTTCAAAATGAAGTTGAATTTCAAAAAATCCGGCTCCGGCCCACCGCTCGTAATCCTCCATGGACTATTTGGTTCCTTGGACAACTGGTTTTCCATCGCCAAGGAACTAGTGGATCACTACACCTTGTACCTCGTAGATCAGCGCAACCATGGTGACTCCCCCCATTCCAATGCATGGAATTATGGGGTCATGGTGGAGGATTTAAGAGAGTTATTGGATGCCGAGGGCTTGGATTCTGTGTTCTTGATGGGGCATTCCATGGGAGGGAAGACGGTGATGAATTTTGCGGTGCAGCACCCTGAGCGCGTAAGCAAACTCATCGTGGGAGACATTGCCCCGAGGTACTACCCCATCCACCACCAAGTAATTTTGGAAGGATTGAATGCACTAGATCTTTCCCAACTCCAGTCTAGAAAAGAAGCAGATGATTTTCTCGCGTCCTACATTCCGGAACTGGGAATTCGACAATTTTTGCTCAAAAGTCTAGGTAGGGACGGGAATGGATTCGCTTGGAAAATCAACCTTTCGGTAATTACCCAACACATCGAAGAGGTTGGGAAAGCCTTGGATGAAGGAACTGTTTTTGAAGGGCCTACCTTATTTTTGGGAGGAGCGAATTCTTCCTACATACAGAAGAATGATTTGCCTGATATCAAAACCCATTTTCCAAATTCTGAATGGATCTCTATTCCCAATGCAGGGCATTGGCTTCATGCCGAGCAGCCGCAAGCCGTGGTAACGGAGATGAGAAGGTTTTTGGGCTAAAAAAAAAGAGTTGTCACAAATTTTGCTCCTTTTTCAATAGACGCTAAACCATAGAGAACTACGAAACGGCTGTCAACCGTGGACTGTGGTCCGTAGACGATTTTACTTTACTTGCTTGCCATGCTTCATCACTAGATCCACATCTTGTAGTAGGTTGATGTAGCGAAGTACATCGCCTTTTACCGCGATGATGTCGGCATATTTTCCTTCGGAGATGGTACCGTAATCTTTTTCCACTTTCATGGCCACGGCTGGCCAGTAGGTCGCTGCTTTGATGGTGAGCAAGGGATCCATTCCAAACTGGTTGACCCATACATCCAATTCATTCCAGGTGCTTTGGCTGTGGAATTTCATCGGAATGCCACTATCCGTACCGATGAGCATCACCACCCCACTTTCTTTGAGTTGGGCAAATTTACGGTCCAAAGTAGGTTTGCGGACAGGGGTCAGCTGGAAGTAGGACATTCTACCTGGGAATCGGAGGGAGGCACGAATGTCTCTGACAATAGAGTCCGGTAACCCCAAATGCCAAGAGGTGTCGTCTAGTTTTTCTGGATTGTCGCGCACAAACTCGTAATTGAAAAGACCTTCTACGGTTGGGGTCCAGAAAAGTGGACCTAGGTTCATTTTCGCTGCGCGCTCTTTCATCATCTTCATGATGTCTTCGGGATATTCCGGGGCGCTGCTCAAACCCGTATGCTCAAAATTATCCACCCCAATTTGAAGCCCGATTCGAATTTCGTCAGGACGGTGGGAGTGGCCCACCACCATTTTCCCATACTTGTGTGCTTCGTCCACCACGGCTTTGGCCTCCTCCAGGGTCATTTGGTCTTGGTCGATGAGTTTGATGACATCCACCCCCGCATCGATGAGTTTTTTGACTTTTGCTCGGGCGTCTGCTGCACCGTTTACCCCCCAGCGGAAGGCTTCCGTGCCTGGATAAGGCGTTTTTTGAATAAATGGACCAGACACATAGATTGTGGGACCTGGAATTTCTCCTTTTTGGATACGTTTTTTGACATTAATGCTGGCCTCCAGTGGGGCGCCCAAGTCTCGGGCAGAGGTTACTCCTGCTAGCAGCAACTGATGGGCTGAGGATGGCATAATCACCGACTCAAACACATCGATGTAGGTGCTGTCCCAATGCGTGTAGTCGCTGTGACCATTGAGCATCAAGTGCACGTGCATGTCCCAAAGTCCAGGCAAGACACTCATGCCTTCGGTCGAAATCACTTCTGCTCCGGCAGGAATGGCCAGGCTCCCCACCTGTCCAATGGCCTTGATCCGCTCCCCTTCCACGATAATTACTGAATTGCGGATGGGTGTACCACCAAATCCATCGATTAAGGTTCCCCCTACC
>JACCDP010082424.1_pt1 | contig 16588 bp, 16 predicted proteins | sample 7445841 | NCBI WGS metagenome assembly JACCDP01 (sample SAMN15323441, study PRJNA562643) | freshwater metagenome | isolation source: river surface water | place: USA:Blue River Watershed | collected 2017-08-17 | reverse complement strand
TTGAATTTGCCATTGATTGTTGTTTGGTTAAAATAATTTATTACTTATTCAATAAATATCTTTGTTTTTAGCAAAGATTTCCGTACTTTTTTCAAAAAAGATAGTTATTTATCTTTTTATATCTTAAACTATCTTTAGTATGGAAAACAAATCAAAAAATGTAAAAATTAGTGATAAACATCACGATATGTTAAAAAAATATTGTGAGAAGAATGGTTTAAAAATCTATAAAGTTTTAGAAAAATGGATAGATGAATTTTGTAAACCAAAAAAGAAGGACCTATACGGAGAAGATTAACGGATATAAGTAATACCGATGTTTGAACCTATAACAGGGGCATCAAGTAATGTAAACTCATTGTCCGCTGAAATTGCAAATCCCGCCCCTTCCTCGTCAATAAGACCATTGATTGTTACATTTATTACACTATCTATCTTATTTAGAACCGTAAACGTTAAAGATGAACCATCATAGGTAAATGTTTCGGTTTCCAAGAACAATGGTCTACCATAACTGTCAATAAAGACACTATTTCTACCCGCATAATATGAAACGGTTATTTCCCATCCTTCCATAGGGGGCTCAGCGAATGTAATTTTAGATGTTCCTGCAATGTGGAAATAATCTACATCTCTTTCTTGTACTAAACCATTAATTGCAACAGAAAATAAGAATCCTATAGATTCTCCCACACTAAATGTGGTTTGCATACCATCAGCAACAAACTTTACTGTTGTGGTTTCAATCGTTTTATTGAAAAACTTCTTCTCAAACGGCTTTGTTCCAATAAACTCAGTCATTAAAAACAATCTACTAACAGCTGGTTTTACTTCAAACTCCTCGGAATCGATTAAAAATCCTAACATAGTGAAATCATAAGTCTGCATATAGAATTTACGACCTTCCATATTATCAATTGGTGAGTTATCACTATTCTTATCTAATATAATAGGAATATAATGACCTTTCACTGTTGTATAAGCCTGTCTTGATGAAAATTTTTGAAGTACAACTTTGTTAAATCTATTAAGGTCTCTAAACTTATTACATAAAATCACCACTTCGTAACTTATGTCGATAGCCACAGGTTGCGGGATTTTATATATATCTGCACCCATTTGAGTTCCGTTCCAAGTTGGGACTGACGCATAATAGAATGTACGTCTATCGGGTATAGTTCTCTGAACCACAGGGTTTGTACCCGGCTGAACATCGGGTCTACGAATAACCGCAATAAATGGAATCTTCATATTTCCATCGTCGTCTGAAAATTCCCAATTGTTTAAAATTTCACCCCATCTCTGTATTGTTAGAATTTTATCAATAATAGGGATTTTTGTACCATCTGAAACTACCTTAAAGTTTTCCTTAATAAATTCAAGCATACCATAGTCAAGGTCATCGTGTAAGATAGAATCAGGTAAGTATGTGTCAGATTTGGTTATTCTATCCAACAACTCCTGTCTTCTTTCAGTAAGTTCCTTTTGTCCGTATATGGATATGTTATTTTTTCTTTTAGGTAATGGCATAATTAAACTCCTCTAAATTCACCTTCTTGGACAGGTGCACAAGTTATTGTTCTATAATATGGTTTGAATCCAAAGTGATTATGTTTATTATCCGAAGTTACCTTTCCGTCATTCGTTACAGTGTAATATCTAATTCTACCTTCCGATTCAGGATATGCTATGTAATCACCATATCTAATATCTACTTTCAATTCTTCTAAGTGTTTTATATACACTTGAACAAGTAAATTACCTGGCTCCAAATATCTAAGAGTTCCGTTTTTATATGAACTATTTTTTGGTTCGTCTATTTTTACTAACGCGTTAAATTCAATAGGAGGGAAATATTTTATCTCATCCTTTCCTACTTCAGCATAAACTGAGTCTATATCTGTTTTAGCTCTATCTACTCTATATAGAACCAATTTCATATTCAAATCCCCGTGTAGATATTCCTGACCCATTTGAATATGAAGGTCAAAGTCATCTGTAGAGAAGAATTTGGATAGTCTGTTTATGGGTAATTTATTTTCCATATACGTATAAATAGTTTAATAATACAATCCAATTTGTTATATTTTAATATGGAAAGAAAAATTCCTGAGATAGAGGCAAGAGAAATATTAGAGAGTTATACCGGTTCCAATAATCAATTATTGGAATGGAAAGCCAAATCTCAGACAGGTAAGAGTTTTAGTTTTACAAGACCTCAGGCTGATTATGTTTTAAAATATCATTCAATTACACCTAAGGTTGCTAAAAAATATGTTTCAATTGTTGAATCATTTGGTGAAAAAATAATGGAACAAAGATTTTTAGTCTCGGTTCCTCATAAAGTGTGGGTGGAGAAATTACTTTGTGAAACTGATAAAGCATATCACATTTGGGGCAAGGTTTTAGATTCGGATAAACTACAAGCAATGTGGGTTCCTAAAGCTGCAATCTTACAAGAGGAGAAGAAACTCAATAGGGTTATCGATTATACCCCTTATAGTAAAAGAGCACCAATGGAACACCAAAAGGTCGCTATCGAGAAATTATTAGCCAATGATAAATTCATTTTAGCTGACGATATGGGTCTTGGTAAAACCACTTCAGCAGTCATTGCGTCTTTGGAAAGTAACGCCAGAAAAATTCTAATCGTTTGTCCGGCATCTTTGAAAATTAACTGGCAAAGAGAAATAGAAAACTATACTGATAGAAGAATATTGTTAATTGAAGGTCGTAAGTGGGGTTCTACTTTTGATTACTATATCATAAACTACGATATTCTAAAAAACTTTCACACAACGGATAATAGTGAGGATAGTGAAGATTATAAACTATTGGTTAACGCTGGATTTGACTTGGCAATTGTGGACGAAGCTCACTACATTTCAAATAACACAGCACAAAGAACAAGGTTACTAAACGATGTTTTAGATAAGATACCAAAAGTATGGTTGTTGACAGGTACACCTATGACCTCAAGACCGATAAACTATTTCAACTTATTAAAAATTGTAGAGTCTCCATTAACACTTAATTGGCAATCATATGTTCGTAGATATTGTGCGGGATACCAATTCAGGGTAGGTCAAAGAAAAGTGTGGAATACGAGTGGTGCAAGTAATTTGGATGAACTTCGTGAAAGAACCAAGAATCTTGTTTTACGTAGAATGAAAACTGATATTCTTGACTTACCTGAAAAAATAGTAACACCTGTTTACTTAGAATTGAAGAACACATTTTATGATGATGAGTTAGAGGAGTTTATGAGAATCAGTAAAGACAACAAAGAAAACGAAAGTATTACTGTCACCTTAAATCGTTTAATGAAAATTCGTCAATTGATTGCAATTGAAAAGGTATCATATACTTGTGAGTTAATCGATAAATGTCTTGAACAAGGTAAGAAGGTTATTGTGTTCACAAATTTTACATCGTCATTGGAATTGATTCACGAAAAATATAAAAAGAATTCTGTTACTCTTGATGGACGTATGTCTAAAGAACGAAAACAAGAATCCGTAGACAAGTTTCAAAACAATGATAAAATAAAGGTATTCATCTCCAATATTATTGCGGGAGGAGTTGGTATTACTTTGACTGCTGCTGAAGTTGTAATTATGAACGACCTATCGTTTGTTCCTGCTCACCATAGTCAAGCAGAAGATAGAGCATATAGATATGGTCAAAAAAATAGTGTTCTCGTATATTATCCAATATTTGAGAACACCATTGAAAAGATTGTTTACAATATTTTACAGAAGAAAAAAGGTATCATCGACCAAGTAATGGGCGATGGAGAATATTCAGAAACATTCAGTAAAGATTTACTTAAATCTCTCTTCTAACGTTTTAATTGTGTTCTGAATTTTACCCAATAACGTGGAATCTTCAGGTCCACTAAATTTAACAGTTAAAATTTGTTCTTCTTCGTTAAGATAAACTGAACTTTCTTCATCTTTTAATATTCTAAACTCGATATCGTTTTTACCGCACATCTCCATTAGTTTAGATAAATTTTCAGGTAGTGACATAAATTGTTGTGTTTTATATATAATATCTTTTTCAGGGACAAGTAATGTTTTCTTGTCCTTCTTTTTTATGTTTGGTGTGTTTTTAAAAATAATAACTTGTGACATTGTATCTTGCCATTTAGGTTGAGCATAAATGTAATAATCACAATTATCATATTTCAAATCATTAGCGGAACCATTAATGTAATAAACACCACCATAACTTTTATCTGTATATCTTCCACTTTTAACTTGGAATTTTTTTACTTCATCAGTGTCTAATTTTATTTCAATGTCCACACCCATCATATCCGATTTATCTCCCGCCTCGAACCCATATTTTATTTCAGTTATATTTGAAAACGCTTTTTTCAAGTGAGACACTGCAATAATTGTTGTTATGTTTCCGTTTTGCCAAGACTTGTTTAATAGATAATATATTCTATTATAGTATTTTGGCGTTATATTCTTTGTAAAATACAAATCGAAGTTCTCCATCAAAAAGTCCCACATCACCTTCACGTTTTTCTCGTGATGTACAGGATTACCAAAATCAGTAAAACAATTTGGGTTTGATTTAATACATTCTTCGTAAACAAACCGATACAAATTTGGGTGCGTGTTAAATCTATTTAAAGGGTCCCATTTTCCATCTTCACTTAATATTCCATTTCTCTCTTCTTTTTCTGACCATCCCCATCTATTAATTTTAGAAAATGCAGACTCAAAACATCTTTGAGCTTCCTCAAAGTAAAGTCCCTTCCATCCCGATTTACCTTCCTCGTAAAGGTTTTGGAAGAAACTATAATCTAATTTTTGAGTTGAATTTATAATCATATTCTAAAATATAAACTATTTATAGAAATAAAACAAATATGGCGACTACTGTTATATCACAACCAGAAAAAGAAAAATTATACTCACAGGTATTTCATTTATTAGGTATGCCTGTTAGAGGTATTGAATTAACCGAAGAACAAATGGATACCTTTATGGAGTTCTCGATGTCAGAATACGAACAATACGTGTCCGATTGGTTAATTGAATCTCAGTGGTCAGCTTTAGCGGGTTTAGACGTAGATACTCAGTCTCTGACTCGTGCATTCACTACAAGAAGTTTAGATTACGAAACACAATACACTTATTCATATTCAAAAATCGTAGGTCTTCAAGCAAATGGTCCTCACGAATTAAAAAAGGACTATTTTGAATTAACAGGAGGTACACAAAACTATATAATTCCTGCAGGTCGTGAAATAAATGAACTTTTATGGTTTACTCGTGCGGAACTTACTGATTCTATCGTTGACCCTTTCTTAGGTGGATTCGGTGGACTTGGTGGTGTGGGTTTTGGTGGCGTGGGTGGTTTTGCTCAAATCGGTACATCAGGTTCTTACTTTATGTTACCTGCATTCGATTTGTTATTAAGAATGCAAGATAGAAACCTAAAGAATCGTCTTATAGGTGGTGAATTGACATATAGAATCACTGCGGGACCTAATGGTACTAAAATTGTACATTTAATGAACGTACCCGGTGGTAAATTTGATTTTGGTTCAATTAAAAACGCAAATTTTAAAGTTTGGTATTGGTACTATGAAACTATGGATAGAGATACTTGTTTAGAACAAAACCCTGATGTTATTAAATTACCTTCAGACGTAGACACTGAACAATTAACTTGGGACAGATTAAATAAACCTGCACAAAACTGGGTTAGAAAATATCTAATAGGTTACGCTAAAGAAGGTTTAGGTCGTATTTGGGGAAAATTCTCAGGTGATTTACAAGTACCTGATAGTGCAATTAAATTAGACTATAGTTCTTTACTTACTGAAGGTAAAGATGAAAGGTCTAAACTTGTTGAAGAGTTAATGCAAAGACTAGAAAGACTTCGCCCTGACAAAATGTTAGAAAGAAAAGCGAACGAAGCCGAAAATCTTAATAAGTCATTAAAGTACAGGGCGATGCCTTCTCCATTTAACGTGATTTAACTTTCTACCGCGTGTAAAGCAAAGTCATTTCCGTTAGTTTCAATAATTTCATCTTCGTTACTCTTAATACTTTCCGCTTGTAGAGATACAACTTTTCTATTGTGCTCAACCCAATATTGGTCGGCTAATTCTAAACTATTTTCAACATACATAAAGAACGGGTCACGACCTACCCTATTCCAAAATAGAACCTCACTATCAGATAATGTCATTACTTCATCGAACTTATCTTGACCATCTTCTTTTAGTGGTTGACCATTTATAAGTTCACATTGTGATTTAGTAAAATATTGTCTGTCTTTTGGGTCCTCAATTAATATATCCTCACGAATTTCTTTTTTGAACACACAAAGTAAAGGCTCAATACGTTTATTGAAATTCGATAGATATCTTGCAACATTATACTCACCTGTTAGATTTGGATTATTTACTATATCTTTTTCAGGAATCATATAACAATTGATTTCAATAAAATCATTTGGTATATCGACACCATATTTTGCACGATACTCTTCTTGTTGTTTCTTAGTTGGTTTACTTATCTTTTGAACATCACCAGATGTTTTCTTTGTACCATTATTGATATAATAGATAGTATCACCAAGACCTGCGGGATAATCGTTCTGAAGAATCAATTCCATATGTGCCTGTCTTGACATTAAAGAACCGGCTTTAGTTGTCTTCTTGATGTGTTTTTTATAATCTTCCACAGATTGTTTAACACGTGACTTATTTGCAATTTTTGCTAATGGTATTTCTTTATTGTAAATCTTATCAACATACTCATAATACAATTCAACAAAAGATAATCCATCCCCATTCAATAACATCTTCAAACCCTCATCTAAAAATTCAACAATATATGTTTGTAATTTTTTTGATTTAATTGTGTTACCTGTCAATTTAATTTTCTCTTTTCCTTTCTTCATCAACTTAATGATGTAGTTCTTACGAGAGACATTAATACAAGCAGGTGCGGTATAATCAATATCAAGCCCCATTTCATTTCTCATAAAGATATCATTGAACTCGGCAGTGTCTGCTTCAATACCTTGATATTCTTTACCTTCTTCCACTAACTCGTTTAAACCTTTACCAATGTATTTGTGTTCGTTAATTGTTTCAGGAGTCTCAAAGTTCACACCATCCGTATCCATTACAAGTGGTTTATATCCTTTCTTCATAAAGAACATAATCATCATACGTAAACATTGACGACCCGTACAAGTAATTGTTTCACCCATATTCATATCACCCCACGGAAATACTTGTGGTGCGGATAAACTACCAAAATAAGCGTTAATAAAAATCTTAATTGGTAATTGTTTACGGTCGTACATTTCCGCTTCTACAGGATTTGTTTTCGCAAGTTCTCCCGCTAATCTTTTGTACTTAATACGAATGTTACGGAAATACTTTAACATTGATTTTTGTACTCCCATAATATCACATTCGGGGAATACATCATATACAAGTTGAATAGATGGATAAAGAGATGCGTAGTCAAACTTAACAATGTTCTTTGAGTATCCAACATTTAATAAACGTGACAAACCACCTGTGATTGCTCGTTTTTCATCTTTAGCTGGAACTGCTAAATTGTTTTCATATGACCAAGCCAACATTATTATCTTCCATAACGTTGCAGTACCCATCGTTGCAATTCTTTCGTATGTTGTAGGTACCAATTTAGATAATAGAAACGTTGATTGAGAGAATGAATCGTCCACAATCATTGTTTCATACAAGTCATCGTCAAGATATTGTTCTACGATTTTCCTACCCGGCCATATTTCAAACTTGCCAGGATATTTTTCCATTAACCCCTCAGTACCGGGGTCACCAATCTGTTTGTAATTTCCTGTTTTAGGATTTACATAATAACTTTCATTATCAAGATATATTTTAGAAATCTTACCACCATCAACGTACACACGATTAGGTTTTTCTTTTTCCAAATATTGTGTAATATATTTTAATCCCCAAGATTTAATCTCAGAGTTAATTGCTTGTGCTCTACGAACTGAATGTGCAATATCGATAATATTGAAACCCCATATAACGTGTTGTGTATATGGTTCAATTTCATTTGCAAGTTTTAACATCCCTTCTTTTTCTTTCATCCCTTGAGATGTAAAGATTTGTGTTAAACCTTCAATATCAACACCGAGTTTCATTGCTCTTTTTAGAATAAAGGGCCAGTCGAAGAACGCTGAGTTATAACCTCCGATGATTGTCGGTTTTAAATTTCTGATATGTTGGAAAAATCTTTCTATACAAGTTTTTTCACCATTTTCACCGAATGCAGGAATTGTTTCATTTAAACCACGGTTATCCTTAACTCCAATCAGAATGATATTACAAGTTTCAGGGTCTAAACCTGTGGTCTCAATATCGAATACAAATCGATGAACACCACCATAATCGTCAATACCCTTAAATAATCTTTTTCTTTTTTGAATTAGATATTGTTCTACGGGGGATAGAATTGTAAAATGTTGTCTAACCTTTTCGTCCCAAGGATTTAATCCTCCCATTCTGAAGAATGAAATTAAGTCAGTATAACTTTTAATACTTTTTACTAAAAATTTCATACCGGCCTCAAGTCTTTCATTTCCACCAGTTTCTAATTTTTCAATAAGAATACCGAATTCACCCATTCTTTTCTTTTGAATAGATTTAGAATTACCGTAGAAATTTAATCCTGATAAATCACCTACCCACATAAATGGAGTAAACGTATCTTCTTTGATGATTTTACCCTGAATAGGGTCCTGAATAATTTTGTAGATTTTGTTGGTTGGGTAGTCGTACTCAACACCAACGATGAACTCTTCGGGGTCTCCACCGTTAAGGAAGTTTTCGATAACTTCCTGAGAAATAACTTCTTTCATTATATTTTTTTTTAAAGTTGACGTATTAGCTTGTGGATTATCCACAGTTTGCCTTGTTACTTTAATAATATAATCAAAAAAAAGAACTAAATCAAATTACGTTAATAAATAACTTCTCTTTGATTGGTACAATAAGTTTGTTTGTTGGGTTTGAATTTGTATCCAAGAATTGAATATTAATGATTCCCTCGAATCTACCCTTTTCTGATGTGTCAAATTCCGTAAAACGATATGTAATGTAATATTCGTCCGTTGTTTGGTCGTATTTTTTTGTTCTTGTTGTTATCAGACAATCGGCATTTAATATTTGATACTCCTCTGTTTTCGTATCAAACATTTCAAATGTGATGTTAGAATTCTCCAATAAATCATTTAAAGACGATTTATCGTTTTTCCCATCATCAATTAATTTTACTTTTAAAATCGGGTCTGTTGCTCCTTGTCTAATAAAGAATTCCATATAAGTTAAATATTAAGTTAATCTAATCATTACAAAACCACCGCTTCTATATAAACCCCCTAATGGTACTCCACCTAACTGAGCTTGAGAGTCGTTTACAAAGTTTAGGCTTGATGATACTTGAGATAATACACTAACTCCATCGATTTTTATGTCGTCATTCACTTTGATGCTACCACTAAATTCATATGTGTATCCCGTTGTTACTGAACCGGTGTTAAAACCAATTTTACCGTCACTTATAATACTAATTTGTGGATTCTGCCAACTATTAGATGAGAATAAATGAACGTGTGTATGATTATAGTCAGGACCATCTAAAGAACCAATATATAAATCTCTACCTCTGTTAATTACATATGCATCATTTTGATAACCCACCGAAAACGGAGTGTCAAACCCACTTGAATTGATACCCATATTCACATAGTGTAAATCTTCAGTACCATTATCGGCAGTTGCAACAAAATCTGTACTTGAACCGGCAGATGAGTTTGTATTTTTAATGTTAAGTTGCAAGTAAGTATTGTTATTACCCTCAAAATGGGCAATATTAAAACTTCCACTATTTTGAACGTGTAATATTTCGGGATTATTCGTATGTAAACTACCACTTGGTCCAATAATCACAGCACCTTTAATAATTTCATTACCAAAGAAGGTATTTGAACCTGTCGTGGCGTATGAACCAGTCTTATTGTTAATACTGGATGTAAAAGAATTTAATGAGCTGGTATATGTGTTAAATGACGACGTTGTAACGAAATCACCATCTACTGTACCAATATATGTTACTAATTCACCTAACGGTAATTTAAATGTGGTATTACCATCATCATATACGGTATTACCTGTGATGGTAAGTTCTGAGCTTGTTATTCCTGATAGTTCTGAGATAAGTTTATTTTCTGCCATTTCTATAAATATTGGTTTTTATGTTCTATATAATATATGTGTACCGTCACTACTCGATAATATTTCATTATTTTGGTTCAAAATATGACCTCCCTCTATCGTGTATACGTCGTCTTCACAATTCTCTCCACATATAAAGAAATCGTATTGATTTAATCTTGTTAAAAAATTATGACGAACGTGAACAAAATCTAATGGTTCTTCATAATATTTGATTGTTTTCATATTAAAACAACAAACCCCGTCGTGGTGAGTCATCAAACCAGTACCCCCACCCCAAGATTGGATAAATGGTTGTACCCCCCTTTTAGATGGAACAATCTCTTCCCAATTTTCTTTTTTATATATCGGTCTACCGTTTAGGTAAATTTTTAACGTACCAAGTCGTCTTTCTCTTTCATCTGCCCATTTTTTAACCAACTCTTCGTTTTCAGAATCGTATGTTACTGATTGTGTTGTGGTAGTTCCACTCTCAGTATATTCATTTATTCTCCACCCTAACATATCATTCCATCCACCATCATTTTCCAAATTACATTCAGTGTATCTTTTATATCTATCGAACACGATTGTTACATTAAAGTCTTTAGTTGTTCCAGTAGTGCATAATGGAACTGTTTGGTCTGTGTCAACATAGTAACTTTCGGTGTATGTGTTGTTAACACACTCACCTGAATATCTAATCGCAGTCCATCTTATTCTTCTATCCGAAGTAAATTTAAAAGATAAATTATTATCAGCGTAACTATCCAAATCTGAAGAACCACGGACCCCAAAATAATAAAAAACACCACCGGAAGACCAAGGAAGATTTTCTCTATTGAAAATAAAATCGAGTGTCCACCCTTTTTCAGTTCTTCTTTCAATAAACGGAGTACAAGAATTCACCATCGGGTCAATAAATTGATATGCCCAAGGTTTATTACTTAATATTGGTGGAAATGGACAGCAATATGTTTGTGAATTTAATCTACCTTCACATTTTTCAATTGACGTTGTTCCCGAAATAAATCCTGAAATTAAATCAGTTTCATTTGTTGCTGTAAATCCTGTGTGAATACTTAAGGGTAAATTATATCCAGAAATTGTAAAAAAATGAGTTTCATCTGTCAATCCATCATATTCATATACATCATCATTTAAAATTACGTGTTGATATGTTGAAGAAATATGATTAACAAATGAAGAATATGTGACCGTGGCCGATAATCCTGAATATATATAAGAGGGATTATTAGTTCGATTATCATATTCAGATAGACTAATGGTGTTTCTTGAACAGCTAGCATCTTCTAATCCCGTATTAATTGTTAATCCGGTATATATTATGGGTGTTGAGAGGTCTAAAACGTCAGAATTATAGTCGTTTTCTGTCTTTGCAATCTCATAATCGTAAAATTCGGAGCTATCTAACCTAATATCTAACTTTGAACCTACATATTTTAAAATATTTTGAGTATTCATACTTCTATAAATATCTTTCCCTCTATTTGATATTTATATAAAACGCTTTTTAATGAATCAGTTTATAAAACAAGTAATCGAAGAGAAGTTTGCGTCGAAAGCACAGCAAAGATTCTTTTATGCTCAGGCAGGAAAAAAAGGAAAGAAAGGTAAAAAATGGTCTAAATGGGCTAAAGAATATTCAGATAAAACCGATTTTGATGAGATACCTGATAAAGTAGAGAAGGAGGTTGACGAGATAGTTGACACTGATGGTAACATTGCAAGAAGTGAAAAACCAACAAATATTGCAACAAAAGGAGTTACTTCTAAATGGACAACCGATGATTATGTACAATCACATATGAATACAATAGGAACTTTTGGAGCTTTCGGACCCGCTAGTAAAAATATCTCAACTTTAAAATATTGGGCCGAGGGTTATGAATTGTCTAAAAAAGATTTGTTAGAGATTGCGATGAACAATGCTTTGGGTTACGAGGAAACTATGGGTAATGACGAAGACTTTGAAACCGCAGAAAAACATTTTACAGATGAACTAGGTCTACCAGATGATGAGGCAGAGGAAAGATTAGAAAAAATGGGGTATGATGAGAAATTAGCAAATACCGATAAAATTAGACTAATTGAAAACCCTAAAAAATTCATCGAAGAGTATTTGGAGAGTATTCTATCCAAAAAATCTAATGAGAATGACGTTTTAGAAAAAGAAAAAGAAGAAAGTTTAAACCCAATAATTAAAAGACAAATTAAAGTGTTACTTCAAACTTTAAAAGACAACGGTATTTCACCAAAAGTCATTTTAAAACAAATGGAAGATAATGAATAACGAATTAAAGGGCAGAGAATATAATTTACCACCCGACATCATAAAACATCTTAATTCACAACTACAGATTAGTTCAACTGATACTGTTGGTACTAATCGTGCGAAAGAGTTGATACAATCGGGTAAAGTAAATTATGGTCAACTTAAGAGAATCTTACACGATTTAAAAAGTGTAGACAAAACAAAAGAACCACAAAGACATAATTTATATGGTGGTGATTTGATGGAAAAGTGGGGATGGTCAATTTTAGGACAAGATAGAGACCAAATAACAAATAGAAAAGAAGGGAGAAAGAAAGCGGATGAAATGGGAGGTATTACGGGAGAAAGAAAAAATAGTTTTTTAAAAAAACATAGTAAAAAACCCGATTGGTTACCAAATATGAATCTCGTAAAAAATAATTCATTCAAACCACCCATCACTTCACTTGGGTTATTTGAAGAAATAGAAAGAATAAAAACTTTGATGTAATATGGCAACACAATTAGAACAACTTGCTGAAAAATATAGACAAGAACATATAACAAGAAATTCCTACAATTTAAAATCGGAATATAATTCAAATCACAGTAATGCCCTATCAAATGGTGATGAAAAAGGTAAAGGGGAAAGTGACGGTAAAATCGGTTCTTCTGTTGACATCAACTCAAGAATCGATAGTTTGGCAAGAAACCCATATAACCCATCGAATGGTTATTCTGAAAATAGTCCTAATGCATTGTCTGATGGCGACGAAAAAGGTAAGGGTGAGAATAATGGTAATATTGGTTCTTCTGTTGATATTAATACACGAGTTAGTCTGTTAGGTAAAAATATTTATAACGATGGTTTTGGATACGGTGCAAATAATCCTAATGCAATTTCAGATGGTGATGAAAGAGGTAAAGGTGAAAATGATGGTAAGATAGGTTCAGTAACTGATATTAATTTAAGAAATCAAAACGTTGTTAAAAACACATACAATAATAAAAATGAATATGGTGTAACTCACCCTAATGCAATATCGGATAGCGATGAAAAAGGTAAAGGTGATAACAACGGAGTTGTTGGTTCATTATCTGATATAAACAATAGAACAAAATCCGTAGCGTTTAACAAATATAGCGGTAACAAAAATTATCCTGATTTTTAATGTCTAATATATTAAACATATTTGAGGAACTTTTACTTGAACAAGATGCGAAACTTCTTTTGTTAAGGAATGCAATCAGTGAAAGAAAACCTATTACTATTGATTATCGAGGACCAGCAGATGAAGTTGCTTCTGGGGTTAGATATGATATAGAACCAGTTGTTTTAGGAACTCACGCCAAATCAGGAAACTTGGTTTTTTGGGCTTACGTTTTTAAAGGAACATCTAAGAAAGGATTACCAGGTTGGAAAATGTTTAGAGTTGATAGAGTAAATCAAATTAAAACAAAACCAGGTTTAAATCCATTCAAATTAACTGATTTACCAGATTATCAAAAAGGCAAAGCACCAAATGCTATGAAATCATTAAGTAAGGTTGAAATCTTTTCGCCTTATTGGTTTGAGGATGACGTTAGATTTAAAAAGGACCAACCTACACAACCGGCTCCTCCAAAACCAAAAACACCAACTACGGTACAACCAAAACCAACACCACAAACACAGACACAACCAACACCTGAACCTGAAAAAGTTGAACCACAATCAGTACCAAGTCCTGAACCACAAAAGAACTACGGACCTGAAGTTTTAAACTCATTGAAAACTAAAGTACAAGATGTAAATGGTCAAAAAGTAATTAATAAACAAGATTACGAAACCGCAATTAAAGACCTTTACAATAGAAAAGAAGGTGATTGGAAAAATTACCAAAGACAAGTTGCAGGTAACGACAGACCGGGTGAAGGTACAAGAGCAAGATTTGATAAAGAATCAAGAACAGAATTAGATTCTTTATTGAATAACGATAACATAAAAGTACAAGACGAAACACAACCAGAAAATTTATCTGAGGCTTTAAAAAGATTTAAAACATTGATAAATTCGTTAGTATAAATTATATTTAATAATATGGGAAACGGAGCAATATCAGAAAATGATTTAATGTACAAATTAGTACAAGCAAAAAAAGTAATGAATAAAGTAGATTCGGGAAACTTCGAAAGAGGTCAAATTGATGAATCAAAACTTTATGTAGATACAAATGAACTACCAACAGAATCACCACAAGTACAAAGTAGACAAAATACTAAACCTGTAGGATTACCTTCTGTTGATAAAATACAAAATTCCAAATTACCCGATGCAATTAAAAAAGCAATGATGGAAAACCCTATACCACAAATTTCACTAAATGACAGTTTAGATATGGATTTTGTTAAAGGAGCCAAAAGATTAATGGAACAAGAAGGTGTTGGTACAAAAACACAAAAACCAGCTCAAAGAACAACTTCTTCAGGGTCTTCAAATGTTGATATGAATGCAATTGCGGTTCTGATTGAAAATACTGTTAGAAAAGTACTAGATGAGAAATTAAATCAAATACTAAGTGCACAACAAACCGCAAGTATCAACGAGAATTTAGTTTTAAAAGTAGGAGACTCAATATTCAAGGGTAAAATTACAGGAGTAAATAAAGCAAAGTAATTTTGTTTTTCAAATTTTTTTATTTATATTTTTGATATAAGTGTAGTAAATTATGTCAAAAATTAAAATATTAGCTATTCCCTCAGACCAATATGGTGTTGGTAAATTCAGGGTTATGGGTCCATATACCCATTTACAAGAAACATACCCTAATGACTTCCATATCGATATCAAATACAATGTTGAAGATAATGATTCTGAGTTCGATGGCTACGATGTAGTTGTTTTACATAGTTTTATTCACAACAAAGTCCCATTCGAAAAAAATCTATCAAGAATTGAATGGTTGAAAAACAAGGGTATTAAAGTAATTGTAGACATTGATGACTTTTGGACACCTGACCATAGACATCCTATGTATCAATCAATTGTAAAAACTGAGACCAACAAAAAGAAAGTTCAATTATTAAAAGCCGCCGATTACGTATCAACAACCACAACCGTATTCAGAGACACAATCATAAAGAAAATCGGATTAAAGAATGTTGTAGTTTTTCCAAATGCAATTGATGAGAACGAAAGTCAATACAAATCAAATGTTGAAAAATCAGACAAAATTCGTTTTGGTTGGTTGGGTGGTTCTTCCCACCTTCACGATTTAGATTTAATGAAAAGTGGTATTTCATCCACACTCGCATCTTATAAAGATTCTACACAATTTGTATTATGTGGTTTTGATTTAAGAGGTACGGTTAAACAAATGGACGCTCAAGGTAAAGTTACCGAAAGACCAATAACCCCAACAGAAACAGTTTGGTATCAATATGAAAAAATGTTCACTGATGATTATAAATCATTAGATGAAGATTATAAAAATTATCTTCTTACCTTTAAAGAAGACCAATATGATGACATCAATAAACCATATCGAAGAAGATGGACTAAAGAAATTTCAAAGTACGCATTAAATTACAATACTTTTGATGTTTCATTAGCTCCATTAGTTGATAGTGAATTTAACTCCAATAAATCTCAACTGAAAGCAATTGAGGCGGGATTCCATAAGAAGGCATTAATTGCAAGTGAGTGTAATCCGTATCTTATTGATTTAGTTAATGCGGTTGATGAAGGTAAGTTTAACGATAAAGGAAATGCGTTACTTGTTAACCCAAGAAGAAATCATAAAGATTGGGCAAAACATATGAAGAGATTAGTGGAGAATCCGAATATGATTGAAGACTTAGGTAATAGATTATATGAAACTGTTAAGGACAAATATTCTTTAAGAGTTGTGAACAACACACGTGCAGAATTTTTCAAATCAATTATTAACAAATAAAAAACAACAATTATGTATTATTTAGTAACTATCGGTTATGAAACCGAACAAATGGACAGAGAAGGTAACCCACGTATTAAAAAAGTAAAATACGTCCTTCAAGCAGAATCAGTTGAAGAAGCAACT
>JACCDP010585296.1_pt1 | contig 16589 bp, 13 predicted proteins | sample 7445841 | NCBI WGS metagenome assembly JACCDP01 (sample SAMN15323441, study PRJNA562643) | freshwater metagenome | isolation source: river surface water | place: USA:Blue River Watershed | collected 2017-08-17 | reverse complement strand
CGGTCGACGAGGCCCAGGTCGCCGTGCCGGTCGATGCCGACTACTGGAAGCGGCTTGTCGTCACTGCGCGGTCGGGCGAGGTGGCGTGGAACATCACGGTGAAGCCGGTCGCGAGCCCACCCGAACTCGCGCGGCTTCGCGTCGAGTGCGAGCAGGGTCCACTGGGGGGGCGGGCTGCCGGACCTGTCGCCAAGGTGGTCGAAGCGCTTTCGTCGTCGCCGTGGCCGGATCCCGTATGCCTCGAGGAGGCCGCCGCCGATGCGCGCCTCGCCATGGGTGTGGTCGACGCCTATCTCTACGGGAAGGCCCGCGAGCTTCAACGCTTCGCGACCGATCAGATGCTCGCGCAGGTGTCGGCCGAGCAGTCCCCCTTCAAGGCGTTCGGCCGAATCGGCATTGGCGCCCGGTTCGGGACGCTTTACGCGAAGGAGGGCGCCGGACAGGAGTTCATGGCGCCGCTCGACAGGCCGTTCCGACTGCTGCTCGTGCGCGTGCCCTGCTTCAACCGCTGGCGCCTCTCGTTCTGCTTCCCGCCGCTTGCGCTCGCCCAGATGAACGCCTTCGTTTCGCGCTTCAACGTCGAGACGACGCTGGTGGACCTGCTGCCGGACCAGGACCCGCTGCCTCGTCCGGGCGAGTTCTCCGAGCGCGAGATCGCGCAGTTGACGGACATCGACCGGCTGGCCGGGCTGCTGCAGAGCCGCATGGGTGAGGGCTCGTACGACCTCGTCGGTTTCTCGATGGAGGACCCGGACGCGCTGTTCGTCGTCGAGCAGCTCATCCCGCGCATCCGCTCACGCGTGGGCGCGACGGTGCTGGGGGGCCGCGGCGTCTCGGCGCTCGACAAGAAGCGGCTCACCGAGGGGCGGCTCGTCGACTACCTGATCACGGGCGAGGGAGAGCTGCCTCTCCTGGGACTCATCAAGCATCTGCGCGGCGAGGCGCCGTACGAGCGCGTTCCAGGCCTCTGGCGAACGACGCTCCCGTCGTGGAACCCCCAGACCGTCCACGAGATGTCGCTGATTCCGACGCCGGATTTCGGCAACCTCGACATGTCTGTCTACGAGTCTGGGAAATACGGCATCCCCAGCCCCTTCCTGCCGTACCTGTTCATTCTGGGCTGCCCCTACCGCTGCGCGTTCTGCGGCAACGACGCCGGCCAGAAGGCCCGGATGCGGCCGCTCGAGATGGTCGTCGACGACCTGCGCACGCTGCGCGACCGGCACGGCATCACGAACTTCTACTTCCTGAACAACATGATCAACACGAACCCGCGCTACGCGCGCGCGTTCACCGAGGCGATGCGCAAGGCCGACCTCGGCATCCGTTGGTGCGACTGCGCACGGCCCGCGATGATCACGTCGGAGGACCTGCACGGCCTCGCTCAGGTGGGCTGTGCCGAGCTGACCTGGGGTGTCGACACCGCCAGCCAGCGGCTCGCGCGAATCCTCGACATGGCCGGGAAGGTGGAGGTCGCGAAGGAGGTCATCAAGACGTCGGCGTCGCTCGGCATTCGCAACACCATCAACCTGATTGTCGGCATGCCGCAGGAGAACGAGGACGACTTCCTGCGCACCGTCGAGTTCGCCCACGAGATGGCGCCCTACGCCGGCTTCTGCCTCAACGCCTACAACTACAACTCCGGCTCGCCGGTCTTCGAGAACCCTGCGGAGTTCGGGCTGCGCCGCCGCGGGGAGACGTTTGCGGAGGTCGGCGGCGGCAGCTGGGAGGAGCATGTCGAAGCGGTGGAGCGCCGCATGAAGCTGCTGCGCGACATCTGCCCGACGGAGCCGCCCCAGGATCGCGGCCGGGCTCTGTTCCCCCGCAGCCGGGGCCCCGCGTACCCTGGCGTCGCACCGAGCGAGGACGGTCCGAACATCGCGATCTGCGAGTGAAGCCCCGTGCAGCAGTCCCGTCCAGTGCGGCTGCTGACGGGGAGGGCGTTGCGCAAGGCCACCGCCGCGGCGAAACAGAAATCCCACGCAGTGAGCGTTCAGCCCGAAAATCGTCGGTGATACGCCTGCCGATGAACGGCTAATCTCCGCGGACATGGCGTGGGGCAGGCGCGCAATTTCGGTGCTGGCGGCGACCGGTGCGGTGTCCATTCTGGGCATGTGGTCCGTTCCCAGGGTCGTTGCGCTGTTCCGCCCGAGCGTTCCGACCCGGACGATGCTGGGCCGCCTCGTCGTCTTCGGCGACATCGACGGCCTGTCGGCCTGCGAGTCCGACATGGCGCCCGGGGACAGCCATCCTGCCGTGGACCCCGTGGGGTGCATGATTCGAATCCCCGCAGGGCGATTTTTCAGGGGTGCACAGGCGGCGGACCCCGGCGCCGTTGGGTACGACTCTGCGGCGGCCCCCGACGAAGGACCCGTAAGGGAGGTGCGACTCTCCTCCTTCTGGGTCCACCGCAACGAGGTGACGGCCCATCAGTTCAATCTCTGCGTGCAGCGTGGCGCCTGCCGCGTCGAAGATGTCCAGCGCGGTGACGGCTTCACCTTCGGCATCTCCGACGGCTTTCAGCCCATCAACGGGGTCACTTGGAACGGAGCGCGCGACTACTGTTCGTTCATCGGTGGCCGGTTGCCGACCGAGGCCGAGTGGGAGTTCGCTGCGCGGGGACCGGAAAGCTGGCGCTACCCGTGGGGCCGTGATCCGCCGACCTGCGCTCATGCCCACTACGCCGATGCAGGCGGCGTGGGCTGCGGCCGCGATCAGGCCATCAACGTCCAGATGTTCGCGCAGAATGCGAACGTTCACATGAACTTCCGCCTTTTCCACATGGCGGGGAACGTCTGGGAGTGGGTGGCCGACTGGTACCATCCGGAGGCCTATCGCTCCTCCGACGTTTCGAATCCGACGGGGCCGTCCTCCGGGGAGCGACGCGTCGTTCGGGGCGGCGGCTGGGCGGACGATGCGGCGGGCCTGCGTTCGGCGGCACGCGCGGCGCTGGTGCCGGAGCTCAAACTGGATGACGTCGGGTTCCGCTGCGCAGCCGATCGCGTCGACTCCCGCTCCGTCGCCCGGCAGCAGTGGGACGACCTGCGCGAGGAGCTTGCGCCGGCGTGGTTCACCGACTGAGTCCACGGTGAAACGCGCGACCTTTCGCCGCATCGAACCGGCCCGATGGCATGCAACCCGCCGCCCGGTTGGATTACTGTCCCGCCGAACGCCGTTGTTCCCCCGCGGCTGTCAGTGCACGCATCCGAAGACGAGGCAGAAGAACATGAGAACCGTCGCCGCCCTGAGCCTCTCCCTTCCCGTCGTGCTGGCCTTCCTCGCCGGTTGCCGGCGTGACGAAGAGCCGACCCGCGAGAGCTTCGTGAGAGCTCCGGCCGTGAAGCCTCAGGGGCAGCCCATCGGCGACAGCGTGCGTCCGGAGGGCTCGGTGGGTGCGCCGTCGATGCCGTCGAACCTGCCCCCCGGCCATCCGCCTCTGAGGGGCGGCCCGGCGGGTAACGGCCCGGCTGCCGGCGGCATGCCGGGAATGGCGGGCGACGTTCCGCCGCCACCGCCGGTCGCAGACGGTTCGGGCCTGAAGTGGACACTGCCGGTGGGCTGGACCGAGAGCCGCACCGGCGGCATGCGATTCGCGACCCTCAAGCCTTCCGCGGATGCCAAGGTCGACGTCTCGGTCGTCGTGCTGGGCGGTGCGGCGGGCGGCGAGCTGGCGAACGTGAACCGCTGGCGCGGCCAGCTGGGCCTGTCGCCCACCGACGAGGCGGGCCTTGCGGCGAGCCGCAAGGTCATCGGCACCAAGGCCGGGCAGGTGGCGCTCTTCGACCTCGAGAGCGCGGGCGCCGTCAAGAGTCGGATGCTGGTCGGCTACCTCGTCAAGGGCGACAACACCTGGTTCCTGAAGATGACGGGCGACTCCGCCGCGGTCGGCGCCCAGTCGCAGGCCTTCTCTGCGCTCCTCCAGTCGTTGAGCTTCTGATGACCCTGAAACCGTGGGCGGCGCGCGTCGTCGACCTCTTCACTTCGCTCAAGCTCACCATCGTCGTGCTGTCGGTGCTGATGCTGCTCGTCGTCGCCTGCACGCTGGCGCAGGTGTCGCTGGGGACCTTCGGTGCGGTGAACAAGTACATCCGGGCCTGGTTCGTCTGGTGGCACGTTCCCGGTACGGCCTTCTCGGTGGTGGTCTTCCCCGGCGGCGCGCTGGCGGGACTGGTGCTGCTCGTGAACCTCGTCGCCGCCCAGCTGCGCCGCCTCGAGCTGTCGTGGCACAAGGCCGGGCTGTGGATCGTCCACATCGGCCTCATTCTGCTGGTCACCGGCGAGTTCGTGACGGGGCTGGTCCAGACCGAGTCGCGGCTCACGTTCGTCGAGGGCGAGACGGTGAACTTCATCGAGCGGCCCCGTGAATATGAGCTGGCGCTGATTGCCTCGGACGAGCAGCGCGACGAGGTGTTCGCCGTGCCGGAGAGCCGCCTGCGCACAGGTGGACCGGTGCGGCTGCCCGGCTCGGGGGTGGTGCTCGACGTGAAGCGGTTCCACTTGAACGCGGAGCTTCGCAGGCGCGGCGCGGATGAGCCCCCGTCGCTCGCGGAGCGGGGCGTCGGCACCGACGTCGTCGCCATGCCGCTTGCGCCGGTGACGCGCGACGACGACGAGAACCGGCCGGCCGTTTTCGTCGAGCCGATCCTCGGGGGACAGAGCTACGGCACCTGGCTCGTCTCGACCGCGCTGGGCGCTCCACAGACCTTCATGCACGAGGGGCGGACCTATCGGCTGGTGATGCGCAACCGGCGTGAGACGCTGCCGTTCTCGATGACGCTCAAGAACTTCAGCCACGACGTCTACCCCGGTACCGAGATCCCGAAGAACTTCTCGAGCCTCGTGCACCTGACGAACCCGTCGACGGGTGAGGAGCGGGACGTGCTCATCTACATGAACCACCCGCTGCGTTATCTCGGAAAGGCCTATTATCAAGCCAGTTTCGGTCGCGGCGACACGATGTCGGTGCTGCAGGTGGTCGACAACTCCGGCTGGCTCATCCCCTACATCTCGTGCGTGCTGGTGACGCTGGGGCTGCTCATCCACTTCGGCATCACACTGCGGCGTGGACTGCGGCGGGCGAAGGCCGTCGCGCCGGCACTGCCGACGGAGGTCCAGTCATGAACCGACAGCGGCTCCTCACGTGGGGTGCGGCGCTGGTGGCGCTCGTCGTCGCCCTCGCCAACGCTCGGACGCCAGCTCCCGTGCGCGGCTTCGACGTGGCGGGCTTCGGCCGACTGCCCCTGCTGGAGGGCGGTCGCGTCAAGCCGCTCGACTCGCTCGCGCGCAACAGCCTGCTGGTTCTGCGTGGAAACCAGCGCTTCTCGTTCGAGGGCCGGACGGTCGGGCCCGACGAGTGGATGCTGGACGTCCTGTTCCGGCCGCAAGTGGCCGACCGCCAGCCGGTCTTCGTCATCGACGACCCGGAGGTGCTGGGGCTGATGGGCTACCGGCAGGAGTCGGACCGGTACTACGGCTTCAATGAGCTGCGCCCACACCTCGCGTCCATCCGAGCGCAGGCCGACGAGGCCCACGCCATCGACTCGAAGGAGCGGACCCGTTTTCAGGCGGCGATAGTGAACTTGTCGGAGCGGATCACCCTTTATTTCAAGCTCAAGAACACGATCCAGCCCGAGGACGCCGCGCTCGCCGAGGTCGTCACGGCGGTGAACGCGCCGCAGGTGGGCGCGTTCCTGAAGGAGATGGTCGGCATCGCCCACTTCCGCGTCCTGCCCGCCGCAGCCGCGGGAGGCGCGTGGCAGAACACCGCCGAGGCGCTGCTCGCCGTCCGCACCGGTGCGCCGATCGACCCCGCGCTGAACGCGTGGGCGCAGCTGGGGGCGGCGTGGGCGGCGGAGGACGCACGGTCCTTCTCGGAGGCCTTGGGCCGACTTCGCGTCCGAGCCGAGGCGGGGGGCGTCCCCGAGCTGGCGTCGAGCGATGCCGAGACGGTCTTCAACCGTGTCCAGCCGTTCTATGCCGGGATGATCATCTACGTGCTCGCGCTGCTTGCGCTCTTCGCGTCGTGGATGGGAAAGCGCGACCTGATGCAGTCCCTCGCTTTCGGCCTGCTGTCCGCGGGCGCGCTGGTCCACACTGCGGGGCTCGTCTCACGGGTCGTGCTCCAGGGCCGTCCGCCCGTCACGAACCTCTACTCCTCGGCGGTCTTCGTGGGGTGGGGCGCGGTCGTGCTCGGGTTGATTCTCGAGCGCGTCTACCGGCGCGGCGTCGGGACGGCCGTGGCGGCCACGACCGGCTTTGCCTCGCTCATCATCGCGCACCACCTCGCCTCCAGCGGCGACACGATGGAGATGATGCGGGCGGTGCTCGACTCGAACTTCTGGCTGGCGACGCACGTCGTCACCATCACCATCGGCTACAGCGGCACCTTCCTCGCCGGCTTCCTCGCCATCGCCTACGCGCTGCGCAAGCACCTTGCGCGGGAGCTGGAGCCTGCGACGACGAAGGCGCTCTCGTCGATGGTCTACGGCGTCCTGGCCTTCTCGCTGCTCTTCAGCTTCGTCGGAACCGTGCTGGGAGGCATCTGGGCCGACCAGTCGTGGGGCCGCTTCTGGGGCTGGGATCCAAAGGAGAACGGAGCGCTGCTGATCGTGCTGTGGAACGCGCTCATCCTGCATGCGCGGTGGGGAGGCTACGCGCGCGAGCGCGGCATCATGGCGCTGGCCATCTTCGGCAACGTCATCACGAGCCTGTCGTGGTTCGGAGTGAACATGCTGGGCGTGGGGCTGCACTCCTACGGTTTCATGGACAGCGCCTTCTGGGCGCTCGCCGGCTTCGACGCCGTGCAGATCGCGCTCATGGCGCTGTGCCTCGCGCCTCGACGCTTCTGGAGGGGCGCGCCCCCGACGGTGCCGGCCTGACAGACCGGGGCCAAACTACGAGACCGTCCGGATTTCGCGCTGGGGACTCGGCATGACGACGCCGCGCGCGAAAACGCTCGACCAGCGCCCGGAGGTGCCCAAGACACCGGCGCCCGTGTTCGGCATGCGGCGGTTAGAACGCGATCACCTGCGCCCGCACGATGCGCTCGAGCAGGCAGCGGACCGGCGGCTCCAGCCCGAACCGCTCGAGGGCGCGCTTCTTTCTGCATGACCCCCGCCATCGGCTCGCGAAGACGCCCACCACGAAGATGGGTACTGCGACCAGCAGCCGCAGTCCGAGGGGCGCCGCATGGCCGGTGAGCGTGGCCCTGCGTTTCGGCAGCGTTTCAACAGCCGTTCGAGGTGGGCGGTACGGCGCAGGGTGGGTCGTTCGCTCAAACGGTCGGAGCGTCGGGACTGCTCATGGGCAGCAGCCGCGCCAAGCCCGACGCGAGGGCTTCGGGCAGAGGCGTGCTGCGGCCCTCTCCATCGACGGCGACGTGGACCGTGCGGCACTGCGACACGACCGTCTCTCCTACAGAGAGCACGTGGTTCACGACGGCGCTCGAGCGCCCGAGTTTCTCCAATGACAGGGCGACATCGACGTCGTCCCCCACCCGGATGGGGCGCAGGATCCGCGTCGATGCCTCGACGATCGGCAGCGCGAAGCGCCGTTCGCCCAGAATGCGGGCAACCGGCAGACCGAGTTCGTCGAGGAGCGCCTCCCACGCCAGGTGGGCGATGGCGAGAGGCTCAGTGAAGAAGACGACGCCGGCGGCATCGGTCTGCGCGAGGCGGACGCGGTGGCGATGAACGAACGGTGTGGTCATGCGAATCCCGGGGGCGTGCGGGGCTGGTCAGTAGTGCCAGGGGAACTTCGAGAACCTCTTGGGACGCTTCTCGAGGAAGCTGTCGCGTCCTTCGCGCGCCTCTTCGGTGCCGTAGGCGAGGCGTGTTGCTTCCCCGGCGAACAGCTGCTGGCCGACGAGGCCGTCGTCGGGGAGGTTGAAGGCGTACTTCAGCATTCGCATCGCGGTGGGGCTCTTGTCGTTGATGCGCCGCGCCCAGTCGAGGGCCGTCGCTTCGAGGTCGGCGTGGTCGACGACGAGGTTCACCATGCCCATCCGGTGGGCCTGATCGGCGTCGTAGTCGAGGCCGAGGAAGAAGACCTCTCGGCCGCGCTTCTGGCCCACCTGACGCGCCAGCAGCGCAGAGCCGTAGCCGCCGTCGAAGCTGGCGACGTCGGGGTCGGTCTGCTTGAAGCGGGCATGTTGACGGCTCGCCAGGGTGAGATCGCAGACGACATGGAGGCTGTGTCCGCCGCCGACGGCCCAACCCGGGACGACGGCGATGACGACCTTCGGCATGAAGCGAATGAGCCGCTGCGCCTCGAGGATGTGCAGGCGGCCAAGCCGGGCCAGATCGACCCTGGAGGCCGTGCCATGGTCGTCCGCGCCCTCGAACTTGTAGCCATCGCGCCCGCGGACGCGTTGATCGCCGCCGCTGCAGAAGGCCCAACCGCCGTCCTTCTTGCTGGGCCCGTTTCCGGTCAGCAGGACGCAGCCGACGTCCGCCGATACGCGGGCATGATCGAGCGCAACGATCAGCTCGTCGACCGTTCGAGGCCGGAACGCGTTGCGGCATTCGGGGCGATCGAAAGCGATGCGGACGGTGCCGTGGGCCCTCGCGCGGTGGTACGTGATGTCGGTGAACGAGAAACCGGGGACCTCCGTCCACTCCTCGGGATCGAACAGATCAGAGACCATCGATGACTCCTGCCGACGACACGGCCGGCGCTGGGGAGGGGGATGCAGCGGCCCCTCCGTCGTGAAGGCGCGCCGCGAGCGCGGCGAGGTCGTCCCGGCGGTGCTTCGTGCCGTTCATCGCCGGCAGGCGCGCGAACGCCACTGGGTGCATGAATCGGGGCAAGAGGGCGTCGGCCCGTGACTTCAGCCGCCGAACGATCGTCTCGTCCTCGAGCGCGCCGTCGAAGAAGCAGAAGGGTCGTTGACCGAAACGCTCGTCGGGCACCGGGACGATGAAGACGCCCACCTGTGCGTCGCCCAACGCCGTCGCGAGCTCCTCCGGCTGGATGTTTTCGCCGCCGGAGATGAACCGAAAGCCCTTGCGGCCGGTGATGCTCCAGCCATCGTGCGTTCGTAGGCCGAGATCGCCGGTGGCATAGGTGCCGTCGGGGCCGAGGGCCGGCACGACGTCGTCCGAAGAGACGAAGCCCGAGAGCAGCCCTGCACCGGCGACCAGCAGTTCGCCGTCGTCGGCCTGACGCACGCGTCGCCCGGGCAGCGGGTCGCCACAGGTGCCTGGCTGCCCCGTCGCAGATGTGCATACCTGTCCGCCTGTCTCCGTAAGCCCCCACGTTTGTCGCACCGGAACGCCCACTGCCACCGCTGCTTCAAAGAGCGCCGACGGCGTCGGTCCGCCGCCGACGAGGACGACCCGCGCCCGAGCGAGCTGCCGACGGGCCTCGGGCGAGGCGAGGAGGTCCCGCAGTTGGGGTGCGACCAGCGAGAGGTGCGTCGGCTTGAGTTGAACGACCGCGTCGACGAGGGACTGTCCCGGTGCAGGAAAGGCAAGCGACCCGCCCGCATGGAGCGCTCTGAAGAGCAGGGCGAGACCACCCACGTGGCAGACCGGGAGAGAGACGAGCCACCGATCACCCGGGACGAACGGCATCACCTCGGCCGCACCGGCCGCTGCGTTCCGATGGGCGGATGCGGAGTGAAGGACTGCTCGAGGCGCGCCGCTGCTGCCCGATGTGAAGACGATGGTGGCGTCGTCACCGACGATGAGTCTGCGCTGTGCCTCCGAAAGCGGGCGACCGACGCCGGCCCGGGCGAAGGCGGCCTCCCGCATCGCCAGGGGCCATCGGGGGTGAGCCAGCACGGGTGTCGAGCGGTGATGCAGCGCGCCGAGGATCTCGAGGACGACTCCGATGCTCGACTGCCCCACGATGCCGACGCGCTGACCCGCAGCGTGCGGTGGTGAAGCCTCGACGGCGGCACGCAGGTCCCGCCAACTCAGCGAAATGCTGGGCGACAACAGAGCCGCCGCATCCCTGTCGACGATGTCGTTCCAGAGTTGGCTCATGGCCCGATCTCTCGCCAGCGGAGTTCGGGAAACGACGACGGCGAGAGCGGCCCGCCCACCCGCAGCCGGTCGGCTTCCTCGATCAGCACGGGGCCCGTCGCAGCCTCGAGATCGGGGCAGAGGAGGCCGCCGGTTCCGAGACCATGAACCACCGACTCGAGATCGAGCGAGAGGCCGCAGCGAACGAGGCCACGCCGCCCCACGGCGCTGTCGTAGGCGCTCGACAGGACGACGGTGACGCCGCGGTCGGCGGCGATTCGGGCGAGTTGGCGGGTACGGCGTGGGCCGACGATGGTCGGCTTGACCACCCACACGGCAGCGTCTTGGAACGCCCGCATGGCCTGCGAGAGTGCCTCTGCGCCCCCGTGTGGCGGCACCGCTCGGCAGACCTCGTCGATCGATTCGTCGAGCGCCGTTCGGACCCCGAGCGAAGCGGCCGAAACGCGGGGCCCCGGCTCCTCGAAGAAGTCGAGAGCCCGACCGGCCGCCGCGACGAGCGCGAGAGCCGCGGATGGGTCGAGCCGCCGGTTGCCGTCGAGCCTCAGCCGAACGCCCGACGCAGCGAGCGTGGTCACCTGGGCGCACTCGTCCGCCACAGGACGACGGCCCACCTTCAGCTTCACGACGCGGCCCCGCGGCGGAGGAACGGTCAGCGATGGACCGCTCCACAGAACGGACGAGCAGAGCCATCGAGGCTCGTCGACGGCCGCCCCGAGATCACGCTGCGCCGCATCCAGCGCCGTCGCGAGCGAGGGTGGAAGCTCATCCAGCAGGTGCGCCCAAGACTCATCTCCGTCGGGGAGCCCCCGGCATCGCTCGAGTGCGTACTCGACCTCCGGCAGCGTCTCCTGCGAGAGTCCCGGCAGCGGAGCGGCGTCGCCGATGCCCCATCGACCGTCTCGACCCAGCGCAACGAGAAGCCCTTCTCGCAGGGAAAGAGCGCCCTCTGCGCCGATCGGGGGCGCGTCGCGCAGAGGCCGTGACCATCGCGCAACGCTCAGGCGAAGGTACGTGCTCATCGTGCTGCCACCAGCGCAGTGCTCGCCGCGAGCGTCGAAAGCAGCAACAGCTTCGCCGTTTTCCCGAGCAGCGGATTGAGCGCCGCACCATCGGTCGCACGGACGTTGCCGATGAGCTGCAGCGCCATCGGGACCAGAACGAGGCCGCCGAGCGCATAGGGCGTTCGAAGTGCGGCGCTCCCGACGGTGAGGCCGACGCCGAGGAGTACGGCGGCCGCGTATTCGACACGAGCGAAGCGCGCTCCGAACCGGACGGCCAGCGTGCGCTTCCCGGCCCCGACATCCGTGTGACGGTCCCTGAGATTGTTGACCACGAGGATTGCGACGCTCAGAAGCCCGGGGCCAAGCCCGGCCACCGCCACCTCCGGCGAGAAGGCCAGCGTCTGAACGTAGTGCGTTCCGGCGACCGCGACCGGCCCGAAGAAGGCCAGCACGAAGAGATCGCCGAGACCGACGTAGCCGAGTGGTCTGGGCCCGCCGGTGTAGAGGACGCCGCACGAGACCGAACAGAGCCCGATCGCGAGGATGGGCCAGCCACCGCGAGCGACGAGCCCCATGCCAAGGAGGATCGCGACGGCGAAGGCAGCGATGAATGCCCACCGCATGGTGGACGGCGCCACGAGCCCCGCCTGAGTCGCACGGCGAGGGCCGATGCGGGCGTCGGTGTCGGCGCCCTTTCGAGCGTCGTAATAGTCGTTCGCGTAGTTCGTTCCGATCTGGATGGCGAGGGCGGCGAGCACCGTCAGCGCGAAGACCGGCCCATCGAAGCGGCGGTCGGCTGCGGCGAAAGCAGTCCCGAAAAGCACCGGGGCGAGGCCGGCGGGCAGGGTGCGCGGACGCGCTGCTTCGACAAGGACGCGGGCGAGACCGGGGCGGGTCATGAGGGCCTCGCGAACGGCTGGATTGAGCGCGACAGGTCTCGGAGCGCGCGACCTACCTCGGCTGGGGCCTCGATCAGCAATGCGTGCCCGGCGCCTTGGATGACGCGCAGCCCTGCGCCCGGAATTCCCTCGGCGAGGCGCGTCCCGATGCCGACGTAGTCGCGGTCGCGTGCGCCGCAGAGCACGACGGTCTTCGCCTTCACCGCACCCAGCCGAGACCAGAGCGGTGCCGTTCGACCGACGCTCAGGCCGCTCATCAGGCGCCCGAGACGGGCCGGGTCGCGCGAGGCCCGCGCGATGCGTCGTTCGAGCAGCGCGTCCCTGTCCGCGTGGCCGTCGAGCCCGGCGAACAGCGGCAAGCTCCAGAAATGCCTCAGAAATTCGCCCGGATCGGCAACGAGCGCAGTGGCACGCCCATCGTCTGTTGCGGCCCGTCTGCGCCGTTCGTCGGCCGACTCGAGCCCCGCCGTGCCGGAGACGAGCAGAAGGCCCGCGGTCCGCTCCGCCACTCCGGGGCGCACCGCAAGACCGAGTGCGAGCCGAGCGCCGAGCGAGTAGCCCGCGAGGAGCAGCGGCCCTGCCGGCAGCCCTTCTTCGAGCCGGTCGAGAAGACGCTCGGCGATGTCGTCGACACCGAGTCGATCGAGTTCGTTCCCACTGAGCAATCCATCGATCGCCGGCTCCACGGCAGCCAGGTCGACGTCGCCCCGTGGGGCCGTCCAATCTCCCGGGGCCCCGTAGGCGCCGTGCAGAAGCACTGCCGTCGTCATGAGCAAGCCTCGAGGGCGCGGGACACCGCCCTCTCCAGCCGCGCGTCGAGGGCGCGGTGGGCAGCTACGTTGTCGCGCCGGTCGGTGAAGACCTCGATCAGCTCGGGCCCGGCCGGCGGCTCGGAGAGCGCCTGCCGCAACGTGGCCAGCTCCTCGACGGTCGTCGCCCGGAGCCCCAGCGCGGCGGCGACCTGGCTCAAGCGCACCGTGTGCGGGGTCTCGAAGAAGCGCTGCATGGTCGCTGCATCGATGCGGTCGCCGACGGGAAGGAACGAAAAGATCCCGCCCCCGGCGTTGTTCACAACCACGAGCCGCAGAGGCTTGCGCGACCACTCGGGCGCCGCAAGCGCGGCGAGGCTCGAGAGATCGTGAAGCACCGCCAGGTCGCCCAGCAGCGCCGTCGTCGGCCGTCCCGTGGCGAGACATGCTCCCATGGCCGTGGCGGTGCATCCATCGATGCCGGCCGCACCCCGGTTGACGATCAGTTGCACCCCGTCGGCCAGCGCGCCGAAGCGATCGGCGTCGCGCACCGGCATGCTGTTGCCGAGCAGCAGGGCCTCACCCGGCATCACCGAGGCCGTCACTGCGCGGGCGATGGCCGGCTCACTCAGGGCTGCTTCCGCATCGAGTGCAGCACAAACCTCTCCGACGGCAGCTGCCGCGCGCCGAACCACGGCCACCAGCTCGGCATCGGCCGGCCCGGCGCCCGCCGCCATCGCCGCCAGCTGTTCGGGGGCGATGCACGACACCGAGTCGGCCAGAGCGAACGGGTCTCGGTGCGAACCGGTCGTCGTGACGATCGATACCGGGCACACCCGCTCCGAGCGGAGCGCCATCAGCCACGAGGGAATCGCATCCTCTGTCGTCAAGCCGCCGAGCCACAGCACGGAGCGGGGCTTCACTGCGGCACGAACCTGCGCCGAGCGCAACGCCACGGTCGGCAGGCGCGCGAGTTCGGCGGGGGGAACCACGCCGCTCGTCACATCGGCAACGACCGGCCAGCCCAGTTGCGCCACGAACGCTGCGACCGCTGCGCGCGCCGCGTGTGGCAACGCCCCGATGATCACCAACCCAGGCGAAGCGGGCAGGGGCGACACCGTCTTCGGCGCGTGGGATCCGGCTCCCCCACTGCTGGTCGGGTTCACAGGGCCGCCGGATGGCGCGCACGTCAGGGCCGAAACACCGCGCCGGACGACGTAGCCTTCGGGTGGCTCCAGCGGCTTGTCGAAGCGGACGTTCAGGTGGATCGGGCCGGCATCGGGTCCGAACAGATGGTCGAGAGCTTGAGTGAGGAGGGGCTCGACCGGTGGCGCGTCGGTGCCGTCAGGCGCAGGCAGGTCGAGGACATGGCGCACCGCTCCGGCGAGCAGCGGCGGCTGGGGCAGCGTCTGGCTCGCACCCCGTGCGACGTCGTGTTGCGGCCGATCGGCGGTGCAGCAGACAAAGGCGACGTGGTCGCGAGAGCCCTCCGCGCAGGCCGGCAGCAGGTTCGCAACAGCGGTGCCTGAGGTCGTCACCACGACGGCAAGCGTCCCGGTCCGCGCGGCGCCCAGCGCATGGAAGGCGGCCCCGCGCTCATCGAGCACGACGTGTGCCTCCACACCAGCGCGCACGAGCGCCAGCACGAGCGGTGTCGATCGGGAACCCGGGGCGACGAAGGCCACGCGCACGCCACGGTCGACCAGCGCTGCGACGACCTCGTCGGCGCGGCGGGCGTTCGCGAGGCGGAGTGCCTCGAGCCTCTGCCCGGTCTCATGCGGCATCGACGGCCTCGGGGCCCACCGGATGGGTCTTGAGGCCTTCGATGGCCCCGAGGATCGTGCGCTCCTTACGGTTGAGCTCATGCCACTCGCGCTCGGCATCGGACCCCGGCACAAGGCCGGACCCCACGTAGAGTTCAAGCATTGGTGCATCGCCCTTTCGCACGAGCGCACACCGAAGCGCGACCCACACCGCCTCTCCATCGCGATCGGCGAGCCCCACGGCCCCGGCGTAGAGCCCGCGCTCGAACGGCTCCAGCCGCTCGATGAGCGCGAGCGCCGCGTTTCGGGGCGTCCCTGCAACGGCCGGTGTCGGATGCAGGAGATCGAAAACGGGCCTCGCGTCGCGCAGGACGGACGTGACGACCGTGTGAAGGTGCTCGACGTGCCTGAGACGTCGCAGACCGGGGCAGGTTGGGGCATGCACCTCGACGGCCACCGGGGAGAGGGTGTCGACGATGAAGCGTCGGACGGCCTCGTGCTCCCGACGCTCCTTCGGGTCGTCCAGCAGCTTCGAGCCCCCCGGTGATGCCGTGCCTGCGAGCACATCGGCGGTGACCATGACACCGTGCCGACGGCACAGGAGTTCCGGCGTCACGCCCACCAGGTCGCCGTCGCCCTGACCCACGAGATAGCGGACCTCGTTCGGTCCCGAGCGTTCCAATCCTTTCCAAAGGCGCAACGCAATGTCGTCGGCGGCTCCACCCGTGCAGCGCAGTCGGCGGCGCCGGGCGAGCACCACCTTGTCGACCGCCCCCGAGGCCATCGCGGCCATCGCTTCGCTCACGCCAGCCCGATGCGCCGACGCGTCGGGCCTGAGATCCACCTCCGTGACGTCGATGCCCGTCGCCTGTGGCAGCGCCCGTGCGGTGCAAAGCCGATCGAGCAGGAGCGCCGTCCCTGCTCGTGCCCCAGGACCTCCATCGCCAAGGTCGGCCGCGAGCACCCCCCGACCGTCTTGCCAGGACCAGTGAACCGCCGGAAGCCAGGCTTGAGGCGTCTCGGAGGGCAACGACCCTTCCCCGGCCGGTCGCAAACGCGGTGAGCGCGGAAAGGGCGCGGCGATCACGCATCGGCGGTGGGGCACCTCACCGACGAGCCGACGCACCTCGCTCACAACCGGTGCTTCCGGCGCTGCCGTGCCGCTCGCACCGACGCCGGCGAAGAGCTGGCCGTCGCCTTCGAAAATGGCCCGGGGGACACCAGCGCCTGCGCGAACCGCCAAGTCGGCCGCCAAATCCACCGCCTCGTCGGCGTCCATGTCGAGCGTGATGTCGACGATCGGCCCTGAAGAGGGGCGGGAGGAGCGGGAGGACAGGCGCACGCGGAGCGTCTCGAGAGCGCCGATGATCCTGGTCGCGCCCTCAGCCACGGGAGCCCCCGGAGGCCGGCCTCTGGGCTCGGTAGAGGTGCACGCTGCCCAGCGTCAGCGGCTCATAGGCGGCGTCCGCGAAGCCCGCGGCGCGCAGCAGAGCGACGAACTCGTCGCCGGAGGGGAACGTCGCGATGGTGTCGTCAAGGTAGCGGTAGGCGCTCGGATCGCCCGTCAGCAAGCCGCCGATGCGTGGCAGGAGATGGCGCCGGTAGAACCGATAGAGGGCGCCGAACAGCGGCGCGCGCGGCTCGGCGAACTCAAGGACGAGGAGCACACCGCCCGGTGCGAGCGCCCGGTACATCGCGGCGAGGCCGGCCGCCGTGTCGGGCACGTTTCGTATCCCGAAGCTGATCGTCACCACGTCGAAGTCTGTGCGGCCCTCGAGGCTTCGGGCGTCTCCGGGCGCCAGCGTGACCCGTGGGCCGAGTCCCGCCCGCACAACCTTCTGCGCCCCGCGCGAGAGCATCCCCGCCGAAACGTCGACGCCGACGACCTCGCCCACCCGACCGTCGCGCCCCGCGGCGATCGCGAGATCGGCCGTGCCCGTCGCGACGTCGAGCATTCGCAGCTTTCGGCCGCCGCGGCCTGCGGACGGCAGAAGTCCCATCAACCGTTTCCGCCAGCCGACGTCGAGGCCGAGCGACAAGATGCGATTCGCCAGATCGTAGCGTTTCGCGATGCCGTCGAACATGGTCGCCACGTGGGCGCGGGACGGACCTTGGGGGGCAGTCATGCGCTCACCGTCGCCGCAGCAGCAGGTCGTCCGAACGGTTCCGCCGCCGCCGGTGCGATGCTCCT
>JACCDP010389243.1_pt1 | contig 16593 bp, 19 predicted proteins | sample 7445841 | NCBI WGS metagenome assembly JACCDP01 (sample SAMN15323441, study PRJNA562643) | freshwater metagenome | isolation source: river surface water | place: USA:Blue River Watershed | collected 2017-08-17 | reverse complement strand
GCCGTGCCCACTGTGACGGCGGCCAACACACCGATGGCGTCATGGCAGACATGCGGGATGAAGCTGCGGGTGCTGAGTGCGCCACCCTGCTTGGGTGGCGCGATCAAGGTCATCTTGGGATAGTTTTTGCTGCGCACATCACCCAAGCCCATCAACAACGACACTTGCAAACGCAATGCTTCGATGCGTGTTTGGAGGTCGGTGTCGGCGTTCATGTCGTCTGCGCTTTCATAGCCTGTGCGGCCCATGTCGCTGGCTTTGAACAACACCAGCGGCATGCCGTTGTCGATGCAAGTGACATCAATCTCAAACGGCTCAAAGCCTTGAAGTTTGTCGGTGGGCAAGACCTTGATGCGGTCTTTCACGTGGCCGGTGGGCAACAAGCTGCTGCACACCGAACCCGCCGTGTCTAAGAAGTTGATGCTGATTGGTGCTGATGTTCCGGGTGCACCATCAATGCGCGCATCGCCTGTGTCAGCCACAAAGCGCACACCATCGGGACCCATCGGTGTTTGCACCGTGATGTCGCATTGCATATCGGTGTTGAGTGTCAACACACGCAAGGTGGTGGTGTCGGCCACCGCCTGCACCATGCCGGTTTCAATCGCAAAAGGCACGACAGCCGCCAACATGTTGCCGCAGTTGGGCGTGGTGTCCACCGTGTCTTTGTCGGGTTGCAATTGCGCGAATAAAAATTCCAAGTCCACGCCCGAAGTGGTGCTTCGACTGACGATGCCCACTTTGCTGGTCAGGGGATGGGCACCACCCAATCCATCAATTTGTCTTTTGTCTGGCGAACCCATGATGGCCAACAAGGCGCGGTCACGTTGCGCTTGGTCTGCCGGCAAATCAGCCGCATTGAAAAAAGGCCCTTTGGAGGTGCCACCGCGCATGAACAGACACGGCACGGCATGGGGTGGGGTTTTGAAACTGCTCATCTGCGGTGTTTATCGAATGAAAGGCTGCGTGAACATGGCCATGGGCTCAAAGGCCGCAGTCCATACGCCAGCGAAGGCCAAGTAAGGGCCAAAGGGAAAAGCTTGCCCGCTGGCCAAGCTGCCACGAAAACGCATCACCAAGGCCACCAGCACGGCCGAGAGCGAGGACATCAACACCACGCCGGGCAACGCCAACCAACCCAACCACGCACCCAAGGCCGCCAAGAGTTTGTAGTCGCCTTCGCCCATGCCTTGTTTGCCCGTGACCAAACCGAACACGGCTTGCACCAACCACAAAAAGCCATAGCCAGCAACAGCGCCCCAGAAACTGTCTTGCAAATTCACCTGGGTCAGTCCCAGCGCGGACACCATCAGGCCCACCCACAGCAAAGGCTGCGTCAAGGCATCGGGCAACAGCATGGTGTCCAAATCAATCAGGGCCAAGCCCAACAACAAGGTGGCAAAACCGGCCCAGGCCAATGCCTCCAATGAAAAGCCCCAATGCGATGCGCAAAAAGCCCACATCGCCGCCACCGCCAGCTCGACCAAGGGGTAACGCATGGACACATGGGCACCGCAATGACCACAGCGGCCTTTGAGCCACAAGTAGCTGAGCACAGGCACCAGATCGCGGGCACGCAACGGCGTCATGCAACTGGTGCAATGGGAGGATGGCGTGGCTAAATTGAACGTCGCCAACTCAGGCGACGGACCGTTTGCTTCAGCGACTTCCGCTTCCCACTCACGCTGCATCATCACGGGCAAACGCCACACCACCACGTTCAAAAAGCTGCCGAACTGCAAGCCCAACACGGCGGCCACGGACATCCAAAGCACAGGGTGGTTTTGCAACAGGTCCACAGTTCAGCCTTTCTTTTGCGCAATGCCAAGCAATTGTTCAAGCAAGGCGGATTGGTTCAGCAGTGCATCTGCCGGGCCGGCGTGGATGACACGACCTTGGTCCAGCACCACCGCTTGGTGGCTGATGGCCAAGATGGCTTGCGGGTGTTGCTCGACGATGATGACGGACAGGCCTTCTTCATGGGTGATGCGCGCCAGGGCACGCAACAACTCTTGCACGATGATGGGGGCCAAACCTTCCAGCGGCTCATCCAACAACAACAGCTTGGGGTTGAGCACCAAAGCGCGTCCCACTGCCAGCATTTGCTGTTCACCACCCGAGAGTTGGTTGCCCATGTTGGTTTGACGTTGGGCCAAACGCGGAAACATCTCAAACACGCGCTCAGGTGTCCAGGCACCAGGCCGCGCCACGGCGGTGAGGTTTTCCAACACGGTGAGGGACTTGAAAATATCGCGCTCTTGCGGCACCCAACCAACACCCGCTGCTGCGCGGGCATAAGAGGGCAAGGTGTGCAAGGCCACGCCATTCAACATGATGCGACCGGCGTGTTGGTGTGTGGCCCCGGCGATGGTGTTCATCAAGGTGGTTTTGCCGGTACCGTTGCGCCCCAACAAGGCCAAGGTTTCACCCTGCGCCAACGACAAAGACACATCGTGCAAGATGACGGCTTCGCCATAACCAGCTCGCAAAGAGTCAATGCGCAGCAACTCAGCCATGGCTGTCTCCATGACCCAAGTAAACCTCACGCACTCTGGGGTCGGCGGCGATCTCTGCGGGGGTGCCTTGGGTCAAGACCGCGCCTTGCACCAACACCGTCATGCTGTGGGCAAAGCTGAACACCAAGTCCATGTCATGTTCAATCAGCACCACACTCACGTCGGCAGGCAGCGCCGCCACCGTTTGCAACAGCTCTTCGCGCTCCCCCGCCGGCACACCGGCCACTGGTTCGTCCAGCAACAAGACCCGAGGTTCACAGGCCAAGGCAATGGCCATCTCTAACAAGCGCCGTTTGCCATACGCCAATTCACGGGTGTGTTTGTTCATCACCTCGGTGAGGTGAAATTGCGCCAAAAGTTGCTCGCACCGTTGGGTCACGTCAGCGCTGTGGCCCAAGGCTGGCCACCACTGCCCGCCCTGCCCCAGGTGCTGCGACACGGTCATGGCCAAAGTTTGCAAAGGGGTGAGGCCTTCAAACAATTGGTTGATTTGAAACGTGCGCACCAAGCCACGGCGCACCCTTTGGTGTGGCGCCAGGTGGCTGATGTCTTCACCCAGCAAGCGAATGCGGCCTTCGGTGGGCGCAAGCACGCCGGTCAGCAAATTGATGAGCGTGGTTTTGCCCGCGCCATTGGGACCGATGAGCGCATGACGCGCACCGCGCGGAATGTGCAAGCTGACCTGGTCGGTGGCAGTGATGCCGCCAAAGCGCTTGACCAAGCCTTCACAAGACAACACGATGTCGCTCATGATGTGCGTCCCCAAGTCCACGGACGCAACAAGCGTTCACGGCCGACCAACATCAGCAACACCAAGAACAGTCCCAACCAGAATGTCCAGTATTGAGGGGTCCAAGCAGAAATGACACTGTGAAGTGTTTTGAACACCACAGCACCAATGAGTCCGCCCCACAACCAACCGGTGCCACCGATGACCAGCATCAGCAGCACATCGGCCGACCGATCAAAACCAAACACATCGAGCGACGCAAAGCCCGTGGTTTGGGCTTGCAAGCCCCCCGCCAAACCGGCCAATGCAGCTGACAAGGTGTAAACGGCCACCAAACGCGCATGAACAGGAATGCCAATGGCTTGCGCGCGCAACCGGTTGTCGCGAATGGCTTGCAAGCTGTACCCAAACGGCGAATGCACCAATCGACGCAACAACACAAACACCAGCCCACAAACAACCAGCGCATACCAAGCCGCGGTTTGTCCATACAAATCAAATTCAAAACGACCCAACACCGGGCCCATGATCACGCCTTGCAAGCCATCGGCACCACCGGTGAGCCAGTCGAGTTTGTTGGCCAACTCTTGCAAGATGAGCGCCACACCCAGGGTGATCATGATGCGGGTCAGGTCCGAGCCACGCAAGACGCCCAAGCTGCACACAGCCCCCAGCATCGCCGTGACCAACAAGGCCACCAGCAAGCCCCACAAAGGATCGGGATGCAGGTGTTTGGCAAACAAGGCTGCGGTGTAAGCCCCCATGCCAAAAAACGCAGCATGGCCCAAAGACACAATGCCGCTGTAGCCCAAGATCAAATCCAGCGACATGGCGAACAAGGCAATGATGGTGATTTCACTGATCAGCAAAGCATGCGTGGGCCACAGCCATGGCAGCGCCAACAACAGCAGCCACAAAGCCGCCTCCCACCACCGAGGCTTTGCCAATGCGGCCAGGCTGTTGGCCGCGCTCATCGGCTGTCTCTCGCAAACAAGCCCTGGGGTCGCCACAACAAAATGGCCATCATCAAAGCGTAAACAATGAACGCGCCCAACTTGGGCACGTAATATTTGCCAGCGACATCCGCAATGCCCAACAGCAATGCCGCCAACAAGGGGCCGGTGAGCGTGGAGGTGCCACCCACGGCCACCACGATGAGAAAGTAAATCATGTACTTGAGCGGGAAGATGGGGTCCAGGCCCAACACTTCAGCGCCCAAAGCGCCACCCAACCCAGCCAATCCCGAACCCACGGCAAAGGTGCTGAGGAAAATTTTGTTGACATGGATGCCCATGCCAGCCGCCACACGTTGGTTGTCCACCGAGGCGCGAAGTTGCGCACCAAAGCGGGTGCGCACCAGGAGCAGTTGCAACACCACGGCCAGCACCGCACACACGCCGATGATGGCCAAGCGGTAGTGGCCCATGCCCAAAGCGCCGTCCAACCATTCGGTGCGGCCTTTTAAAAATTCGGGCAATTGAATGAGTTGCTGTGTCGAGCCCACAAAATAATCGACCGAGGCCACCGCCATGAAGGTCAGGCCGATGGAAAAAAGCACCTGGTCCAGGTGCGGTTTGTTGTACATGCGGCGGTAGAGCGTGGCTTCCATCAGTGCACCAAGCAGCGCAGTCACCACGAAGGCCAGCGGCACGCAGACTAGAAACGGCAAACCGGCGTGCTGCATCAACAAGACCGTGGTGTAGCCCCCGGCCATGGCGAATGCGCCATGGGCCAAGTTGATGAAGTTCATCAAGCCCAGCGTGACCGCCAAGCCAATGGCCAGGATGAACAACAACATCCCATAGGCCACACCATCGAATAGCAAGGTCAGCATGTGAGCGGTCTACTTGGCTTTGCCGGGGTCTTTCATGTCTTTGATGACATCAAACTCCACGTTGTAAAGCTGACCGTCTTTCTTCTCGACTTTGCGCAAGTAGATGTTGTGCACCACATCGCGGGTTTGCGCATCGATGTAAATCTGACCACGCGGGCTCTCGAAAATTTGACCCTTCATGGCCGCCAACAGGGCTTCACCGCCACCTTGGCCGCCTTTGGTGTTTTTCAAGGCCTCGTAGATGACGCGCATACCGTCATAGCCGCCCACGGCCATGAAGTTGGGGCGCAAACCGTTGTTGGCTTTTTTGAAAGCGTCGACGAATTTTTTATTCAGTGCGGATGGGTGCGCTGCTGAATAGTGGTGCGCCGTCACCACGCCCAAGGCACCATCGCCCATGTCATTGAGTTGATCGTCGTCGGTCAGATCGCCGGTGCCAATCAGTTTGATGCCGGCTTTGTCCATGCCCCGCTCTAGGAATTGCTTCATGACCGCCGCGCCTGCACCCGAGGGCACGAACACGAACAAGGCATCCGGTTTGAGGTCGCGCACTTTTTGCAAGAACGGTGCAAAGTCGGGGTTGCGCAAAGGCACACGCAAGCTCTCTACCACCTGGGCACTGTTGAGTTGCATGCGTTCCTTGAAATAGCGTTCGGCGTCAATGCCGGGGCCGTAATCGCTCACCAAGGTGACCACGCGTTTGATGCCGTTCTTGGGGGCCCAATCGCCCATGGCCACCGCGCACTGTGGCAGGGTGAAGCTGGTGCGCACGATGAACGGCGAAGCTTCGGTGATGGTGGATGTGGCCGCAGCCATCACCACCATCGGGGTTTTGGATTGCGTGGCAATGGGTGCGGTGGCCAAGGCCAATGGCGTGAGGCCAAAACCACTGAGCACGCCCACCTTGTCGTTCACCACCAATTCTTGCGCCACACGTTTGGTGGCGTCCGGCACACCGCCGTCATCCTTGACGATGAGTTCGATTTTGCGACCAGCGACTTTGTCACCGTTTTGTGCCATGAACAACCGGGCAGCCGCTTCGATTTGTTTGCCCGTGCTGGCAGATGGCCCGGTCATGGGCAGGATCAGGCCGATTTTGAAAACCTCTTGGGCCTGCAATGCGGGGGCACCCAGGGCCAACACCAAACCCCAACAGGCTGCGAGCAAACGTGTATTCATGAAACAACTCCGAGAGACGGGACGGGTGAGCTTAACTGAGCCCATGACGAAAAATTGAAATCCATTCTAGGGTGGCGCTGCACGGTATTTCAGCGTTTGCGGCGAATCAAACGGACGGTGGACAGACCCTGTAAATCAGGGCTGCGCATGGCTTGGCTCAAATTCCGTTGGGCCAAACGCGAGTGCTCGCGCATGATGGCCTCGGCGCGGCCACCTTCGCGGTTTTCAATGGCCGACAACACTTGGCGGTGCTGGTCTTGCGCAATGATCAACATGTCCCGCGCTTGCGGCGAATTGGCTTGGGCAATCACAAACCCAGAAGGGGACGCAAAGGGCAAACCAATCACGCGGTCGAGTTCACGGCGCACCACCTCGCTGTCGGTCATCTCCGCCAACAGGGCGTGAAACTGCTCGTTTTCAGCGACATAAGCACTGAAGGCCTCGTCGTTCAAGCTGTCTTGCGCCAGCAGCTGGTCGATGCGGTCCAGGCATGCGCGGGCATCGTTCAGCACCACGGTCGAGCAACCGCGCTCGGCCGCCATGCGGGCCGCCAGCCCCTCCAGCGTGCCACGCAATTCAATCGCATCCGAGGCATCGCGCTCGGTGAAGGTGGGCACGGCATAACCGCCATTGGCCAAAGATTCAAGCAAACCTTCTTGCTCGAGCTTCATCAAAGCGGTGCGAATTGGCGTTCTGGACACGCCGAGTTTGTCCACCAGCGTGAGCTCGGCTATGCGCGCACCTGCGGGCAACTCGCCCGCCAAAATCATTTCGCGCAAACGCAGCTGCGCGCGCACCGCTTGCGAATGACCGGGATGGTCGGGACTGAGCTTGGACAGGTCGGGCAAGGTCATGCGATGGTCCGAATGGGAATGATGTCGGCCACGGGGTTGTCCTTGGCGACCAGGGCATCAATCAGACGACGCGCATAGACAGCGCCAGCATCGATGTTGAGGTTGTGGAATGTTTGATCGGGGTGGTCATCGATGGCGCGTTGCTGCGCTTCCAAAATCGCTTCGTCTTCGCGAAAAATACGCGTCACGCCTTCGCGCAATTGGTGCGTCACAGCTTGCTCACCCAAACGGTAATTGCGGGCAAAAGCCCAAAAATAATGGCAACTGCCATCGGTTTCGGGCGTGATGGTGTTGAGCACAAAGCCGTTCACGCCTTGGCTGCGGTCACCGGCGTGGCCTTCGCGCGGCACGGCCCCTGAACCAGCGGGCGCCACACCCACATCAATGGTCACCGTGCAAGGCGCTTCAAAACGGATGATTTGCCAGCGGTCCACCAAACCTTTGTGCTGCCGCGCTTGCTGGATTTGACTCGCCCAAAACGGCGGTGCCTCCACCCCTGCCATCCAGCGGGTGACGGTGACGTGCTGGTCATCATGGGTCACATCGAATGGCGATTCCACCACGGCTTCATTGCCAATGCTGGAACCGTGCACATAGGTTTCATGGGTCAGGTCCATCAGGTTGTCGATCACCAAGCGGTAGTCGCATTGCACATTGATCAACTTGCCGTCTGCCGCCCAACCGGGGTCGTGGTTCCAGTGCATGTCGGGCACCAAGGCGGGGTCGGCCAAGGTGGGGTCACCCATCCACAACCAAATGAAACGGTGTTTTTCAATCAACGGGAAACTGCGCACACAGGCGCTGGGATTGCGTTTTTGCAAACTGGGCATGCGCACGCATTGCCCTTGCGGGTTGTAGACCAAGCCATGGTAGCCGCACACCAGGTCGTCGCCCTCCAGACGCCCCAACGACAAAGGCAACAAACGGTGCCAACAAGCATCTTGCAGGGCCACGGCTTGGCCGTCGGTTTGGCGGTACAGCACCAATTTTTGCTTGCAAATGGTGCGCGCCAGCAGGCTGCGACCCACCTCCACATCGTAGGCCGCGGCATACCAAGCATTCAAAGGATAGGCTGGTTGGCTGGTCTTCATCAAACAAATCCGCAGGAATTCATGGATACCGAGTGTATACAAAAATGCATCAATAAATGCTTATATCCGTGTTTTTACTGATATTTTGTCGATTTTGTATACTTGAGATCGGGTTAGCATTCAGATCTACTCAACTTGGAGCCCTCATGACCGTTCCCCACATCCCCGCCCGCTACGACCATGTCGGCAGTTTTTTGCGCCCTGCCTACCTGTTGGAAGCCCGTGAACAAAAGGCCAAGGGGCAGATCACGCCCGAGCAACTGCGGGTTGTGGAAGACAAAGCCATCACGGAAATTGTGAAGTTCCAAGAAGAGATTGGCCTCAAATCCATCACCGACGGCGAGTTCCGCCGCACCTATTTCCACATCGACTTCCTTGAACAAATGGGTGGCGTGAAAACCGATGTGCCCGTCACCATCGAACGTCCTGATGGCACGCAAGAATTGGCCCCGCCGGTGATTCGCGTGATCGACAAAGTGCGCCACGTCAAAGACATTCAATTGGCCGACTTCAATTACCTGAAGTCGCAAATTGCCAAAGGCAGCACGCCCAAGGTGACCATCCCCTCGCCCACCATGCTGCATTTCCGCGGCGGGCGCGCTGGCATCAGCAAAGACGCCTACCCCGAGCTGGACCCCGCGTTCTATGACGACGTGGCCAAGGCCTATGGCGACGAACTGCGTTCACTGTCTGCCGCCGGTTGCAACTATGTCCAAATGGACGACACCAATCTGGCCTACTTGTGCGACGACAAAATGCGCGAAGCCGCCCGTGCCCGTGGCGACGACCCCAACGAGTTGCCCCACCGCTACGCCGCCTTCATCAACAAAGTGGTGGCCCAAAAGCCCGCCGGCATGACCTTGGCCATGCACTTGTGCCGTGGCAACTTCAAAAGCACCCACGCGGCTGCTGGCAACTACGAGCCTGTGGCCGAAGCCTTGTTGTCCGAGATGAACATCGATGCTTACTTCTTGGAATACGACGATGACCGCAGCGGTGACTTCCGCCCCTTGCGCTACCTCGCCAAAGACAAGCTGGTGGTGTTGGGTTTGGTCACCACCAAGTTTGGCGCGATGGAGACCAAGGACAGCTTGAAGCGCCGCATTGACGAGGCCGCCAAATACGCGCCCTTGGCGCAACTGGCGTTGTCACCGCAGTGTGGCTTTTCCAGCACCGTGCATGGCAACAACATTGCCGTGGAAGACCAGCGCAGCAAACTGCGCTTGGTGGTGGAAACGGCGCAAGAGGTGTGGGGCGATCTCTGAGTTCCCGTTTAAGAATTGGGGTCGGATTGCAATGAAGTCACGCCTGCTGGCCGACCACGGTGGGCTCGTCCGCCGCTCACCGCCACTTCGTGGCAACGTTCGCTACGCGGGCCGACCCACCATGTTCAGCCAGCTGAAAAATTACTTCAGAACCGCTGGCCTCAAGTACCATTTTTTGAGTGAAAGAAACGCCAATCCAGACTCAAGACCATGGGTTGATGACCGCCAGCCCTAAGCCTTCAAAGTCTTTGGCGTTGCGGGTGACCACGGTCAAACCATGCACCAAGGCCGTGGCAGCCAGCAAACTGTCGATGGCAGGCAAGGGTCTGCCAGCCGCAGCCACCAATTGACCCCAGCGATCAGCCACCTGTTCATCGATGCTCAACACACGACCCAAGAAAAACATCGACAGCTCGGTGTGCAACCAGTCAGAGAGCGCCAATTTCCGGTCCTCATCGTTCAAGCCGTCAATGCCTTTGCGCAACTCCCCGAGCGTCAGCACACTCATGTAAAGCGAGGAAGCAGGTCGTTGAGCAAACCACGCAGACACCCCAGGGTGGGGCAGTTTGCGCCTCAATTCGGACAGCACATTGGTGTCGATCAGGTAGCTCACAGGGGCACATCCCGGGTGGGGCTGGTGTCCCGCTCGAACACCAAGTCATCGGCCCCAAACAGCGGCGACGCTTGCATCAATGCTTCCAAGCCTTGTTCATTGCAGGTGAGGCGGCTGTACATGGCCTGAGAGACAACCACAGCCACCGACTGACCGTGGTGGGTGATGTACTGAGGCCCTTCGCTTTCAGCGCATTTGACAACTTCGGACAAACGGGCCTTGGCTTCTTGCATTTGCCATGCTTTCATGGGGTGCTCCTTGGTCTGACCAGAATAGTCAGAATATAACAGAGCACTTGCAGCAAAGCGCTGACTTTAGGTGCGCGCTATGCCCCTCAAGCCAAGCCCAGCAACCGCACCGCGTTGTCTTTCAAGATGCCAGGCATGACCTCGGGTTTGAAGCCGGCCACCTCGAAGTCTTTCATCCAGCGCTCGGGGGTGATGAGGGGGTAGTCGCTGCCAAACAGCACGCGGTCTTTCAGCAAGGAGTTGGCGTATTGGACAAGGCTTTTCGGGAAGTACTTGGGGCTCCAGCCCGAGAGGTCGATCCACACATTGGGCTTGTGCATGGCCACGCTCAGCGCTTCGTCTTGCCAAGGAAAGCTGGGGTGGGCCATGACGATTTGCATGTCGCCCCAATCGGCAGCCACTTCATCCAAGTGCATCGGGTTGCTGTAGGCCAGTTTCAAACCGCCGCCGCAGCGCATGCCCGAGCCAATACCGCTGTGACCGGTGTGAAAAATAGCCGGCAGTTTGTATTCATTGATCACTTCGTAAATCGGCCACGCCATCTTGTCGTAGGGGTGGTAACCCTGCACGGTGGGGTGGAATTTGAAGCCGCGCACGCCTTCTTCTTTGATGAGTCGTTCGGCCTCGCGCGCGCCCATCTTGCCTTTGTGCGGGTCGATGCTGGCGAAGGCGATCATCATGTCGCTGTTGTCGCGTGCCGCTTTGGCAATCTCTTCGTTGGGGATGCGACGCCGACCCATGTGGGACTCGGCGTCCACCGTGAACATGACCAAGCCAATCTTGCGCTCGCGGTAATAGGCCACGGTTTCTTCAATGGTGGGGCGGCGGTCGGAGCCGAAGTACTTGTCGGCGGCGCGATCGTACTCCTCGCCATAGTTGTCAAACGGGTTCCAGCAGCTCACCTCGGCGTGGGTGTGGATGTCAATGGCAATCAAGTCGGCGTGGTTCATGGTCGAATAAGATCCTTTGCATCAACTATAACGAGCAGAGACAAGCGGCATGAATTCAGATTTACAACTCGACATGCAGGGTGATGTGGCCATCGTGCGCATCAACCGCGCCCCCAAACGCAACGCCTTGAACGACGCGCTGATTCTGGCGCTGCGCCATACCTTTGAATCCCTGCCCAAGCATGCCAAAGCCGCTGTGTTGTGCGGCAGTGGCGAGCATTTTTGTGCTGGCTTGGATCTGAGCGAATTGCAAAGCCGCGACGCTGGCGAAGGCATGCAGCATTCACGCATGTGGCACAGCGCGTTTCAACAAATTCAATATGGCCCGGTGCCCGTGGTCGCTGCCTTGCACGGTGCCGTGGTGGGTGGTGGTTTGGAGTTGGCCGCGTCTTGCCACATCCGTGTGGCTGACGACACCACGTTCTATGCCCTGCCCGAAGGCACGCGCGGTATTTTTGTGGGCGGCGGCGGTGCGGTGCGTATTCCCAAATTGATCGGCGTGGCCCGCATGACCGACATGATGATGACCGGTCGGGTCTACAACGCGGTGGACGGTGAACGTGTGGGCTTTGCCCAGTATTTGGTGCCCGCAGGCACGGCGTTTGACAAAGCGGTGGAGTTGGCCAAACGCATCGCCACCAATGCGCCGCTCACCAACTACGCGCTGATGCACGCCCTGCCCCGCATTGCTGAACAAGCCGCCGACCATGGCTTTGTCACCGAGTCCTTGATGTCCTCCATCACCCAAGCCGCGCCCGAAGCCAAAGCCCGGGTGGACGCCTTTTTGCAAGGCCGTGCGGCCAAGGTCGAACAGCAATGACCGCCGCGCCGAAGTACCGCGCGATGCGCTATGGCATCACGCGCATCCAGCATGTGCAGGGTGCCCAAGGCGTGCAATATGTGCAGGCCGAACAAGCCCTGCAAGCGCACCCGCAGCGCATGACCGACCGGCTGCTGCACTGGGCCCATGAAACGCCAGAGCGCACGTTTCTAGCCCGCCGCAAGCGCTTGCCCGATGGCCGCACGGGCGACTGGGAGCACCTGAGTTATGGCCGTGCCTTGGCCGGTGCCAGACGCATTGGCCAAGCCTTGTTGGCGCGGAATTTGAGTGCTGAGCGTCCCGTGGTCATCCTGAGTGAAAACAGCTTGGAGCACGCCATGGTGGCGCTGGGCTGTCTGCTGGTGGGCATTCCCCATTGCCCCGTGTCACCCGCGTATTCAACGGTCAGCAAAGACTTCGACAAACTGCGCCACATCCTGCACACCTTGACCCCAGGTTTGGTGTTTGCCACCGATGCGGACAAATACGGGGCGGCCATAGAAGCCACCGTGCCCGCCGACACCGAGGTGGTGTTGGCAAACGGCCGATTGGCGCACAGAAAGCACACCGTGTTGGGGGCCTTGTTTGACACGCCCGACACGGCCGAGGTGGACGCCGCGATGAACGCCATTGGCCCCGACACCATCGTCAAGTTTTTGTTCACCTCGGGCTCGACCAACATGCCCAAGGGCGTCATCAACACGCATGGCATGTGGTGCGCCAACCAACAACAAATGTGGCAGTCCATGCCCGTGCTGGGCGAAACACCGCCAGTGCTGGTGGATTGGCTGCCGTGGAACCACACTTTTGGTGGCAACCACAACATCGGCCTCACACTGTTTCATGGCGGTTCTTTGTTCATCGACGACGGCAAACCAGTGCCCGCCTTGATGGGTGAAACCCTGCGCAATTTGCGCGAGATCGCACCCACGGTGTATTTCAATGTGCCCACTGGTTTGGAAGCGATTGCCAACGCCATGCACACCGATGACGTGCTGCGGCGCAATTTGCTCAGCCGCATTCGCATGTTTTTCTACTCGGGTGCCGCGCTGGCTCAGCCCATTTGGGACAGCTTGCACGCCGCGCAAGAACGCGAGGTTGGCGAGCGCATCGTCATGGGCACGGGCTTGGGCATGACCGAATCAGGTCCGTTTGCGATTTTTGTGCCGCGCCCCGAAGTGCAGTCCGGTGACTTGGGTCTGCCCGCCGCCGGTATGCGTCTGAAACTGGTGCCCATGGGCGACAAGGTGGAAGTGCGCTACCAAGGTCCGAACATCACACCGGGTTATTGGCGTGCGCCTGAGGCCACCGCGGAAGCCTTTGACGACGAAGGTTTTTTCAAAAGCGGCGACGCCGTGACTTGGATTGACCCGCACAACATCCACCTCGGTTTGAAATTCGATGGGCGCATTGCCGAAGATTTCAAACTCGCCACCGGTACTTTTGTGAGCGTGGGCCCTTTGCGTGCCAAGATCATCGCGGCTGGTGCGCCCTGTGTGCAAGACGCGGTCATCACTGGTTTGAATTTGAAAGAAGTGGGCGCCATGTTGTTCACCACGCCCAAGGTGCGGGACTTGGCCGGCTTGCCCGCCGATGCGCCTTTGGCCGAGGTGTTGGCCCATCCCCAGGTGTTGGCGCATTTCCAAGGCGTGCTGAACCAACTTGCGGCCAGCGCCACCGGCAGCGCCAATCGCGTTGCGCGCTTGCTGTTGTTGTCCGAGCCGCCTTCCATCGACAAAGGCGAAGTGACCGACAAAGGTTCCATCAACCAACGCGCGGTGTTGAAGCACCGCGACGCGCTGGTGCAAGCCCTGCACCTCGGCAACGCAGCCCATGTGCTGTTGCCCAAGGTTTGAGCACCTGCTTGTGTTTTTCAACTGATTTTTTTGAGCAACTTTTCCACAAAGGCGTTTCATGAACCACACCACCCCCGCCAACACTTCACGCCGCGCTGCGCTTCAAACCCTGGCCTTGCCCCTGTTGACACCGTTGGCAGCCTGGTCGCAAAACACCGGTTTGCCGCTGGAGCAAGTCAAGATCGTCAATGGCTTTCCCGCAGGCGGCACGGCCGACGCTACCAGCCGGCGCATCGGCGACAAGTTGGCAGGCAGTGACTACACACGCAAGGGCGCGGTGGTGGAAAACAAAACTGGTGCGGCGGGGCGCATTGCCATCGACACCGTGAAAAACGGCCCGGCCGATGGCAGCAGTTTGCTGCTCACGCCCTATTCCATGATGGCCATCTACCCGCACATTTACAAAGCGCTGAGCTACGACCCTGTAAAAGACTTTGCGCCGGTGTGCATGGCTTCGTCCATGTCGCATGGATTGGCCGTGGGCCCGATGGTGCCCGCCACTGTCAAGACCTTGAAAGAGTTTGTGGCGTGGGCCAAAGCCAACCCTGACAAAGCGAACTACGGTTCACCTGCTGCGGGCTCGACACCCCATTTTTTGGGTGCTTTGCTGAGTTTGGACACCGGTGTGCCCATGCAGCACGTGGCCTACCGTGGCTCGGTGCCCGGCGTGACCGATGTGATTGGCGGGCAACTGGCCGCCATGCTCACGCCGCATGGCGACTTTTTGGCCAACCACCGCGCTGGAAAAATTCGCATCCTGGCCACCTCCGGCAAGAAACGCTCGCCTTTTGTGCCTGAAGTGGCCACCTTCGCCGAGCAAGGCTTCCCCGACTTGACGGTGGAGGAATGGTTTGGTTTCTTCGCCCCTGCCAAAACACCCGCCAATGTGGTGAGCGCCGCCAATGCCGCCATCAACGCGGCCATCAAAGACAAAGCGCTCATCGAGTCTTGGGCCACGCAAGGCTTGGTGCCCTTGGGCGGCTCCACTGACGACATGGCCAAAGACCTGCAACGCCAGTTGGCATTTTGGGGGCCCATTGTCAAGCGCATTGGCTTCACCGCCGAGTCTTGAGCCGCCTCATTCAAAGCACCGGTTTTCAACGCAAGGGGTGCCCTTACACTCCCCGCTTCTTTTCAATTGCCCATTCAAGGACTGCCATGATCACCACCGACTCCGGCCTGCAATATGACGACACCCACGTTGGCGATGGCGACACCGCCACTGCCGGTCAATACGTGACCGTGCACTACACCGGCTGGTTGTGGGAGAACGGTGAAAAAGGCGAGAAATTCGATTCCAGCTTGGACCGCAACGACCCGTTTGAATTTGGCTTGGGCCAAGGCATGGTCATCCAAGGCTGGGATGAGGGCGTGCAAGGCATGAAGATCGGCGGCAAGCGCAGCCTGATCATCCCGCCCGAACTCGGCTATGGCGCGCGCGGCGCGGGCGGTGTCATTCCACCCAACGCCACCTTGCTGTTTGAGGTGGAGTTGTTGGGTGTGGAGGGCTGAGGTTCAAGCCGTCACAGGTTTGAAAACACGAATGCGTGCCACCATGTCGTCGCGCGATTGACGCTCGGTCATGCGCATGTCGTACTCGGTTTGCAAGTTCAGCCAAAACCGCGCTTCCATGTTGAAGAACAAGCCCAGTCGCAAGGCCGTGTCGGGCGTGATGGGTCGAATCCCATTGACCAATTCGCTGATGCGACTGGGCGGCACGTCAATATCAGCAGCCAATTGACGCGCCGAGATGCCCATGGGCTTCATGAAGTCTTCCAGCAAGATTTCGCCAGGATGAATTTCTTCCAATAAGTCCGTCATGTTGTGCTCCTAGTGGTAGTCCACAATTTCAACTTGGTGTGCACCATCTGTTTGCCAGATGAAACAAATGCGCCATTGGTCGTTCACGCGAATGCTGTGCTGCCCCGCTCTATCACCCTTCAAGGCTTCAAGTTGGTTGCCTGGCGGAATACGCAAACTGCTCAGTTCACCGGCCGCATGCAGTTGCAGCAATTTGCGACGAGCGACACGTTCGATGTTCTTGAACCGAGGCACAACGCGGCTTTGGAACAAGGCTTGGGTGTCGGCGCAAGCAAATGAATGGATCATGTCGGATGATATTCTGTAGTACAGAATCTGTAAAGCAGAAGACTGATTACACTTGAAATCAACCAAACCCCTCCCATTTACAGGGCTGAATTCCAACAGCCCACCCTTTTCGCATGTCTGATCACAACCCCACCCCGCCGTCCGAGCCGACGGCCAACCCCGAGCCCGCCATGGACGCCAACCCCCATCCCGATCAAGCCCCGCTGCCAGAAGACCCGTTGAGCGTGGCCCAAGCCGAGGTGGCCAAGTTGACCGCCGTGAACGCCGAATTGGCCGACCAATTCCTGCGCGCCAAGGCCGAGGCTGAAAACGCCCGCCGCCGCGCTGACGAAGAAGTGTCCAAGGCCCGCAAATTCGCGGTGGAGTCGTTTGCCGAAAGCCTGCTGCCCGTGGCCGACAGCCTGACCGCCGGCTTGGCCATTGCCGACGCCAGCGCAGAGCAACTGCGCGAGGGCTCAGAAGCCACGCTGCGGCAGCTCAAAAGCGCCTTGGAGCGCCACAAAGTCATTGAAATCAACCCTGAAGCGG
>JACCDP010220079.1_pt1 | contig 16595 bp, 13 predicted proteins | sample 7445841 | NCBI WGS metagenome assembly JACCDP01 (sample SAMN15323441, study PRJNA562643) | freshwater metagenome | isolation source: river surface water | place: USA:Blue River Watershed | collected 2017-08-17 | reverse complement strand
TCATTTGTTATGTTTATTTTTTACATTATTTTCATTATCAATGGAAAATACCAATATATTATTTTTTATTTTTTTGTATTTTTATTAATGCGTTTGGTTACTTATATTTATTATGTATCTACAACTCTCCCAGATAGTAGCAAAACGTGTAAATATGGTTCAACCTTTTTTGAAAGTGCACTGAGTATGGGCTCTTGCAATAACCTCGGAATTAGTGGACACTTTATAAATCTTGTATTTCAGTTGGGACTTATTTACAGGTGCTATGGGTCAGCATACTGGTTATTATATGTCATTGCATATGTTCTAGGATTTACCTTGATATGTGCTTCTAGAAATCATTACACTATCGACTGTATTACGTCAACATTTGTTGGGCTGTTTTTTATTTACGAGATTGACAATATACAAAAGGGGATTAATTTTGTATTAGGTAAAAAATATTTTAACTTATAAAAGTAAAATATGATTTGAGTAAAACATAATTTGAATAAACATCTAATTTGACGTAGGTACACCATCAAGTATATACTGATACTGTGAAAGTGCAGGAACCATCATACGGCTCTGAAGTTCGTGTCTAGAAAGATACACATTTTTAAGGTCACTTGTTTCGTAACCAAATGGCTGACTATTATCTAGAGGAGATGAAAAGACAAAAGGCGAATTTGATTGTTCTTCGGGGTTTTGAGGTCCTGAATAAAGGGTAGGACATGCACCACAGTTGTTGCATGCTGATTCTGAATTTGATTTCATTATACTGACAGCATTTTTCTGCAAAAATGTTCTATAGTCCCAGTTTGAAGTTATATTGTTATTTTCGCGTATTTGTTCATTTACAACAGAACCTGGTTGCCAGGTTGCAAAGTTGCGACCATCCATCATAATAGGAGGGAAATTAAAATGAATATTATTTGAACCTGAATAGCAAGTAGCCCAAGACATTGATACTATAATATATAATATATACTAAAACTAGATAAAAATAATATTAACATTCCAATTCATATTCATATTATTTGTTTTATTTAATGATTGCTTTATGACAAGTGTTTAATCAGTTCTTTTTTTGTAAGTTTATTAATAGAAGCTTCGCTCATATTTGTACCTTCGCAGGATAACTTGGTTTTAAGAAGTTGTCGAAGAGACTGTACATTCATTGAGTTATAATCAGAATGTGATTCATTTTCTTTTGTCTCCTTTGTCTCCTTTGTCTCCTTTGTTTCTTTTGTCTCTTTTGTCTCTTTCGTTTTGAAAACTGTTTTTACAGAAAGGTTGTCTAAAGAGTTATTTTCGATAATAACTTCCGAAATAGTTTCTGTTTCTAAATCATGGTGGTTTTGGATTTTATTCGTATTTTCATTTATAACAACATTTTCCTTAATCTCATGGTTCTCATGGTTCTCATGTTGTATATCTAGTTCTTGTGGCAGAGACTCGCTGTCGCTATCTTCATGTGCTACATCATCATCACCATCATCATAGTCATCCTCATCATCATCATCATCGTCATTGTCGTCGTCGTCGTCGTTATTTCCGTGACCATTCTTATCTTCATTCTCGTTTTTGGGATACAAGGGGTGTGTTAACTCGATTACTTTTACATCAGGTCCGTCTAAATGTTCTACAGTGTGACAATCATTCCCACCATTAAATACTATTTTTCTAGTATCATTATTTGTGACATCCTCCGGAGATTCATCGTCATGTTCACTCTCATCGTCGCTGCCACTGCTGCTACTGCTACTACTGCTGCTAGCATCACTGTCACTGTCACTGTCACTATCACTGTCACTATCACTATCACTTTCATCGGAAACTTCAATTAACTGATTATTTGAGTTTGAGTTTACTTGACGAAATCGATTCATATCGTTGGCAACAGTATCTGAAATATTTTCTTCTTGTGTTTTATTTTGAACCATATTCATTATATTTTCATTATTACTATTCATATTCATGATTACACTTTGCAATACTTTTGCTTGCTCTCGAACAGTTAGCTCTAAAACACGTGTCTTATATCTTATATAATAGTATAAAGCAACACCAATCAACAATGTAAATAATATACTAAAAATAGTTTGTGAAGCAAGTAGAGACATCTTTTATTTTTATACATAAATAAAAATAAAATATTTAACGCTTAATGTTATTTTGTTATTTTGTTATTTTGTTATTTTGCTAATTTGCAAAGTCCTTAATTACATAAGTCGAGAATTTTTTTAGTACTTGCGATAATTGATTCTGGATATTCTAAATCATATAAAACTTTTATTCCTCCCTTAATTGTTGAAACTCCCTTTTTGAATTTATATAAATATTCTACTTTATGGTCATCCAAAACTTTTACACTCATATGATAATTCTTAACATTAGCGTTTGATTTCAAGTTTTTACATAACTCGATATAGTGTGTAGTAAGCATCAAGTCAACATTTTTCATACCAGACAAGTGGTCGATATATCCGTATGCGCTTGCAACTGCTTCATACGGGTTTGTTCCTGAATATAGTTCGTCAAAAATGCAAAAGTGATTCTTATCGCTATTTTTTTCTAAACAATCCAGGATTTCTTTACATCTTCTAGATTCAGCCTGAAATAAACTATCGCGTCCAGATGTATCCGGAATATTCAAATAGCAGTGTAAGTAATCATACGGCTTAATTTTAGCAGTCTCATAAAATCCATACCCTATTTGTTGGGATAATATAATATTCATAAGTGTCGACTTAATAACCGTTGTTTTACCTGCAGCATTTGGTCCCGTAATAATAATTTTTTTATCTATAATCACGTTATTTTTTACAGGAGTTTCATATGGGGGGTAGTATAAATTTTTAAATTTTGTAACATTTTTTGAGGTGGGCTTTGCCTCTGAATATTCAGTATCTTTAGATTTCGTGGAGACCATCGATGATGTCGATTTGTTGGATTTGTTGGATTTGTTGGATTTGTTGGATTTACGTTTTTTGTGTTTTTTTCCTTCCACGTTTGCTTCTTCCTCTTCTTCGGGCTCTTCAGGCTCTTCGGGTTCTTCGGGTTCTTCCACAGTATTTGCCTCAATAAAAGAACACATATTTATTTTACCACTATCAATTATCTGCTTCAAATGGTCGACCTGTTCATAAAAGCTATTGAATCCGAAGCTATAGTCTACACATTGTTTTATATCATTATCAACAAAAATTTCATAATTTATTTTCATTATTTTACCAATATCAAGCATTTTCCCGAATGAAATTGAAAAAGGTTTTATTTTATCAAATATTTTACATAATTTTTCCAATTTATCTCTGTTTTTCACAAGGTCTGCGTTGAAATTTGCATATGTTTCCAAGGAAGATGACATGCTTATCATATGTTCCATGTTACGAGAAGTGTATCTGAAATAGTCGCGAAGAATAAAAATATTCTTATGAATGAGAATCATATTTTTGTAGAACCGATAACATGACATTATATTTTGATAGACCTGAATAACATAAAATACAAACGACATTATCACATATATGCGTTTATCCCAAGGCATACTAGAAAAATCAAGTAAAGAAAACATTTTTCCTAGTGGATGCGTGGCAAATATTTTTTTAAGTGTTGTTATATAACCTGATACGGTGATATTCACTTTTTGTATCTTAAGAAGAAAGAATGGTATAATAAGTAGTATAAGCGGAGAAAGAAGAGAGATAACTGGTGATGTAAGATTGTAGAGACTTAGTATCTGTAAAAAACCTGGCGACTTGTTAAGTCTGTCTAAAACAGGAATATCGATGTAGTTAAAACGTTGTTTGAAATTTTTATCCCCAGCAATATCAATCCATAATTTATCTATTTTTTCAAAAATATCATGTGGGTCTATTGTTACTTCGTTTGTGTTAGTAGTTATCGTCACTTTTGCCTTTAAATCACCATCGTACAGGTTAACATACCTCTTATAGAATGCTTGCGAATCTTTCAAAAATGCAATATCCGTAGTATAGTATTTGCTCCATTCATTTAAAAACTTTTTGCTAAATATTGATTCGGGCTTGAATATATGGCTATACATAGATGGTTCACCAGGGTTCTTCGATTCTACTAACTCTAAATCATTTATAATATTCTCATTAATCTCTTGTTTGTTATCAATATAAGAAATAGGGAACTTAAATGAGGATGAGGATGAGGATGAGGATGAGGATGTCACGCTATTCTTGTCCGTATTACTACCCCCATGTTCGTTCAAAGCTTCCAGCTTTTTCATTTGTGCATCCCTTAATTCTGTTAAATATTTTTCAAGATCAAACATATTTATATCTTAGCATAAAAATAATAAAATAAATATACGAATTTATTTTATTATTAAATTTATCTTTGCGGAGTATCCGACTCTGCAACTCTGCAAATCTGCAAATTAGTCAATTGTAATATTCGCCGGCAATTCCTCAATAACTGTCTGATAATGTTTCTCAATATCTTTCATTGTTTTAATATCCCATCTTGTAACAAAGTTAATCGCCGTTCCTTTCCTACCCCATCGCCCTGAACGCCCAATACGATGCAAGTAGTTAAATACACACTTCGGCAAATCAAAATTCAATACCGTTCTAACTTGCTGCACATCTATACCACGTGATGTTACATTTGAAGATATAAGAACACGATGTTTCCCTGCTTTGAAGTCCGTGTATGCTTCATCGCGTTTCGATTTATCCATATTGCTATGAATACAACATACCGGAAAACCGTCATTAATCATTGCATCCGTCAAGTCCATTACGCGCTTAATACTATTGCAGTAGATGATACACTGTGACATTGAAATAATATTGAAAATATCTTTTAGTGTTGCATACTTTTGTGTGTCATCATTAAGAGCAACATAATACTGCTTGATACCTTCAAGAGTAAGCGTCTCTGACTTTACCAAAATACGTACCGGATTGCGCATAAATTTATCCGTAAGAGACTGCAATTCATTTGGCATCGTTGCGCTAAATAAACCAACTTGAATATCAGGGTTTAAATATTGAAAAATATTATAGATTTGGTCTTTAAATCCTACCGAAAGCATCTCGTCAGCCTCATCCAATACAAGCAAATTAATGTCTTTGGAAATAATGTTGTTACGACGCATCATATCATACACGCGTCCCGGACATCCCACAATAATATGTGGCATGATAGTCTTTAACTGATGAGAATCCTCATCGGTCGATGTTCCTCCAATAAGAAGATGAAAACGCATATTCTTAATCAGTGACCCAATCGACGTGATAACATCATAAATCTGTTTTGCAAGTTCACGTGTTGGTGCTAAAATCATCGCCTGAGTTTTATTTATTTCCGTATTTACTTTCTGCAATACACCGATTGTAAACACACCCGTTTTGCCCGTACCTGATTGTGCCTGTGCAATAATATCCTTTTTATCAAAAATAGTAAGAAGCGCCTTTCTCTGAATCAAACTCGGCGAATCAAAACCATATGCATAAATTCCACGCATAAGATTTTCACTTATGACATTTTCCAAATCTTCCCATTTGTCAAATTCCTTCGGGGTATAATTATCTATAACGGATGTATTGGTCCCATTCGTTGCGGCATCTACCACATTTTCACTATTTGGATTTGAAATAACCTCATTCCTATTTATATTTAAACCACTATTCTGATATTCATTGACATTATAACCATTATCATTTCTTACATTGTTTCTATTCTGACGACGATTGTCGTATCTGTTGCCGTTGCCATTGTCGTAGTTATTCGCAAACGAATGACCTGTCCCTGTCCCAGGACCGGTACCTCTATTCGAATCATCATTCCTATATTTGTTTGTATTATTACTATTGTTATTATTATATCTATTATTGCGATTCATTGGGGGGTATTTTCCTGACATTCTATATTATATATTCTTATACATTTAAGTATTTATCAAATAAATATTTTATATTTATATTCTGAACAAAATATTAGTTAGGTATCTATTTATTCGTTGTTATATTTGAAAGTTCATTATCATCTATGTCATTAAAGTTGTACTCTTTAAAATATTCTATATTTCGTACATTTTCATTGTTTGATGAATTAATATCTCCTCTTGTTGCTTTTACTTTCATAAACCAATTCAATGACTGAATAGCGTAGTGGTTCAAATGTAATGCCGAATTTTCAATTATGTTTTCATTTATTTCTACAAAGTTTTTATTTGGATGTACATGATTATTCGGTAAAACATAGGATGTCATGTACTTGTTATTTGATGTATGAGAGCAATGAACGTCAAATTTTAATAAATATTTTGTTCTGATAATTGTTTTAGAATATATATACTTTATATGACCTCTATATATAAAAGACCTAAACCTATTATGCCGAATGTCATCATTATTTATTCTTTTCGTAAAATTTGAAATTACGCTAGATGGTTGCTCTTGTGCCATTGTATCATATCCATTCGAACCGAACATTTTCCATGGAATAAATATCTGGGAAAAACTAGGATGAACTTTACTTAAAAAGTCTTTAATAGAGTTGCAATACTTTCTACCATATATGAATTCGTCGAGGTCGCAAACTATAACCCATTCATATGCTCTGCATTTATGTAAGAAATGTTTATTGTATAGTTCAGTCTGTGCATGTTTTTTATTATCAAGTACTAGGTCTACTTTTCCTGTCGATGTATATGGGTGTAGGATAGAGTAGTAACTGTCGGTGCTTCCATTATCGACGAGGAAAATCTTATCTACTCCCTGATTCAAATAATGTTCTATCCATTCTTTTAAAATGTGAGATTCATTTTTAAATATTGCAACTAAACAAATTGTTGTTGTCATTTATATTTTTTTTATAATATAGTAATAGTTATTCTTTTATAATGTTATTCTTAAAAGTTATTCTTTTATAATGTTATTCTTAAAAGTTATTATTTTATAAATTAATATTTATAATAAAATAGATATAAACAATTGTTAATATATAGTATTAGGATTTTATGACTACTATTTCTCCGGTAAAAATTACAAAACAATATAATATAACAGATTATGAAAAAATAACAAATGCTGGTTTCATATGTAACTTGTCTCAAGAAACTTTAGATATAATATCTAAATTGTCTGAACAAGTTGGGGCACCGACATATATCAAAACACCTATTTTTTTAAAGAAGGAAAGCAGGGATATTGGGGGTATTGGTGGTATTAGTGGAGGTGGAAATGGTGGCAACAACGGATTTAAAAAAATGAAAAATAAACCATCGGAGATAACAGATGATGATTGGGAAGCAATACGTGCTTTTCAAACGACTCAAAAACATGTTAGCGAAGGTATTGAGAAGAATGTGGAGACAATTCGAGGGTATTTGAACAAGATTACAGATGCAAACGAGGAAGCAATGACAAAAGATATTAAAACCGAAATTTCGCAACTAATTGAACATGATACTTCGAATGAAAATATGACGAAAATTGGTCATTCAATTTTTAACATTGCGAGTTCAAATAGTTTTTACTCGGGCTTATATGCTAGACTATTTAAGACATTAATGAATGAGTATGATATATTTAAAAAGATTTTTGAGGATAATTTTAAAGAGTTTATGAACCTATTTGATTCAATTGAGTTTGTGGACCCTAAGAAAAATTATGATAAATTTTGTGAATATACCAAAACGAATGATAAGCGTAGAGCTATGAGTTTATTTGTTGTTAACTTGATGATAAATCGTATTATTGACGAGGGTGAAATTATTGAAATTATATCTCAGTTGCAAGCCCTTATTTTGAGTTACTTGCGAAAATCAGAAAAGTCGAATGAAGTAGAAGAGTTGACTGAGAATTTATTTATTATAGTTACAAAATCTAAAAGTTATTTAAACAATGGTGAAACGAAGGATGCGTGGGAAGTTATTATTAAGAATATTGAATTTATTACTATGTTAAAACCCAAAATGAAAGAGTATCCTAGTATAACGAATAAAACTATTTTTAAGCATATGGATATTTTTGAGGAAGTTTCATAGATTAGTATCTTAGTTTTAGCGGTATAATAAATTTAAAAATATAAATATTTATATAAACATAATAATAGTAAAGATAGTAAAGTTATTGTTATTATTATCATTATTATTATGTTTGAAATTTTAGTTGACAATACTGTAAAGGAAAAAAATAAAAAAGAATGGGAGAGAATTAATAATCTTTGGCTTGAGGTTAAAAACAACCACAAGTCGCAAAATCCTGATTTATACGATACTGAATCTGATAATTCTGATGACGGTATAAATACAAAACCCCATAAAGAATTAAAAAGAGCAGATAGTAGTTATGACGAATTATTATTTGCACATGACTGTATCATCACAGAGAAAAATGAAATAGAATGCAGTACTCCTATATATGATGGCATAGAAGACTCGAAAACACATTTCACCTCGTCGTCGTCGACTGACAATGACAACGACAATGACAATGACAATGACAATGAAAACACGTATAAAATTACAATGTACGATATAAAAAAAAAGTATACAGTTGAGAATTCGTATATGTTAGAAATGGATTATTCAATGAATTATAACATGAAGATGCTAACACATATTGCAAGTTATTATAATATTATTAAAAATAATAATAATGGACTAGGGATAGTTGTTTCGAAAGGTAAAGAAGGTAAAGAAGGTAAAGAAGATAAGACTAAGAAAACAAAAAAACTTCTTAAACCCGATTTGATAAGAGAAATTATTTTATTTGAGACAAATACTGAAAATCATAATATTGTATTAAAATTTAGAAAAATGTTGGAAAAAGTAGATGAGTTAAAAAGGGATAAGTATTTTTCATCTTTTATTTTATTTTCTTAGTTTGTCGGTTTGCAATTCTATTTACATTCTTGGGAATCAAAAATATTATTACACGAATAATAATATAAAAATATTATTAATGTAATATAAATAGTAGTTATAAAGTCAAAAACTATAATATAAACGTAAAGTCATGTCGAATCAGTGTGGAATAAAATCTATTACGGATATAAAACATTGTTTATATATTAACTTGGCATCTAGACCCGATAGAAAACAACATATCGAAGAAGAATTGAGAGGAGTTGGTTTGAATCCAACAAGATTCAACGCTATAAAGTTAAAAAATGGTAGAATTGGGTGCAGTATGAGTCATTTAAAGTGTTTACAAATTGCGAAGAAAAATAACTGGTCACATGTTATGATATGCGAAGATGATTTAAAAATTTTAAATCGGCAAACATTCGTAAATAGTATGAATACATTTTTTAGGATGCATGGGCATGGTGATGGTGACGGTGACAGTAACAGTCACGGTGACAATAGTTCAGCGAACAATACGTGGAATGTTTTATTACTTGCAGGAAATAATGTGCCTCCATATAAAAAAATAGACGATACATGTATTCAGGTATCTCATTGTCAAACGACTACTGGTTATATTGTAAAAATGAACTACTATGATACTTTGATTGATAATATAAGAACCGGTATAGAAAACTTAATGAAAATGCCCGACCAACATATTATCTACGCGATTGACAAATATTGGATAAAGTTGCAGAAACAGCATACTTGGTATATGCTTGCACCCGTTGTCGCCGTTCAAAGAGAGGACTACAGTGATATTGAAGAAAGAAAAATAAACTATGAAAGTATCATGAAAGATTTGGATAAACCTCACTTGTTCCATCAGCAACAGCATATACAACATAAACAAAAAGGAACTTCTGCTATTTTATCAAAAATGTCATCAATAACTCCAGCATTTACATCTTCATCCACAACACCAATGTCAGCAGTACTACGTAAGTGAATCGCAGGTTTGATTGTTGATTGTTGATTGTTGTTTTTGACTTGTTATGTGTTTTTTATTTTAGTCCAGCTTTTTGGACACAAGTCGGACGTGTCGTGATGTGCCAGTTGTGGACCAAACCATGTTTCTGGGTAACAAACAATTTTATTGCGATTGTCGTTAAAGAATGCTGCCCACCAACTAAAACTACTATTTGCGATTATATTATGTTGACAACAACTCATTAAAAGTAGTTGTTGCCAATCTTTCAATGGGGCTCCTTTGTCTACTGCTCTTTCGAACTCGATTTCTTGGTCATATTTTTTATCGCGTTTATTTTCACGCTTTTGTTCTTCCAAATATTCTTTACATGATGCGTTTATTTTCTTCACCCTATTTTCTACCTCGACCGCGTCTTCTTCCTCGCAAAAATATAGGACTTTCCATTTTTTATTATTCTGCGATTTATGTAAAATGAATTTTATACTATTTATGTAATAGTCGTCTTGAAGAATGGGATGACAGTTTTGCAGAGTTTTATAGTCACCCAGACGAAAATGCATCGATATTATATTCATATTTTTATATTTTTTATAATATGTATTTTCAACTTCTAACCTTGACTCGTTTATTCCAATATATTGAGAAATGCTTTTGTGTTCCTTCTCAAAATACTTATAACTCTGAAAGTAACCATATAACATAATGCTACCGTTTTTACGATATACTTCTGGTAAAATTTGTATTTTATTATATTTGAACCCATTTTCTCTGTACATGGGATATTGGAGTTTTTTTATATCTATAAGTAACGTGTTTTTATGCAACTCTTTCAAAAAACTGTCCCAGTACGTATCACTTCTTTTATCTGTTTCTATTTTATTTACCGGAAATGTAAAGTTCGTTTTCATTTCCATTGAAAGCGCGATTGTAGTATAAATTTGAAATAACTGGTTGCCCAGCCCTCCCATAATAATACATGATATCATCTGTAAGTATATGTTTATGCTTATGCTTATGTGATTTTTGTTATTATAACGTATGTATGTTTTAAATTATAATTTATAATTATTTATAATCTGTAATTAATTATTTATAATCTGTAATTAATTAAATATATAAATTTAATATGTATAATTATTATAATGGTGCGTTCTAAGCTTGTTCCAAGTATTCATTATATAGAGTTAAAGTCGCTAGACCCTTCTGATACAAAAGAAAGTAAATATAAGGCTCCTTTATATGAAGCATCAGTTTTAGGTGTTAACACAATTATAAGTATAGGTAATATTAAAAACACATATATAACGCAAAATATAGTATACTATCCAATCTATCTTATTAAAAATGATAAGGTACTTTCTCAAATCGGTGTATATGAAATGTTCCAAGAGGATATTCCCCAACTATTGGACGATGCGGGTGATATAAATCTAGAAAAGGCACCATCGCCCTTATTATACTCCTTTGTTAAAAAATCATTGATTCAGCAAGCGGTATATCTACCAGAAAACCCAGAAGAAGATACCAAAAAAGGTGCACCTGTTAAAAAATCTACCAAGTCGTTGGGACTTAAAGTTAAGCCGCTTTCTATTGCATCTCTCGCCTCTCTTGAGTCTCGTGAGGATAAAGCAGCAGCGGCAGCAGTGGCAGCGGTAGAAGAAAATGATGACGATGAAGGTGATGACGCGTTACGTGCCGCAATTCGTGCATCCCTGGAACCTGTTCCTTTATCAGGCGATGTTCCTTTAAAAAGAAAAAATATTCCTGTTCAAAATCTTGAGCAGTCTATTGCTGAGAATAAAGCATATAGACCTGCCAAAGACGAACCATGGGTACAAACATATTATCATAACAATAATTTCAAGGTAGTAAGAAACCAGGGTGGCGGCGACTGTTTGTTCATGGCGATATGTCAGGCATTTTTATCCGTCGAACCCGATAGCGATATAAGCGTTATAAAATTACGAAGAATGCTTGCAGCAGCTATGACCGAAAGTCAGTTTGCCGATTATAGAGAAAGATATGAAATGTTTTCAAAGACACTGAAAGAGTTGCACGCCGAAAATACAAAACTTTCATCCGATAATAAAGAACTAGCGGAAAGAGCCGCACAACCAGGTATAACACAATCAGAAAAAGTAACACTTAAATTACAAGCCGATTCAAATAAAGAAAGGCATCTTCAAATTGTTGAAGAAATGCAGTTATATAAAGATTATATGCGTGATGTATACTTCATGAAGGGTATCAAAAATATTGAAGCATTAAAAGAAATGATAAGAAAAGGCGAAATGACAAGTGAATATTGGGGCGACGAATGGGCTATTGCAACACTCGAAGTGATTTTGAATGTTAAATTTATTATTCTCTCGTATCGCGACTATTTAGCAAAAGATAGACAACCCTATACGCAGGCAAATGTTATCGCATGCGGTAGCGATATAGACGAAGAAAGGTATAGAGAAATAGATGCAGCGCTCCGAGAAGATAAGAAGACGCCTGCGGCTATGGGAGCTAGAGAAGCTAGAGAAGCTACAGATTCGAGAGATAAATCGAAAATGAGAAATTTCGAAGTCGTTAACCCCGACTACTATATTATTGTTTCCCACACAGGAACACACTACGAGTTGGTAACCTATCGCGACACAGCCATCTTTACTTTTCCCGAAATCCCATTTTGCATTAAACTTCAAATTGCAAATAGATGTATTGAATCTTCCACCGGAAATCTCGAATCCTTCTCGGGTACATTTCAGAGAATACCGCAGTTTATTTTATTTTACAAACAGGAACTTGGTTTGGAAGGTTTAGGAAAAGAAGACGTGACGGGTGCGGTGGGTCTGGGTCAAGGAGGAGGGAGAGTTGCGTCTGCGAATCCACATTTTGACCCATCGATTGTTTTAATTTATCATTCAAAGTCGACGGATGATGCCCCGGGTCGTGCGCAAGGAGACCATGTGACGAGTAAAAATAAACCGGCGTTCATCTCTCTTATATCGGCAGGTAAAGGTAAAAATAACTGGCGGAAAAAGTTGTCGAATGAGTGGTCGGAGCCTTTTATGTTGGACGGGCATCGATGGCTTTCTGTTGAGCATTATTACCAGGCAAATAAGTTTTTAAAACGGAATCCTGAATTTTATTTGCTATTTACGATGGATGCAAACAAAAAGAGTAAATATTATCAAGAAGACTCTATATTATCGCGAATTTCTCATGATGTAGATTTAGCAAAAGTTGCTGGTAAAAAAGTACCGAAAACGATAATTGATAATAAAAAAGTTAGTCTTCGCCCCGATGAAGTTACTATAGACCCGGAGTTTTTTAATGGAACAAATACTCGTGTACTTGAAGACGGGACAATGGCGAAGTTTAGTCAACATGACGACCTTGCTAAAATTCTTCTTATGACAAATAATGCGAAACTTGTAAACTATGTGTTCTCGAAACCACCTACAGTGTCAATTCACTTAATGCGGGTACGCTCCAAGTTAAGGACGAAAAAGGGAGGAGTAAATGTTTTTGAAACCATTCATGATAAATAGGTGAATACACGAATACACGAATACACGAATACATGAATACGCGAATACACGAATTAAAAAAATATAGTATTATATTAGTAATAAATATACTACTATATTAATACGGATAAACATGGATATGGAGACGAATGATGGTAGTGGGATAGAAAATCCGATGATTGTGAACGAGGATGATTCGAATGTTTTAAAAATGATGCAGATTAGTGAGAGAAATTACAATAAAATAAGGAAAAATAATAAACAGCAGCTTTCGAATCATTCTAAGAATCATCGACAATCTGAAGTAACCCAAAAAATACAAAATTTATATGACGAAGTAGATGCGGAATTCAACAATTTTAAATCTAATATGTTGTCGCCGTGTTTTAAGCACAAAATGACAAGACTGGAGAAAAATAATACTGTTTTACAGTCATCGCTATTTAAGAGTATATATATACCTACCAAAATTGCTGAATATATTAAAGAAAATGCTAGATATTTAATAGAGTATAGTTGCGACCTCGATAATGGAAAAACTGTAAAAGTGAATTTCATATTATTCGACAGTTGTCGTTATGAGTTGAATAACATCAGGAAAAAGGGTGCCACATATTTTAAACATTGTGTATTAAAGATATACATATGGTTAAAAGTTTTGTCGAAATATTCGCGGGTTGAATGTGGGAAAAATTTAGAATGTTTTTTTTATTTTACACCATTTAAAAGAAAACTTCCTAGTCGTTCTGGTTCTGTGTCGCCGTCGAATATGTATCATTATGGCGAGTCGGCAGAACATGATATGTATGAAGCAGGAAGTAGTGGTAGTGCTGGCGAACGTGTAATCGGCGCAACGCACGTGAATGGTGGTTTATCTAATATATGTCAGACGGATGGGAGTATTATTGTATATAGAAAAGAAGAATGGTTTAAGGTTTTTATTCATGAAACTATGCACAATTATGGATTGGATTTTGCTGTACTCGATGACATATTGGTGTCTAATAAAAAGTTACAGTCTATTTTTTCGATACAAACTGATGTAAAAGTATTTGAATCATATTGTGAAGTATGGGCAAGAATCATGAACGTTTTTTTTGAATCGTATTTCGAAGTAAACCGACATAGTCGTTCATTATTTACACCTCTGAGTACTAGGAAAAAAATCATAAATAATATGCATAAACAACATAAACAACATATGCAACATGCTGTATCTGTTAAAAATAAAACGGGCTTTAAAGACAAAACCGAAAGATTTTTAACTATTTTTTATGACAATATGCAACACGAAGCTGTTTTCTCTATATTCCAATGTGTAAAAATTTTAAACTATATGGGTCTTGATTATAATATTATATCAACGTGCACGGATGCAAATTACATTATAGTAAAAAAATTATATAAAGAAGAAACAAATGTTTTTGCTTACTATGTTATTGTGGCTATCTTAATCGCAAATTTTAATAACTTCATACTATGGTGTATTGATAACAATACAAACTTATTTAACTTTAAAAAGGAGCCTGCATCAGTAGACGATTTTATTGCATTTGTTTCTAAGAACTATAAAAATAGTGATTTATTAAACATGGTTGTTGCGATGGAAAAAAGGCTAGAAAATAAAACGCATAATGATGAAATATTATTAAATACTATGCGTATGAGTGTAGTTGGTGGAAAGTAATACTTCTTATTTATTTTTCTTATTTGTTTTTCTTATATATATCGGAATGTACAATTTTCTCCTTTTATTTTGTTTTTTCTCCATTCGATAGACGCGTCAATAAAATCAATCTGAATATCATGGTATTGTATTCTGTCTGTATTTTTTACTTGTGGATACTGTTGCTTTTGATTTGGTTGCTCTGATTGCTCTTGTTGTTTTTTTGCTTGACTTCTAGTGAACGCCATTGTTGCTCTGTGTGTGTGTTTGTCTTTCGTATACTATATTTCTTATTATGTTATTGGTTTTCATCAATTTCTTTTTTATAAAAAATTGATGAATAATATATATTTAATAACGTATTATAAACAAGACTTCATCATATCTATAACACAAATTAGGACAAAAAGGTAAGAAATGGGTATTCGCATGTTGAACAAGTTTCTTCGAGATAAATGTAAATCATCTATATCGCGCGTAAACTTATCAGAATTATCCGGGAAAAAAATTGCAGTTGATATTAGTATATATCTCTATAAGTTTCTTGGAGAAAATGCTTTGTTAGAAAATTTATATTTGATGATTTCCATTTTCCGACATCATAATATAATACCCGTCTTTGTATTCGACGGCAAACCGCCATTGGAAAAAAATGATACAATTGCGTTTAGAAAAAAAACAAAAAAAAGTGCACGCGAAGAGTATTACCGTTTGAAGCAAATGTTAGATGACATTGAATCAGATGTCGTTGTTTCGGATAGTGAAAATGGCGATAATGAAGGCGATAAAGGCGCCGAAGATACAGTCACTGACGTTCCACCAATTACTGCCGATATTCGCACAATGATGGATAAGTTAAAGAAAAAATTTGTGATTCTTAAATCGGAGCATATTCAGAATGCAAAAACACTACTGCAAGCTTATGGAATGACCTATATCGAGTCTCCAGGCGAAGCAGATATGCTTTGTGCGAAACTTGTGGCAAAAAATATAGTATATGCATGTCTTAGCGAAGATACCGATATGTTTGTCTACGGGTGTTCGCGCGTTCTTCGGTATTTAAGTTTGACGGCTTCAACGGTTATTTTATACGACTTTCAAGAAATTATAAAAACTTTGGGTATGACGACATATGAATTCAGGCAACTATGTATTATGTATGGATGCGACTACCTGCCTAAAAATGAAAAACAAAGTTATAAAAACATGACAATATTCAATTCCTATAAGATGTTTAAAAATTATAAAGATGATTTAAAAAATAATGAAACACCGTCGGACTTCTACAAATGGTTACTATCACAAAATAATGATATACATTCACACGTTACAGAAGCTTCGAAAGTCATAGATATGTTCGATATTTCGTCTTATGATAACCTGGAACTATACGACAATATAAAAATTATGAATGGTCCAATTCACCGTGAGCAACTTGTGGAAATCATGCAAAAAGAAAACTTTATATTTATTAAATAATAACATGTGTGTGGTGGTGGTGGTGTGATTGGATGTAAAAAATGACATATAATTCTATGTCATTTTTTTTATTTTGTTTTATTTTGTTTTATTTTGTTTTATTTTGTTTTATTTTGT
>JACCDP011329357.1_pt1 | contig 16597 bp, 28 predicted proteins | sample 7445841 | NCBI WGS metagenome assembly JACCDP01 (sample SAMN15323441, study PRJNA562643) | freshwater metagenome | isolation source: river surface water | place: USA:Blue River Watershed | collected 2017-08-17 | reverse complement strand
TTTTGGTGCGTCTTTAATTTGGCCTGTCTTTTTCAAGAAGGCTAAGTCTTCTTCGTGTGTGCTCATTTTAACTCCAGCTCGTTAGGATTGATACGGTTATTTCTGATGTTAATAAATCTCCACTAGCCGCGTTTGTAATAGCTGGAGCGGAGACACTTGATATGTTGTAAACCAGGGTGGATGCCGCTAGTTTATTTACTACTGCTACTAAAAAAGTTTCAATGCCTTGTAAATTACCTTGATTATCAAATGCAGGTGTAGTTACCAAAATCTTAAAATTAGCCAATGGTGCAATGCTGGTTTGGCTATTATTGCTTGGCACAATGTAAGGATCAGATGGTGTGACTACCACGCTGTTTGCAAGTAAGGTTGCAGGCGGATAACTAAAGGTAGACCAAACTCCAGCGTTTGCTAAAGCTGTTGCAAGTGTGCCTCTAAGGGTGGTTATTGCGGCCATTAGCCCACCAATGTTGCGGGTGCTGCATACGGCTGAATGAGACCTCGTACGCGATTTACGAGTTGGTACCCCATCCTGTAAGGACTTGCAGAGATCCCATCCATACCGACCCCACCAGTCTGGCTGACTTGACGTGCTTGCCAGATGTCTACAGCCACGATCATTGCGGCCTCTCTGATGGCAGGGGTTTGCGCATAATCGACTTCTTTAGTGTCTTGTCCAGATGCTTTACCACTTGGAATAATGCGGTGGAATGGATCGTCTGCGTGTACTTTTGCAAACTGTATAAATGAATATCCGTTAGGAAATGAATAGTTGTTAAAAAATGTCCAGAATGCTGTGCTGATGCTTACTGGAATGGTAATGCCAGGGATGGTGCCAGTAATAACGTGATTGCCGCCATATGTGCTGCCGCATCCTTCTATGGCTACTGATTGACCCTTAACAAATATGCCAGGGTTTGCTAATACTAATGTTGCTACGTTGTTTTGTAATCCTGCTGCTACAACAGGCGCATCATTAAACCATAAATATTGTTTGATTATGTCTTCTGCCGTTTGGCAAACTTCTTCGACTGTTGGATCAGAGTAAAGAGAGCCAATACCAAGATTAGCGCGTAACTCGGCTTTGGTTACATATGTGGCTGCCATCTCTACTCCTTTGTTAAAAGCTCCCTGGGGCTAGGGCTACTAAACCCCAGGGATTACTGATTTTGTTAATTAGGCCTTTGCGTACTTGATGATTCCGTAAGGCATTTTTGCGATTGTTGCCATAAAGCCGTAGATCGCTACCTGTACTTGTAGGTTTGATACTACGTTTACAGACATATAAGCCTGTGGGCTGCGGTATACGGTGAAGGCTTCTGGTGCAAGAATGATTGCAGAGTTATCATCAAATGCAGTCTGTGAGAAGTTCTTGTCTACGTATAGATCAAGTCCTAATACATTTCCACGGATTGATGTAGGTGCAACTTGTCCAGCTGCGTTCATTGGTTGCAATGCGTTGTAGATTGGGCGACCAGTAGTGTCTTTAGCACCTAGTAGCGCATTCCATTGTGCTGGGTTTCCGATGTAGTTCTGTGCGAAGTAACCAGTGTTTTCGTAAACCAATTTAGCAGCTTGTGATGTGTAAGCAATGATTCCATCGCTGTCTGCTGTTGTTGCTGATGCGTTTGTACCAGCTGCGATCAAAGCAGTTACTACTGCTGTGTCGATAGTTGTTAAATATGCGTTTTGTAGCTGTTGGGTTAGCTCTGCATAGAAGTTAGGGTCTGAACGCTCTAGCAATTCAACTGAGAGTGTGTTCATACCTGAGTACTTGTTTACTGTACCAGTTAGGTACTCAGTTACCATACCTGTGTTTGATACTGCGCCAGCCTCTGCCTCAACAGTTACTGTAGGTGCAACGCCGTTGCCACCGCCTGCTGAAGTTACCAAAGATGGTACTGAGATAGTCATACCTGATGCTGGTAGTGTGCCTTGTGAGCAAGCATCAATAGCAGGTGTACCAAAACGAGTGTTGGTTACAAACTCGGTTAGGTATTGTGTTGGGTTGAATGCTGGGTTAGTTGAGAATGAATCATCTGCTGCTGCAATGTACAGTTTTGACTCATCTGATCCTAGAGCGGCTTTAATCTTGTGCTCTGTGTACTTTGCCATCGAATCGATAGGTGTGCGTACTCGTGTTTGAATTAATGGTGCTGTAATAACTGGGCGTGCGGCTTCTACTGTAGGAGTAGCAGCCTCGACCTCTGTGCTTTGTGGTGTTGATGCTGTTTCTTCCACAATAGCCTCGCTTTCTGTAGTTTGAGTTTGTGTCTCTGGTTCGCTTTCGCTAGCAGCAACTTTAGTAACCTGCGCAGCTGAAAATGCAGGTGATTCGACTAGGCTAACCTCGCGTAGGGTTGCGCTAGTTACATATAAATAATCTTTTTTCTGGATTGACTTGTTTACATCTACGCCAACAGATAAACCATCTACTAATGCCTCAGATGCCAGGATTAAAGCATCTTGGCCTTGCATTGATGCGCTGATTTTAAAGGATGCGTAAATGCCATCCTCTGCTTGTTGAAACTTTTGCATACGGCCGATTGGCTTCTCTGGGCGGTGTTGCATAAGCATCTTAACCTTGCCAGGATCTCCAATTTCGATAGAGCCTTTAGCAAATACAACTTTACCAACGGAAGTATTGCCGGTCTCCTCAAATGGCACGATTTTGCCAGAGATAATTCTGCGCTCTGAATCAGAGGCTTCTACCTGGCTACTGAATGTAAGTATCATCTTCTACTTCCCTGCCTTCTGGTGTCATATTTTCCATTTCTTTCGCATCATCCACATCGATTAAACCTAGTTGCAACATTTTCTCTATTGCTTCTAGTCGCTTCATTGTGTCGGCACGTAAGAATGATTCTTCGATTGCAAATTTAACTACGTGGCCACGAGCCGTAATATCATCCATAGATAGACGATCTTCAATGGCACAAATAAATGGTTGGAGAGAATATGCTACAAACTCTTTGCGACCATCAATAATATTTTGATAGGTCATAGAGTTATTCATATCTGCTGATATGTAATACGCAGGCACATTCATAGCTCTAGCAATTTGTGTTGCCAAGTATTGTTGCGCTTCGTTGTACATCATATCTTTAGGGCTAAATCCTGTTGTCTCATAAGACAATGTAGATGTTAAATATGCTGTAGATCTGTTTTGGCGGCTTTGTTTCCATTGTGCTAATAATCCAGATACTTGTGCTTCTGGTAAATCTGCTCCAGTGTTTTTAATGTAGCCAGATGGCATTGGAGTTTGTGCAGATATAGCTGCGGCCTTTTCAATATCTAATGCGCTTTGGATTGTACGTGCAGCAGTTGTTAATACACCTTGTGTTAAACCCTGAAATGTAATAAGTGAGTTAATGCCAGACATTGGTGCTCTTACACCATCGACAAAGTATTCTTCTACTTCTGTACCAAACTTATTTGTCGTAAATGTAACTCGGTTATTAGCGATCCATTCAAATCGTGATGGTCTTAAATCATCTGCATATAATTCTGTTACGCGCCAATATGCAACGCCATAAAATAAAAGACTATCGACAGTCCAGCTTAGCGTGACGGATCTTGGCTGCCGATAGTCTGGTTGTTCTAACCACAGAGGACTCCCCAGCTCCTCACCACTTGACTTCTTGTAAAGTTTAAGTGGCAGGTAGGAAACTACACCAGCAATAAGATTTCTGCAACGAGATACGGCAGGTACTTGCATTGCATAATTACGATCTAATCCACCAGGGAAATTACCGACACCTGTTGTAAATGAACCATAGCCATAAGCTGTGTCCATAATGGCAGGGGCGTATTGCGCTTGAACGGATTCTTTATTTTTGGTAATTCCCAAAGCAGACAATAGACCCATAGAAGTACTTTATACCATAAATCGGACTTTTAGTGCAAGTTAGACATAGATTTGCGCAGTTTGTTGCGGCTTAGTTAATTGACTTACGACCATAGCCAGGGATATAGCAGCCGTTACATCGCCAGCAGATTTACGCCTAATAATGCGCCATCCAGCATCGTTTGTCTTGGCTGCGCAGTTATTTAGGTGTTGCACTAGCTCTGCCTGGCCACTATGTACGACACGCCCATTAGCTAAACCATCTGCAAGATCCGAGCACGCCTGGTAGAACGCCTGGCCTGATACGTCAAGCATTCGCCAACCACTTTGTTCAAGTCTTGTAGCAATAGTTTGCGTAGCATACTTATCAAAGCAAATCAAGAACGGATGGTACTTACGTGCCCACTCGTTTATATCACTAGCCATCTTAATCTCATCTATTGCAATATCGCTATGCCATAATTGTGCAAGGCCAACCGCTATTTTGCCATCTTTCATTTGACCCATAACCAATGCGCCTGATCTTCTTGTTGGCGCGATATCAAATGCCATAATTGTTTGTGCGCCCACCGGTATTTCTAATGTGCTATCACTGCAAGCTTCAATAGATCCATATACCCACGGACTGACTGTGCTATCAATCCATTGGCAAAGCATTTCAGTACGTGTAGCTTCAATGCTGTTGGTGTTTACAGCTTCTTCCAAAGTTTGTTCCGTAACTAAATATCCAAGTGCCGGGTTTGCCATTGCCCAAGCTTTTCTATCGTGTATTTTGCAATGCTGTGGTGCTGACCATTCGTAATATCCTAAAGTTTTAGGCGGATAAGATAATGAACGTTCTCGTAATTCATTTAATACTGTACTAAATCCATCGCCTGCGTTACTGGTCATTAAAGTCATAGAGTTAGGCCTTGCACGTGTTACTGGTAATGCAGCTGTAAACGCTTCTTCTGTCCATTCACGCAATTCGTCTAAATACAAGAAATCTGCGGTCTTGCCACGAGGCGCATCACGAGTAGCTGCTGCAATTTCATACCTAGCACCATTTTTTAATGTTATGGATTCTTGGCCATTAGCCAAACGGATTTGTCTTACCTGGTCTTTAAGAAATGGATTATCTTCAATAGTGAATGCAACATTTCTAAACGTATCTAATGCCATATTGCGATTAGAAGACATACCGAGGATGTTCTTGGAGCCCCACAAGAATAGGTGGCTCAAAATAAGCATACGTGCCAGGTGAGTCTTTCCTGATTGCCTGCTAACCAAAATTAAGCCAGTCTTCTTGATCCACATATCATTTTCATCTACAGATAACAAGTCTTCTAATACCCAGCGTTGCCAGGGAATCAATGGCATTCCTATCTTTTCTGCAAGATCAGCTACCTCTGCAGCTTTGGTTTTCGTATTGAGCAAGGGCGTGTGGATTCTAGGCTCGGTACTCCCGATTAGCCCGACCCCTCGTTCGGTCTGGTTTACTTCCGCATCATTTCGCATCGAAGTTAAGCGTATCAGGTTTATTAAAAGGTGAATCTGGCACCGTTCGGACTGTCTCAGGGAGAGACGGTTTCAGAAAGACAGGGGGGGTCGCCTTCGGGCTAAAAAAACGGCCACCTTTTGAGCTGTTACAACTCTTACACAATGATTGTAAGTTATCAGGCGACCACATATCACCACCCTTAACTCTAGGCACGATGTGATCTACCGTGTGTGCTGGTCTATGGCATATTGCACACTGCCAACCATCACGATCTAATATGGTAATGCGTAGCTTCTTCCACTTACCACTACCTATCGCACGTTCACTCAATGCCAACCCTTTGTCTTGAAATGATGTAATGCTTTACACATAGAACCATATCTATGATTATTATATTTAATACCCCACTCTACTTGCTTATAACCACTGACTGTAGCAAGCCACTTAGATCTACCTTGTGGTATGCCATAGTGTGAACCATTACGCGCTAATGGATTCCACCTAGACTCTTTATGGTATAGCTCATCTAAGCAATAAAACTCATCTATGTTATTTAGCTGTATGAAAGCCCATTGACGATAATGATTTTTCTTATCAACTGCAACAGATTCATCTATTAACAAGGACGATGTAATGAATATACATAGAGCGAGCCCAACTAGCGTGCACCTTGCGAGCCATCCCCTTCGGGGCTCGCCTTTTCGCCTTGATGGCGAATGCGATCTAGAGCGTATCATATGAATGCAAATCCTCTCAGCATAGATTATTGATAAATGAAATGTGATTTAGACCACACTATGCGTAATAGGTGTGTGATTTACAACACACTATGCGTAAATCATCTGTATCGATCCAATTTTCAACGTATCCAGCCTCGCTCATATAGACATCCACCCTTCGTATTCAGCCTCTGGATTATCAATTATCCATTGCTGGCGTAATTGATTTTGGTAAGCCCAATCTAAATTGTGATTATGATCGGGCTCAGCGCACATTACTTGCCGCCCCAGCCAGTACCCTTGAAGACCAGCCCAGGTGCAGAGTAAAGTCTGTTCATATCTAGCTTGCATTTAGGACATTGCATTACAGGCACATCCTCGTTAAATGAGCTGTGAATAGATCCGTGCGTACCGCACTCCCTACAGCTGTATTCGTATGTTGGCACTATTTTGCTCCAATCAGTTGGCAAGTGTGGCAGACCACGGTGGAGAACTTCCAACTACCACACTTATCACATCTGCATATATCCGAGTCTGGTATATGCAAAGCTTCGGCTATGTTTTTAACGCCTACCGTTCCACAATCCATACATTGGTAAGCCTTAAAACCATCTGGCGTATCAAGCTGATCGAGCCATAGGAACTCGGTATTTCGCTTGCAGCCATTACATTTAAATTGTGGGTGCATTATGGTAATATCCCTATTGCCTGCAATGGCATTGAGTACATACCAAATACTTACCATCGTGTATAAGTCTGTCGTCATTACAGCTCATACATTTGTCTAATGTTGGCTCTATGGTTACTTTGTCGTTTTCCATTCGTGCAAGGTAACCTGAGCCATCAATAATCTCAACATATCCCATTATTCGCCCCCCTTCTCACTTGGAAAGAACCAGCTGCCTTGCGCATCTTGTTTAGCCCAGACTGCGTGTTCTTTGATTTGACCAAGACATACATAACCGTAATATGGTTTGTTTGTCGCTTTAGTAATACCAGTGCGTAGTACGTGGCCTTTATCGCAGCATATTGCCGGTGGCTTTGGTGCTACTGGTGCTTTAAACTCAGTTGTTCCCCATTGCACTGGATCTTCTAATTTGTTTTCTACCGAGAATGTTGGCACAGCTTCTAGCCGCACCACTTTGTTCATTTCTTCTCGGCTTGCTCTCTTACCTTTAGCTGCGTAACCAGCGTTTGCAAGTGCTCGGCCGATCGCTGAAGTCTCAGCGTTCTCCAATGCAGACGTTGAATTAACACCGCGATCACTAATGCTCTCACTAGCAAGCCCAGTCGCACACGGCTGTGGATCTGCTTCCGTCTTAAATAATTGAGCACTAACAATGTATCGAGTGTCTGTAGCTTGTTCGAGTTTTGTGGTGATTCTTCCATCTGGGTAATCCTTCCAGAACTTTTCTAGTCGGCTCTCGACTGTCTCGTAATCTTGTAAATTAAATGCCATTAGTCATCCCCCCAGGTGAAGTCAACATCGCGCTCTGCTTCCAACACGGTCTTGTATATTGAAATGTAAGCAATGGCGTCTTTGATACTGTCCTCGTGACCTGGTGTCTCTGTAATCCGAGAAACCTTGACGAGTGCCATACATAGCGCAGCTTGACTTGCTGAAATTGGATGGTCGAGGTATGCAGACCAAAGCTCACTGATCCTTTTGTGGTTGTAGTAAGGATGGCCGTAGACCGCTCCGCGCTCCTGGATCGTACTAATAACATCTGACAATAACTTCTCAGTTGTAGTTGTCATAATCAAAGACCTCGTCTGATTTCTTCTGAATGTTAGTCATTCTTCGGTGCGAATCCCATCCAGCTTGACGGCCTTTCCAATAACCTGACTGGAATGCTGATTCTTTGATTTGTAGAATGATCCAAGTTATAGCTCCTGTAATAACCATTCCCCACATCCACATATAACCAAAGTCTTTTAGATCGTTATACATTTGTAGCCCTTCTATGCTCACGCTTTGTGGCATAGCAGTAGTGTGCCATCTGTGTATGACTTTGTGGATTATTTAAAGGGTTTTTTGTATAACGATTAGATAACGAATTATCTGTAAAGTTTGCCCTCAAATATGAAAGAACCGTCGGCACTAACAGGTATGGTGATAACCTGTACTTTGCGCTCCTTAACATAGGCAACCGCAAATCCTGTCTGCCAGTTGGCATAGCCCCTCGTATAGGCCATACCGCTTGAAGATAAATCTACCATACAACCGACCTCAACACCCCATACAGTACGCCCAAATTGGCCTCTAGATGCCTCTGTAAAGGCCGATTGGCCTAGTCTGTGTGTGTGCCCACACACCACGCTCTTTCCGTGTCTCCTAGCCCCATTTAAAGCCGTTTGGCCAGGTATCTGAGATATGGGAAAAGTGTCGCCGTGGACTGCGATCCAGCCTGGAGCCCAGTCAATACCCTGGGGTGCAAACTTAATGCCTAGCTTGTCGTAGCCCATAAATCGTTCGTATTGCATTTCAGGTAAATTTAGAAAACTTGGTAGCCGCTTCTTAATAGATCGATAAAGTCTAATGCCGTGGTTGCTACCGACCACATCTGTAACGCCTAGATAACTTAATACTTCTTGAGTCAGCTGTCGATCCTCGTGGATGTTGCCTACCATCTCATCGATAGTATTGGCATTAAATCCGCCTAGCTGTGGCAAATCAATTTCATCACCAATACAAATCGTACGATGTGGTTTCCATTTACCCAGGAAACGGCCAACAGACTTAACTATAGCCTCATTATAAAACGGTACTTGAAGGTCACTAACGAACGCTATGCGCTTAATCGTCATCCTCATCTGGAGTAGGAATACGTGGGATAATGCCCTTGTCGCCTACTACCCAATCGGGCATAGACTCTGGGCTATCCATTAGATACAGCGCAACAGACTCGCTAAAGCCAGCCTTGCGTGCAGCTTTGTACATTTCGTGCTTGGCAATATAAAAGACTTCTAGCTTAGATAAAGGCTCTGGAGTCTTGCGGACTCTGCGCCTGTTTATCTTCTTACGCTTGCGTGTAGTAGCCATACTAAAATTATCGCTTACTAATTAAAACAAAGAGATCATCGACACGCTGTTCTAGTCGAGTTAATTGATCCTTCATACTTGTGCCAGAGTTAGGCTTTAACTCAGCCAGATATTGTCTAATAACCCAGCGTAGAGCCAGTAATCCAGTGCTTGTTAAAGTAGTTGCGCCAACGGCTACAGCTACCCATTCGTTTACGCTCACTTCTTCGGAGTTGCATACCCAAATACACCTGCAAGTACAGCCCATAGAATAGAGCGGTAGTCAGCTGCAAAATTGGATGCTGCCCAAGCTGATAAGAACGCACCGATAGTTAGTACGTATGGATTCTTTATGTTCATATTTTGCCCCCTAATAATGGGATATCGAATGGTTTTCCATCGAAATCGCCGGCCTTTGTAAAACTAATGTGTATGTGTTTAGTGTGTTTGTTATAGCCCTTGTATGTACGCCATCTGTAGCCCAGGATCTTGCTTGCTATCTTGCCGTTATGAATTACATAAGATATGCGTTTATCGGTTTTTGCGCATTCTCTGATTTGGTCAGCCAAATAAACTGAGAGCCCCTCGGATGAATCCAGCCTAGAATCAATATCAATGGCTCGGACACATCCTGTGTCGTCTGGATTATGATCTGATTTTCTCGCGGAATGACGAGCATCACCGATCCACCCATCAGCTTGAGTCCTGCGATCTGGATACCAGGTAGTAACGGCATCTCTAAGCTCGACTCCAGCTGCGCATAACCACGGCTTCATTAGCTTAGAAGAAGTTTTGCTTCGTCTTCGGTAATGCCAAGTCTGTCTAGCAACGCAGCCTTAGCGGCAGCCTTAGCCTTTGCCTCTGCTTCTTCCGCCTTGCGTTGATCCTCAGCTGCTAAGCGTGCTGTTTCTAGATCGGCAATCTCCTCTGCCGTTAATTCAACAATACTGGTTTCACCTGTTGAACAATCTACGATTACTTTAGTTGGCATTTCTTCTCCTTTGTTATGCGTTTGATATTCCGTATAAATAAAATGATGAGCCTATTGCATAATTATTAGCAGATATGGCAAAAGTTATATCTGTAATAGCAGTTGTTTGGTTTTGCAAAATAGCATAAGTTTCCAAATAAAAATCAGTTGCTGAATTGTTTTCCATAGCAGAATAAACAGACATAGGCTTAGTTGTTGATCCAGCATAATTTGGAATGTAAATACTATGGCTTGAAAAAGTATCAGCCGTAGCGGTTGCTGCGCTTGTTGTACCAGAATGTATGTTAGTTTGCGCCGTTGCCCTACTTGATACTGCAGTACCATTTGTACCTTGCAATAAAGTGTATGAAACCGTGTTTGTGCCATTTACAGTAAATCTTGTATTTCTAATTGTGGCAGAAGAAGTGCCTCTTACGCTTAAACGAAACTCTAAATCTGTATAAGTTTGTGGTATTGATGAAAATACTACAGTTGCTTGTGCGCTTGTTAAAGTAGTTGAACTAATTAAAGTATATGTGGCTGGCATTTTAGGCTTTCAGTATTCCGTAGAGGGTGGCGGTAGTGCCTATTGCAAAATTATCGCTTTGTGGTAAAAGATTAACCGCAGTTATTGCAGATGTTGAACGCCATAAACCGACAACATTTCCAACGCTTCCTGTGCCATTTCTGTCTTGACTAGTACTTATTAAAGCAGTTTTGTTAGTAGAACCAGCGTATGAAAATACATCTATTGCAAACAAATGCGGTACTGTGGAAGATATTGCTACTGTTCCACCAGTACAATTTATTTGTGCTGCGGAAGTTGTTCTGCCTGAAATTGCAGTCGCACCATCTCCTACTAAATAAGTATTTGAATAATTTGTAGCAGAATCAGAGTTAAATCGTAAGTAAAGATTTCGTCCATTTACTGATGATGTCGCTACTAAAACAATTCTTAAATCGGTATAAGTAGCGGCAATAGAAGTAAAATCTATTGAACTAGCAGCAACGCTTAAAGTAGTTGTTGCAATTTTCTCATATGTGGCTGGCATAATTATCCTTTAATTCCGTAGAGGGCGAAGGTTGATGAGGTTGTAAAGTTTGCGCCAAGATCAAGTAATTGGATACTTGTTATTGCAGCAGTGCTTAGCCATACGCCTGAACTTAATCTAACAAAACTTGTAGTATCTCCCGAGTTTGAATCTCTACCAGTAAATGATCTAACTGTTTTATTCTTGGTTGTACTAGCATAATCGTGAATATCAATAATAGATGCTCCCATAACATTTGCAGTATTAGCAGCCCAGCCAACATTTGTAATACGATTCAAGGTAATTTGTCCTGAGGCGGCGGCAGTTGAACCATCACCAGTTAAAATATGCATCGTGTTAATGGTACTGGTATCAGAATTAAATCTAATACCAATGTTATTATCGCCACCATCATTGGCAATCATTCTAATTTGTAAATGTTTGTAAGTGCCTGGTATTGAACTGAATGTTATTGTTCCGCTTGAACCTGTGCCAGTAGCAGTAGCAATAGATTCATAAGAGTTGGCTGCTCCAGCCGCCCCACCAAGTGCCCCTAGAATTGAATTAAGCAATTCCGCCCACCACATACCAAGTATTAGCTGCTGTCTTAATGCAAACTGCTGTTTTGTATTGTGCAAGGGATGGCTGTGCTGCTGTTGCGCCAGCACTTAATACTGTAGTTGTACCAGATGTAACCGCCTTAATTGTGCAAGCACCAGCACCAATGTTTAATACTGTTAATGCTGTGCCAACTGGATAAGCCACAGATGCATCGGTAGGGATCGTAAAGTTAATAGCTGTGGCCTTGTTCATTACCACTAGTGTTTGGTATGAATCATTTAACACAGGGGTGTAATCGGCTGTCTGTGTTGTTCCGATAGTAAACGCAACCAATGAGTTATAATTGGCTGCTGTTAATACATCACCTGTTACTGCTGGTAAACCTGTTGGCATTTTTACTCCTTAGTAAGACAATACGTTCTGACCCAAGACACCGTAATCTACGTTGCCTATTATAAACCCATCTATCACTGGTTCGAGCGTTGTAAAGATGGTTTTCCAACTATTTGGCGTAATGCTCATAGCCACACCAAAAATCTGTAGGGTTTTCTCTAGGGTCGATCCGCCAGGCTGGGTGGTGATAACCGTGATTGGATCGAAAAAATCTAGGTCAAGGGCTGCCAAGATACCTGAATTGTAGTTAGGCGTGTATAGGTCTAAGGCTATGCTGTCTACTCGGATGGTGGTTTCAGCACGGCTAGCCACATAAGCTCTGGCGTAATCCAGGGCTACGGCATCTGACTGCATTAGTAGGTCATTTTGAAAGTATGAGTGCAAGAAGTATTTATCGATTGATGCTTGATTGAATGCAACCTGGGCAGTACCACCAACCCTAGTAATGGTGGCCTTATTAAAAATCAGCACATCATTTAGTACCCAGGATGCATCCCTATACTCAATGCCAGTGCCATCATCTGCAAAGAGTGTTGGCGTGCCACCGATAGAGCTGACTGTAACATTTCTATCCTGAAATACAAACGAGCCTGCCGCATCCACATAGATTGCCCCATACTCGCTATCGGCTACGGTAAATAGGGCTTGCAGAGATGTTCTGTTAGTGCTTGGATCTGCCTGCATAGTGGTCAAACCTGCATCTATATCACGCATAGAGGCTGGCCAGCCGATTGTGTTTAAGATTTGATTAATGCGTGTGCCTGATAGATCACCAGCACTTGCACCTGTAACTGTGCTTATTTGGGCATTCTGAGCCAACCTGAAGGCATCTACGGCCTGGATGGTTGTATAGGCTACATCTTCTGCATCTTTAGGGTAAGTGGTTACGTAGCTTGTAATAAAGCCTGAGAAGATCGGATAAACCACAGAGTTATACGTGGCTGTAATAGCGATCTTCTTCATAGGGGTTAGATAGGTGTAATAAGGGCTTGCTGGGTTTTGTGGGTTAAAGTCGCCGTTTTGATCTACAATGCGTAACGACATACTGCCTGTTTGAAATTGATCAGATAGGGCAGTGCGGCCACGCTTGGTATCTATCTTATTAATTCTGTTTGATACATCCACAATTACAGCTGCTGAATCAGCAAAAACGTTTGTGCCAAATATGCCAGAATCAAAGATCATAGCCTGGGCAAAAGAAGGGCCAGTGCTAAAGTTGATAATTGCGTTTACGGTAGGGACAGCCATTATGGAAGGCTTCCAGCCGCCGTAGTGCTATAGCCGCTCTTTTGTGCTGACTGTATGCTCTCTGCAATTAATTGCTGGAATGCATCACCTGTGGCTGTTGTATCTACTGTAATGGTTATATTGTTGCCAGCCAAGTTAGTACCCATAAAACCTAAATCTTGTGGTGAGTACGCATATGAACCAAAAATACCTTTGCCACCTGTGCCAAGTGGTGCTCCACCAACCATAGTTAAACCTTCTGGTGCTGGTTTTCTATCACCATATCCCGGTATTGATAATCCTGGTGGTGGGGTGTATGCGCCAGCCAATATCTTCTGGTTAATTTTATCTATGAGATAAGCATTCATAGCTTCCATTTTGGCTATTTGCGCTGTTAATGCCGATGCTGCGCCACCAAAGGCTGCTGCTAATTCTGCCGCTTTTTTGGCGGCTTCTAATTCGGCGTTAATTTTTTTAGCCAATGCTTCGTTATTATCTAGTATAGCGATCTTGGCTTCAATGCGTAATCTAGTTTCGGCATCAGTAGCCTCGCCTAAAGCCTTCATTAAACCAATGCGTTCTACGTCAAACTTATCTCGTAGTTTGTCTACTTCTGTTTTGGCTTTAAGTTGATCGTTTTCCGCCTTGCGTAAAGTAACGGCATTCTTTATTGCAGCTGCTTCTAGTTTTCTTTGTTGAGCAGCAATGCGACCCATAGCAGGAGTCTCTTTGGCTGGCTGAGACATTGCTTGCCTAGATTTTCCAGCATTGTAATAAGCACTTACTACTGGCGCATTGCGCAAGAAGAAGTCGAGCCATCCACCACCGCCAGGTGTAGGCACATTTATTTTAGTTAATTTCTTTAGTTCAACACCTAGTTCAGCAATACCAGTTATTAAATAAGATACTGAGTTAGCCACATCTTCAATTTGAGTACCAAGACTAGATATTGTGCCACCCTTGCTTAGGCTACTTATTGCATCTAATAAACTTTTACCAATAGTCTCAGCAGCATTAGCAGATGCCACTCGTAATTGATCCATCTTGCCTGCGTAGGTATCTAATCTAGCAGCTGCCTGTCCAGCAAACTTTGTATTTAATTCTTCTAAAATCTTATTCATATCGCCAGATTTAAGTGTGGCTTTGCTTAGCCCAGCACCTAATCTGCTAAGGGCTGTAGTTTGCCCTGCATACCCTTTTGCCAAAGCCTGGCTTACTTCAGTTAGTGATTTGCCTGTAGCTGCACTAACGTTTAAAGCTGTGTTTAATGCTTCTTGGCTCTTGGTAATTGAGCCAGTTACGGTCAGAATTGATTGAAATGCTGGTCGCAGTTGATCGTCTAATACGCCAGTAGCCTTCTGTAAATTGGCTATATACATTTCTACAGCAGGTGCGCTAAACGCATAACCTGTGTTTTTTAATTGTTGTTCAAGTGCTTTAGCGGCCTTTTCGTCTGCGGCAAACGCATTAATAGCCTTCTTGCTATAGTTTAATAATGCTGCTGTGCCAAATACAGTGGCAAAAGTTTTGCCTAATTTCTTTACGGATTGGTCAAAGGCTGATAACTCTTGCTTGCCTTTTTTAAGTGCTTTACCATTCCAGGTGGCGAGTGCGGATACAACTACATTGGCCATTATGCTGCCTTCTTAATCTCGGTGGATTTATTAAACTTTACAGCTGTAGCGTTAATAGCACCCAAGATTGCATCATAAACCTTGCCACTATCTTGTGCCCAAGCTTTATAAATTAAACGGCCTTTAGTCTTACGGCCACCAGATCGCACGCCTTTAATTCTAGGCTGTGATGTAAGTGCTGGCATAGATGTAACAAACTGATAACCAGCAAAAGGGTTGTTAGATGCGTACTCTCTAGTCGATCTATTGTACGTATATTCTTTGGCTTTTTTCTTACCTTCAAATCCTTGTATTGCACCAAATGATGTGCCAGGTGCGCTTGGATCTATTTGTTGAAATGGTGCTCTACCTTGTGGGTTCTTACGTCCAGCAGTCTCATATATACGACCGGGTGCGCTTACGTTGTAAACATAATTGCTTACTCTAAATCCATTTTTAAATGTCTTATTATCACCTGCGTTATAACCAATGCCAGCCTTAACTGTGCCAGCATCATATTTAGGAAATGGGCGAAAGTTAATCTCTGGATTATTTTCCTTAGCCCAGCCAGATAATACCTCGCCATTGCCAGGCACATAACTTTTAGCTTTTAAAGCTACGCCTCGCATCAAAGGATCAATAGCAGCCTTGATGCGTTGGCGCATATCTTCGTCAATAAAACTTAAGCCCTTTTGGACATCCTTAACGCCTACGACCTCTGCTGGCACGTTGGATCTCCCTTGCTCTATCGGTCAGAACTTGCACGATCGCCTCGTACATTTCTGCATCCATATCTATAAACTCTTGCGGCGCAATTCCAGTCTCTACACTTAAAGCAGCGATGCTATATAAAGTTGAGTTGCGCTGTATTATTTTTTTTCTTCGTCTAATACCTCAACAGTTTCCAGAGTATCAATAAACTCTGTGCCCCATAAAGGTATTTGTGCATTAGCCCTACGCAAGCATTCATAAGCCAGCCAGAAGATCTCTGTTTGACGTTCGTGCTCACGTAGGACTTTGCTAATGCCTGATCCGTACTTCAATTCGAAAGCGTACTCGACACCTGGAGTTATCTTGTGTTCTGATACTTCTCCATTAGCCCTTGTTATCTTTAGCTTTGCCATTGTTACTCCTTAATTAGAACGCCACTGATGGCGATACTGTTATTGCGGAGTTTACTGTAAATGTGATGCTAGAGGTAGCAACCTCAGCCACGCCACCCTGACCTAGTGGTGTTAGGTTGTTTACCAAGATTGAGAATTGGTAGGTTGGGTTGGCAGCTGATACAGCTGTGCCTTTAACGGTAATTACTGATACTGATAGGGTCTTGCCGAATGCATCGTTTAGGGTTTGCATTACTTGGCTAGCAGCCCAGTCGTTGATAAAGTCGATTGTGAAAGTACCTGATTGTAGACCAGCCACAAACTTGTGTGCTGAATCGCCCATTGCAGTTACTTCTAACTCGTCTACGATTTGATTGATAACAGCGTTTGTTACATATGCGCTGATATCAATAGATGGAGTTGTAGGCGCAGCATTGGTAGCCAACTTAACACCTACGTTATTATTTAAATAGATTGCCATTTAGTTATTCCTCGTCTTTCTTGGTTTGTGCAGTTGGTTTTGGTGCGTCTTTAATTTGGCCTGTCTTTTTCAAGAAGGCTAAGTCTTCTTCGTGTGTGCTCATTTTAACTCCAGCTCGTTAGGATTGATACGGTTATTTCTGATGTTAAT
>JACCDP010634257.1_pt1 | contig 16607 bp, 14 predicted proteins | sample 7445841 | NCBI WGS metagenome assembly JACCDP01 (sample SAMN15323441, study PRJNA562643) | freshwater metagenome | isolation source: river surface water | place: USA:Blue River Watershed | collected 2017-08-17 | reverse complement strand
GGCGGCCGGCTTCGCGGCCGCGGGACGCGCGGCCGCTTTGGCGGGGGCGGCGCCGGCCCGTTCCGTGATCGACGAGACTTGCAGCCCGCGAGCGGCGAGGATGCGAAGGGCGTCCTTGCGGCCGGGGGCCTCCAGCTCGGCCGAAACCGGCTGACCGGCACGGTCGCGGGCGCTGTAGGCGAACCGCGGCATCACTTCTCCGTGACGGTGATCACGCGCAGGACCTCATCGAACGTGGTGTGGCCCGCGCGGACCTTCTCCCAGCCGCTCTGGCCCAGCGTCCGCATGCCGTTGCGGCGCGCACATTCGGCCAGCGTGCGGGTGCTCTCGCGGCTCAGCACGAGCTGATGCATCTCCTCGTTGAGCCGGAAGATCTCGAAGATGCCGATGCGGCCGCGGTAACCAGTGCCGCGGCAACGGTCGCAGCCGACCGGGCCCCGCAGCGTCTCAATGCCCTCGGCCGCGGAGGCGTCGCAGCCGAGGATCGCGAGGTTCTCCAGCAGCTTGACCTTCGGGATCGCCACCGGACGCGAGCATTCCGTGCACAGGCGGCGCACCAGCCGCTGCGCGATGACCAGCTCGATGGCCGAGGCGACGAGGAACGGCTCGATCCCCATGTCGACCAGGCGCGTGATCGCACCGGGCGCATCGTTGGTGTGGAGCGTCGAGAAGACGAGGTGACCCGTGAGCGAGGCGCGGATGGCGATCTCGGCGGTGTCCTTGTCGCGGATCTCACCCACCATGATCACGTCGGGGTCCTGCCGCAGCACATGGCGCAGGGCGTCGGCGAAGGTGAGTCCGATCTCGGGCCGCACCTGCATCTGGTTCACCCCGGGCACCTCGTATTCGATCGGATCCTCGATCGTGATGATGCGCAGGTCGGTGGAGTTGATCTTCCGCAGGAAGGCGTTGAGCGAGGTGCTCTTGCCGGAGCCGGTGGGACCCGTGACGAGGATGATGCCGTGCGGGTAGTCGAGGATCTCCGTGATCTGCCCCTGCTCCTCGGCGCTCATGCCGAGGCGGTCCATCGAGTACGCCTCCTTCTTCTGGTTCAGGAGGCGCAGGGAAATCGACTCGGCGTAGATCGTCGGGACGGTGGAGACGCGGATGTCGAGCACCACGCCGCCGGCGCGGAAATTGATGCGGCCGTCCTGCGGGAGGCGCTTCTCGGAGATGTTCATCCGCGCCATGATCTTCAGGCGCGAGATGATCGCGTCCTGAAAGCGGAGCAGGTTCTCCGGCACGGGCACGGGCACCAGCAGGCCGTCGACCCGGTAGCGGATCCGCAACTGGCCCTCCTGCGGCTCGAAGTGGATGTCGGTCGCCTGGTCGTTGATCGCCTGGGTGATGACGTCCGTGACGAACCGCACCACGGCGGCCTCCTCGTCGACCACCTCCTCCGACTCCTTCTGCGCCTCGGGCGCGACGTAGCCCTCGTCGCTGTCGTCGAGCGAGCCGGAGCCGACGCCGAAATTCTCGATGATGAGCTGGTGGACGCGCTCGGGCACCGCGAGATGCCAGGTGAGCGGTCGCGGCGTGAAGGTCCGGATCCAGTCCGCCATCAGGCCGTCTGGCAGCCAGGCGGTCGCGATGTGCAGCGGCGTGGAGGAGGAAGGCTCCTCGACGGCAGCGGCCTCGCCGATCCGGATAGGGATGATCTGGTACTCGTGGACGAGCCGCGGCGGCAGCAGCCCACGGGCGCCGGGATCGGTCTCGAGGTTACTGGCGACGTCGAGCCCGGCGGCCTGGGCGAGGTGCGTGAGGACCTCCGGCTCCGGGCGGCCGAGCGCGGCGGCGAGAGCCTCGAGACGCTTCTCCCGCGGCGCCTCCAGCACGGCCTGCCGCTGCGCCTCATCCAACGCGCCGGCCAGCGCGGCCGGCAAAATATCACCGTCTACGGCCACGCTCACGGCAGGATCTTCTCGAGCAGGGACTTCTTCGGCGGGACGAAGCGCGGATCGAGCTCCTTCCTGACCTCGTCCTTCGACGGCCAGGCGTCGACCCGCCGCAACGCCTCGGAGTTGTCGAGCACCGGATTATTGGCGAGGACGACGGGCCGGACGAAGAAGACGAGTTCCGACACGGTCTCGCCCTTCGACCGGGAGCCGAGCAAGTCGCCGATGATGGGAATGGGGCCGAGTCGGCTGGAGCTGCTGAGCTTCGACTTCTTCCGGAAGCCGCCGATCACGATGACATCGCCCGACTTGGCCGAGACGTAGTTCGTGGATTCCCGGCGGCCGATCACGTACTGCTTGTTCTGGTCGACCAGCACCTCGCCCGTCACGTCCTCGACGGACTGCACCATGTCGAGTTGCACGGCGCCGTCGATGCCGATGAACGGCGTGACGGTGAGCGTGGTGCCGATCTGCTGCTGGGTGACGGTGGAACTTGACGCGAGCCCGGTACTGACACCCGCGGCGGACTGAATCGTACCGGTGACGACGGGACGAGTCTCGCCATTGAAGAACTTGGCCTGCTTGCCATGGCTGGTGACGACGGTGGGCACCGTGGTGATGGCGTTCTGGCGCTTGCGCGGCGTGGTGTTGATGGAGATCTCCGCGGCGAGGTCCAAAGGCCCCGTGACCCCCGGCCGCTTGACGGTGCCGCTGGCGACGCTCGCGCCCACGGTGGAGCCGGAGAAGCCGACGAGCTTGTCACCCTCCACCTTCAGACCCAGGGCGCCGATGCCGGAGGCGTTCTGGTCGTCGAGCGTGACCTCGGCGATGACGACCTCGATGCGGACCTGCGGCAGCACGATGTCGAGCTTGTCGATCAGGGCACGGACGAGGCGGATGTCGTCGGCGGTGCCGAAGACGACGACGGCGTTGCTGCGGTCGTCGTTCACGACGGTCATCAGGGCGCTGAACTCGTTCGCGCCCTCGGCATTGGTGGCGTTGGTGGCCGAGACCACGGTGGGTGCGGCCGGCTGGGCGGGCGTGGCCGGCGTGGGCGCGCCGGGCGTCTGTCCGGGACGCACGGAGGCGGAGCCCTGCCGCTGCAGAGCGGTGGTCGTGCCCGAGATGATCTTGCTGAGCACGTTGACGACGTCGGTGGCCTTGGCGTGCTTCAGGTAGATGACCTCGGTGCGGGTGTTGGGATCAGCCTTGCGGTCGAGCCGCTCGATGAGGTCGTCGAAGAAGGCGTGCTGCCGCGGATCCGTGAGGAGGATGATCTGGTTGGTACGGTCGTCGGCGCTGTAGCTGGTGGCGGTGCCGAGCTGCTGCTGGAGCGGCCCGGTGATGATGCCACGAAGCTTGTTGACGAGGTCGCTGGCCTTGGCGTCGCGCAGCTGGTAGAACTTCGGCTTGGTGCCGCCGGTGAAGGGCTTGTCGATCGTCTGCAGGAGCAGCTCGGCGCGCTGCAGGTTGCTGATGCTGTCGGTGATCAGCAGCGCGTTGGCGTTCTGCAGCACGACCGCGCCGCCATAGAGCGGGTTGAGGGTGCCGGCGATCTGCGCCTGCACCTCCTGGGCGCGCGCGAAATCGAGCTGGAAGATCTTCGTGGCCGGCTTGCCCGTGGCGGGCACGGCGAAGGCGGAACCGGTAATGAGCTCCGGAGCCTCCTGCTTCACGACCTGAAGGTTGATCACCTTGAGGTACTTGTCGCCCAGCGGGGAAAGACCGATGCCGTTGAGCGCGAGCGAGGTCTCGATCGCGACGATGGCGTCGGCCTTCGTCACCGGGGACTTGATCTTAAGGTTGTAGGTCGCGGTCGTGAGCTGCTGCGGGCGGATGACGATGCGTCCCGTGAGCTGCTCCAGCGCCGTGAGCATCGTGTCGATGTCGGCGTCGGGCAGCATAAGCTGGTTGACCATCTCGTCGCCGGAATTGGCGGCGACCGGCCCCGCCTGCGGGGCGGGGGTTCCCGCCGGCGGGACCGGCGGCTGCGCACCCGGCAGGCGCGCGGCGGCCAAGGCGGCGGCGACTGGGAGAAGACGGAGAAGGCGCGGAAGCAAAGTCATGCGGAAGGCTGGAAATCGCGGCACCGAGGCCGGTGATGTTCAGGGAAAACAATCGTGACCCCTTGTAAACGGCGATGTGTGAAAGCACGCGGGATTTCCGAGGGCGCACGGGACCTGCTCGCCCCGCCTCACAAAGCTTTTTGCTTCGCCATCGCGGGGCGCAAGGGTTCGCCTTCCGGCCTCCTATGCCGAACACGTTCGGGAAGCTTTTAACCGTCACCACTTGGGGCGAAAGCCACGGCCCGGCCGTCGGCGCCGTGGTGGACGGCTGCCCGCCGCGGCTGCCGATCGAGGCGGCGGAGATCCAGGCCGAACTCGACCGCCGGCGCCCAGGCCAGAGCGACATCGTCACGCCGCGCAAGGAAGAGGACCGCGTAGAGATCCTATCAGGAATTTTTGAAGGCCGCACCACCGGCACGCCGATCTCCCTGCTCGTGCGCAACGCCGACCAACGGCCGGGCGCCTACGACGAGATGCGCGACAAGTTCCGGCCTTCGCACGCCGACTACACCTACCAGGCCAAATTCGGGATCCGCGACCACCGCGGCGGCGGCCGCAGCTCGGCCCGGGAGACGGTCGGGCGTGTCGCCGCCGGCGCAATCGCGCGCAAGCTCCTCGCCCTCGGCGGCGGCGTCGAACTCAGGGCCTATCTCACGGCCGTTCACGACATCACCGTGCCGGAAGGGTCGCTGCCGGCATTCCCGTCCCTGGCCGAGGTTGAGGCCACCGCCGTCCGTTGCCCCCACGGGCCCACGGCTGAGCGGATGATCGAGCGGATCCGCGCGGTGCGGTCCGAAGGTGATTCGGTCGGCGGCGTGATCGAGTGCCGCGTGCGCGGCGTGCCGCCAGGCTTGGGCGAGCCGGTGTTCGACCGGCTGGAGGCCGACCTCGCCAAGGCCATGCTTTCCCTGCCGGCGACCAAGGGCTTCGAGATCGGCAGCGGCTTCGCCGGGGCCCGGCTCAAGGGCAGCGAGCACAACGACGCCCTCGAGCCCGTCCCCGGCGGCGGAGTGCACACGCGCACCAACCGCAGCGGCGGTATCCAGGGCGGCATCAGCAACGGCGAGGAGATCGTCTTCCGCGTGGCCTTCAAACCCACCGCCACGATCATGCGTCCCCAGGACACCGTCGACCTATCCGGGGCCGCCACGGAACTCACCGGCCGCGGCCGTCACGATCCGTGCGTCGTTCCGCGCGCCGTGCCGATCGTCGAGGCCATGGCCGCCCTCGTCCTCGCCGACCACTGGCTCCGTCACGCCGCCCAAAACCGCACGCTCCGGTTCTGAGGCCAACCCCCGCTCCCGCCGCGGGTCCCGCCCGGCCCCGCCCCCTGATGTCCACGGAAAAGACCCCGGTCTACCTGATCCTCGGCCCCGCCGGCGCCGGCCGGCGCGAACTGCTCGCCGACCTCCTCGCCGACGGGCTCGCACCCGGCGATGAGCCGGCGGTACTACTGCCGGAAGCCGAGCCGCCCCACCCGCTCGACGCCTCGCTCCCGGCCGGACCGCGCTGGCGGTGGCGGCAGGAAACACCGGGCGTGATCGAGGCCGAGCGGCCCGACGCGGCCGGACCGTGGTTCTTCGTCACCGACGGCCGCCGCAACCCGGTCGACCAGGTGGAAGCGTTCAAGGCGTGGCTGCTCTCGAACGGCGCCGAGGTCGCGCGCGTCCTGTGCGTCCTCGACTGCCGGCTCGCCGAACGCCACCCGCCGCTGCTCGCGTGGTTCGATGCGTGCGTCCACTTCTCCGACGTCGTCCTGCTGAACCGCCGCGAGGGCGTCGAGAACCGCTGGCTGAGCGGCTTCCTCGAGCACTTCCGCACGCAGCATCTGCCCTGCCTCTTCGAGACCGTGAAGGCGGGACGCATCCGCAATCCCGCCCTCGTCCTCGAGCCGCAGGCGAGGCGGCTAACGCAGATCTTCGACGAGGAGCAGGATTGGATCATCACCGACGCCGACGGCGAGGAGGTCGAGGACGACGAGGGTGAAGACGAGGAGGAGGTCGAGGCCGCACCCGCCGAGGATCCCTACCTCGCACGCCGCAGCGGCGGCCGCCGTGTGCAGGAAATTCCCGACATCGCGCGCTTCCTCGACCAACTGGAACCTCCGGCTGAGAAGTCGGCCTAGCGAATCACGCCGGGAATCAGCCGGACGACGAGGCAAGATGCCTCGTCCACCCGCGACCGCTGAGCCCGCGGTTCTGCCATCGGAAATGCCGGCCGCGGAGCGATCCTCCATTGTGGACGAAGCATCCTGACTCATCCACGAGGGCCCAAGCGGGCACCGACTGCCTCAGGCCTCGGTCTTCCCGGCCTCAGGCCGGCTGGCGCGGAAGACGCGGTAGTTCAGGATCAGAAAAACCACGACGGTCGAGGGCGGGATGGCCCAGAAGGCGGCCCACATCACGCCAAGGCCGATCCATACGGTGCAGATCTTGAAAGCCGCGAGGTTGATGACGTAGCTCAGGCCGACCGCGAACAGGTACTCGCCGAGTTGGCGTCTGGAATCGGTCCGTGCGCTTGGCAGCGCCCAGAAGCGGTTCGCGAGGTAATGGGCCATGGTCGATACGACCCATGATGACGAAAACGCGAGCGTCTCGCCCATCACCCCGCGGAGCAGGGCGAGCACCGCGAACTGCACCCCGGCCGAGCCGCCGCCGACGACGAGGAAACGCAGTACGCGCCGGCGCGTCTCGGAATCGGGCAGTTCAAACCGGGCCATGCGCGCAGCGCAACGCGCCCAGGGATCACCGGCAACCGCAATCAGGGCGGCCCCGGCGGCCGCGGTCCCCACGTCACCGCAAGGAGTTCCCCAGTGAAGGTCGGCCCACAAGCCGTGCCACCGATCGGGTTCACCCCCGCCGCCACCTCGGCGGGATTGGCGACGAAAAGTTCCACTCGCTCCCGCCAGACCTCGCGGCCGTCGAGTTCCACCCGCAATTCCCCGTGCGTCACGTTCCGCGGTCGCCACCAGGGGGATAGGGCGCGTAACACGTCCGACGTAATCCGCACGGTCACCGGCCTTCCGGCCGGGAGCGACACCGGCGGGCTGAACCGTCCGGGGCTCCCCCAGTGGTCCAGGAAAAATCGTGCCGCGCCGCCCGGTCCGTATTCCACGCCCACGACATCACCACGGCCTGGGCGGCCCGTGACCAACAAAGGCTCGCGCGCGCCCGCCGAGGTCGCCGGCGGTGAGAGCCGAAGTTCCATCTGACCGCGCGGACTGAGGCGGCGCTCCGCCTCCTCCGCCGCGGCCACCGCCAGGTTCCGCAACGTCGGCAGCGCCGCCGCATCGCGCCGAGAGCTCATGACGCGCACGGGAGCCGGCGCCCCGGCCGCATCCGCGACGCGCACCGCATCCGCCGCCCCGGCAGCGCCAAACCAAGGCGCGACTTCGAGCACGGTGGCGCCGTCCCACTCCAGACGGAGCCGCCGGAGTACGGCCAGCGTGCCCGTGGTGGAAAGCCCGGACCAAGCCGGATGTTCCTCCGCCGGCAACAAGGCGCCGGTCTCCACGCGGAGCACATGCCGCTTTCCCGGAACGAATGCGACGAGGGCACTCGTCACCCGCCGAACTCCGGTGGACTCCACCTCGATGGCGAGGCGGCCGCCCTCCTGGTGAACCAGCGCCACGCGTTCGACCGCGGGCGCACGACCCAACTCCGCTAGGATCGTACGCGTGCCCGCCGGCGCCGCGTTGACGTCCAACGCGAGTTCCAGCGGCCCACGCTCGCGACCGCGCCAGCGTTCCCATGCAACCGACGGCGAATTGAAAAGCCGGGCGACCTCGCAGTAAACGTCCGCGTTCCGCTCAGGAAACAGGCCGTCGAGCTGCAGGCTGTAGAGCACGCCGAAGGCACCCGAGAAGACCGCCGCCGCCGAGCCGAGCCCGACCGCCGCCACGATACCCGCGCGCGGCAACAAGGCTCCGAGCCAGCGGCCCGCCGCGAGCCACCCGACGGCCGCGAGCAGCAGGAGCGAGGGCGCGAAGTCACCCTGATAGCGAGCGAGCGAGCCGAAGAAAATCGCCAGCGTGACCGCCAGAGCCGCGAAGAGCACGGCGACCGTCACCAGCCACGCGCTCAGGGCGAACCGCTCGCGCCCGTCCCTCCGCCAAAGCGCCGCGGGAGCCGCCAGCGCGAACAGGAAGAAAGGCAGGTTGGTAAAAAGGCCGTAGACATCATCGTGCCCGCCGAACCCCGGCGGCTTGGGCGGCAGCGCGGCAGGACGGATGAAGGGAAACTGTCCGCTCCACTCCGCCGCCGAGAGGTAGTAGCGCCACAGGTTGAACGGCGCGTGGGTGAGCCGGAAGTGCGCCATCTTCGACTCGTAATCGAGGCTGAACTGGTACGCCTGACCAAACTGGAGCGCGTGGCCGAAGCGGGCATGATTGTGCCAAGCCATCGCCGCGCCGATCAAGAGCAACGGCCCCAGCGCCGCCAGCAGCGGGGACCACGGCAGACGGCGTTCCCCGCGCCACCAGGCGAAGAGCGGGACGGACAGCATCGGACCCGCGATCAGGTAAGTGGGGCGCGACGCGATCGCGAGACCGAGGAAAAGTCCGGCTCCGGCGAACCACCATGCCCGCCGCCGGCGGTCGACGGCGTCGATCATTCCAACGCCCTGGGCGTCACCCGGGCGGCTCCGCAGCGCGCGCACGAGCGCCGGCCGCGCCGGGTGCAGGCTGCGCCAGACGCACAACAACGCGAGCAGCGCGAAGCAGGAGCCGGCGGCGATCGGCAATTCCCACATGTGCGGGCGCCGCAGCAGCACGGGGCCCATCCCGGCCAATCCGAGCACCATGACGCCCATCGCGACCACCCACGTTCCCGCATCCGGGAAGTACCTCCGTCGCAGCGCGAGCAGCAGCGCGACCGAAGTCACGAAAGCTCCGTACACGAAGATCAGCACCGCCACCGCGAGCGGCAGGTCGATGCCCGACCACAGGCGGAAAGGGAGCATCAGCGCGACCACGGGCGCCGCGCCGAAGTAGAGGTAGTAACGGCCGTTGTAGAAGGAGGCGTCGTGCAGGGCCAATCCTGGCGGACGCTGCGCGGGGTCGTAGGGATCCTTTATCCTCAGCAACGCCTCCGGCACCTCGACCTTCAGGTGCAACTGGCCGTCGAGCCACCCGTCGATGAGCAGGTTATAGTAATCGCGCTGCTCGAGGCCGAACTTCCAGGGATCGCCGCTCGAGCGGACGGTCCAGACGTGGAACCAGCCCACCGCCGCGCACACGATCGCGATGACCACCCGCTCCCGCCACGATTTCATGCGGATGGGCGCGGAAGGAAGCCCGTGTCGAAGGAGGCGCGAGGCACCAGGCGCGAGGCACGAGAGTCGAACCCATCCGGGTTCCTTCGATTCCATACGTGGTTTAACCGCGTCCGACCCGCTCCGACAACGGCGGGCATACGCGGGGAAAACGTCACTTGCGTCGCCCTCGCGCTTGGCTTCGCCTTCGTCATCAGCGCCGACGGAATGAACCGCCACGAAACCGATCAACCCCAATTTGCCGTCATCGGCTGCGGGCTCATCGGGAAGAAGCGGGTGGCGGCCCTGGGGCCGCGCCCGCCTCTCCTTTACACCTGCGACCTTGATCCGTCCCGCGCGGCCGCCCTCGCCGCCGGCATCCCCGGCTGCGCGGCCGTCACCGACGCCGCGACCGTCCTCGCCGACCCGCGCGTGAAGGCAGTCATCATCTCCACCCTCAACGCCTCGCTGGCGCCCCTTGCCCTCGCCGCGGTGCGCGCGGGCAAGCACGCCCTGGTGGAGAAACCCGGCGCACTGAACGCCGCCGAACTGCGGGGTGTCGCCGACGCCGCGCGCGCAACCGGCGCCCGCGTGCGGATCGGCTACAATCACCGCTACCACGGCGCGCTCCTCAAGGCCCGCGAGCTGGTCGATGCCGGGGCGCTGGGCCCGCTGATGTTCCTGCGTGGTCGTTACGGCCACGGCGGTCGCCATGGCTACGATCGGGAATGGCGCGCCGACCCCGCGCTCTCCGGCGGCGGTGAACTTATCGACCAAGGCGTGCACCTGATCGACCTCGCCGGATGGTTCCTCGGGGAGTTTCCCTCCGTCGAGGGCCACGCCGCGACGTACTTCTGGGACATGCCGGTCGACGACAACGCGTTCCTGTCGTTGCGCACCGCGGACGGCCGGACGGCCTGGCTGCACGCCAGCTGCACCGAGTGGAAGAACATGTTCTCTCTGGAGATCTACGGCCGCACCGGGAAGATCATCATCGACGGCCTCGGCGGCAGCTACGGGCTGGAGAAGCTCACCTATTACCCGATGCCGACCACGATGCTCGGCAAGCCGCCGACGCCGGAGATCTTCGAGTTCCCCACCGACCAATCGTGGGCGCTGGAGACCCAAGCCTTCGTCGAAGACATCCGCCTCGGCCGCGAACCGTCCCCCGGACTCGCCGAAGGCATCCGCACGCTGGAAGTGGTGGAGCGGGTTTACGCGAGGGCCAAGGGAGGGTGAAAGTGAGAGGGCCGGCGTTGGAAAGAATGTCCTGACGCCCAAGGCGCCTCTTCTCCCGGCTGCCCCCCGTCTCCCACCCTTTCACTCTCTCCGTCCCTCTCACCATGATCATCACCCGTTCCCCTCTGCGTGTGTCGCTTGGCGGCGGCGGCACCGACCTGCCGTCGTATTACCGCGAGCACGGCGGATTCCTCGTCGCGGCGGCGATCGACAAGTACGTCTACCTCACGCAGCATCGCACGTTCCAGGAGGAGATCATCGTCAAGTACTCGAAGCTCGAGCGCGTAACCTCCGTCGACCAGATCGAACACCCCATCATCCGCGAGGCGCTGAAGCTGACGGGCGTGACCGATCCGCACCTCGAACTCACCTCGATGGCCGACATCCCGGGCGGCACCGGGCTCGGCTCGAGCGGCAGCTTCACGACCGCGCTGCTCAAGGCGCTCCATACTTACCGTAAGAATCTCATCTCGCCCGCCGAGCTGGCCGAGCAGGCGTGCGACATCGAGCTGAACAAGCTCGGGGAGCCGATCGGCAAGCAGGACCAGTACATCGCGGCCATCGGCGGCATCACCGCGTTCACCTTCCATCCCGACGGACGCGTGGAGTACCGTCCGTGCGCGATCTCGGAGGAGACGCTGTTCAACCTCGAGGACAACCTGCTGCTGTTCTTCACCGGCTACAGCCGCAGCGCCTCGGCGATCCTCAAGGACCAGAACGACAAGTCGAGGCGCAACGACCAGGCGATGCTCGACAACCTGCACTTCACCAAGGAACTCGGGCTGAAGTCGCTCGCGGCGCTCGAATCCGGCCACCTCGAGGAGTTCGCCCACCTGATGGACGTGCACTGGCAGCGCAAGAAGGCGCGCAGCAACGGCATGAGCAACGACCGCATCAACGAGTGGTACGACCACGCGATGGCCCGCGGCGCGCTCGGTGGAAAGCTGATCGGCGCCGGCGGCGGCGGTTTCCTGATGTTCTACGCCGGCGACAAGAAGAAGCTCCGCCACGCGATGCGCGAGAAAGGCCTCCAGGAAGTGCGCTTCCGCTTCGACTTCGAAGGCACGAAGGTCGTGGCGCAAAACTAGGGGTGGAAAATTGGAAAAGCGGGAAATCGGGAAGTCGGGAAACGCCGCCGGCCGGAACGACCTGGAGGCGCGAACGCTTGCTTTCGCCGTGGCGACGGTGCGGTTCGTCGCGACACTTCCGCGCAATGACGCCGCGTCGGTTATCGGAAGGCAGGTCCTGAAGTCCGCGACTTCAATCGGCGCCAACTATCGGGAAGCAAACCGGGCGGAGTCGCGCGAGGATTTAATCCACAAGACCGCCCTTTCCCAGAAGGAATCCGCGGAGGCCGACTACTGGTTCGAGATCTGCCGGCAAACCGGCATCGGCGACCCTGAGGCCGTGGAAAAACTTTCGGCCGAAGCCCGCGAACTCCTGGCGATCTTCACCACGATCAACCGCAAGGCCAAGGGCCGCTGATTTTACCATGGCCACTTTCGGGCTCCCGTCGTCCCACGACTTTCGGCCTTAACGCCCCTTCCCCGTTTCCCGATTTCCCGCTTTCCCACCCTCCCCCTTTTTCCATGTCTTCCCATCTTCCCGTCGCCATTCTCGCTGGCGGGCTCGCCACGCGGCTCCGGCCGATCACCGAGAAGATCCCCAAGCTCCTCGTCGAGGTCGCCGGGGAGCCGTTTTTCTCCCACCAGCTCCGGCTGCTGAAGCGCAATGGACTCGACCATGTCGTGCTCTGCGTCGGCTACCTCGGCGAACAGATCGTCGACCGCTACGGCGACGGCGCGGATTGGGGCGTGCGGATCGAGTATTCCTTCGACGGTCCGCGGCTGCTCGGGACCGGCGGCGCCTTGATCGCCGCCCTGCCGAAGCTGGGTGACGCCTTCTACGTGCTCTACGGCGACAGCTACCTGCCGGTCGATTACCGGGCGGTCGGCGAGGCGTTCCAGCGCTCCGGCCGGCTGGGGCTCATGAGCGTCTACGGCAACGAGGGCCGCTACGACACGAGCAACGTCGAGTACGCCGGCGGCGAGATCCGCGTCTACGACAAGCGCACCCGCACGCCCGCCATGCGCCACATCGACTACGGCCTGGGACTGTTCCGCGCCGCGGCGTTCGAAGGGTGGCCGCGCGACGCGGTGGTCGACCTCGCCGCCGTCCAGACCGAGCTCTGCCGGCGCGGGCAGCTGGCCGGATACGAGATCAAGGAAAGGTTCTACGAGGTAGGATCCCACGAGGGCCTGCACGAACTCGACGCCCTGCTGCGCGCCGGGCCGGCCTGAGCGTCTTCCGCCTTTCCAATTACCGGAGTTTCCCGATCTTCCGACCCATGTCCTACTCCGTCCAGCACCTGCGGGAAACCGCCGAGATCGTGGCCCGAATCAGCCCCGAGGCCTGCGAGAAATGCGTCCAGGAACTCGTCGCCGTGCGTGCGCGCGGCGGGCGGCTGTTCATCCTCGGGGTCGGCGGCAGCGCGGCGAACGCCGGGCACGCCGTGAACGACTTCCGCAAGATCGGCGGCATCGAATGCTACGCGCCCACGGACAACGTCTCCGAGCTCACCGCCCGCACCAACGACGAAGGCTGGGCGACGGTGTTCGCCGAGTGGCTGCGGGGTTCGCGGCTGCGTAAGGAAGACGCCCTCCTCGTCCTTTCCGTCGGCGGCGGCAACCTCGAGAAGAACGTCTCCCCCAACCTCGTGCTCGCCCTCCAGCACGCCAAGCAGGTCGGCGCCCGCATCATCGGGATCGTGGGCAAGGACGGCGGCTACACCGCGCAGGTGGCCGACGCCTGCGTCATCGTGCCGACCGTCAACCCCGGCAACATCACGCCCCACAGCGAGGCCTTCCAGGCCGTCATCTGGCACCTCTTCGTCTCCCACCCCTCGCTGAAGGCCCACCAGACGAAGTGGGAGTCGGTAAGCGTTTCGCAGCCGGCGAAAAATTAGTCCCTTGGTCCCTTGGTCCCTTAGTCCCTCGATCGGCCGCGAGGCGTAGCCGAGCCATGCCTGACGCCTCGCGCCTCGCGCCTAAAACCGGCCGCCCCGCCGTCTTCCTCGACCGCGACGGCACCCTCAACCGCCAGGTCATCCGCGACGGCAAGCCCTACCCGCCGGCGACGGCCGCACAGTTCGAACTCTTCCCCGACGCCGCCGCCGCGTGCGCCCGACTCGCCGCCGCCGGGTACGCCTTGGTCGTCGCGACGAACCAACCCGACGTGGGCCGCGGGACGCAGTCGCGCGAGGAAGTGGAGGCCATGCACGCGCTCCTTAACGCGCGAATCCCGCAGATCGAACGCATCGAGGTCTGCTACGCGCCCGGCACCGCGCACGGCGGCGTGGCCGACCGCCGGCGCAAGCCCGAGCCGGGGATGCTGCTCGACGCCGCCGAAGCGCTTGGACTCGACCTCAAGCGTTCCTGGATGGTCGGGGACCGCTGGCGCGACATCGACTGCGGCCGGCGCGCGGGAGTGCAGACCGTGTTCATCGACTTCGGCTACGCGGAGGAACTACGCGCGGCGCCGGATTTTACCGTGAAATCACTGTCGGCGGCGGCCGATGTCATCCTCGGCGGCGCCTGACCTGCGCGCTTGCGGCGGGGGGGCAAGGGGGGCTCACTCGGCCGATTCAAACCGCGATGAAGTCGATTCAAGACCTCACCATCCACCTGTACGCCGACGGGGCCGACCGGGCGGGCATCCTCGACCTTTACGCCAAGCCCTACATCAAGGGCCTGACGACCAACCCCAGCCTGATGCGCAAAGCGGGCATCAAGGATTACGAGGCCTTCGCACGCGACATCCTGCAGACCGTCACCGCCAAGCCGATCTCGCTCGAAGTCTTCACCGACGACCCCGCGGAGATGCGGAGGCAAGCGCTGAAGATCGCCTCGTGGGGTCCGAACGTCTACACGAAGATCCCGATCACGAACTCGCGCGGCGAATCGTGCCTGCCGCTCATCCGCGAGCTGGGCCAGGCCGGTGTGAAGCTCAACGTGACGGCGCTCCTCACCCTGCGCCAGGTCGTGGGTGTCGCCGCCGCCCTGAATCCGGGCGTCCCATCGGTAGTTTCCGTCTTCGCCGGCCGCATCGCCGACACCGGCGTGGACCCGATGCCGATCCTGCGCGCCTCGCTCGCGCTCCTCGCGGACCAGCCGAAGGCGGAGCTCCTCTGGGCCAGCACCCGCGAGGTGATCAACATCCTTCAGGCGCAGGAATGCGGCTGCCGCATCATCACCGTTCCGCACGATATCCTCGGCAAGGCCGTGAAGATGTTCGGCCAGGACCTCACCGAGCTCTCCCTCGACACCGTGCGGATGTTCGCGAAAGACGCCGCCGACTGCGGCTATCGGCTCTGAGGAGGGACTGAAGGACCAAAGGACTAAGGGACCAAAGGACTAAGGGACCAAGGGACTACGGGACTCAGGAATGCGGGACTTCCGGAAAATCGAAGCGTGGCGGCTGGCCGACGACCTCGCGGTGGCTGTCTACCGCCTGAGCCGTGGTTTTCCAAAGGAGGAGGCCTATGGACTCACCAACCAGATCCGCCGGTCAGCGGTTTCCACCCCGGCCAACATCGTGGAAGGATCAGCGCGGGAGACGAAAAAGGACTACCTCCACTTCCTCCACATATCGCGAGGCTCTCTGGCTGAGACGCAGTACTTCATCCATCTCGCTCGCCGTCTCGAGTACGTCGCCGTACCCGAAGCCGACCAAGTGGAGGACCTCAGCCGCCGCGCCTACGCCTGCCTCCACGGCCTGATCAAGGCAGTGCAAAAGGAAATCTGAAAACTCCTGCCTGATTCCTCAGTCTTTCATCCCTTGGTCCCTTAGTCCCTTGGTCCATTAGTCCTCAGTCCTCCGGTCCCTTGAACATCCTCTTCGTCAACTACGGCGACTTCACGACCAACAGCCTGAACCACATCGGCGGGTTCGCGAACACGCTGTGCGCTTCGGGTCACGCCTGCGCCGTCGCCGTGCCGCACCGCAAGGAGACGCTGCGGCACATCGCCGCGCCGCTGTTCATCGCGACCACCTACGAGGAAGCCCTTGCCCGGCCCAACCTGTTCCCCGACGGCCGTTCCGCCGACGTGATCCACGCCTGGACGCCCCGCGAATGCGTCCGCGCCTTCACCCTCGCCTACCGACGCGCCGCCCTCGCCGCCGGCGCCTCGCCTGACCAGGGCCGGCTGCTGATCCATCTCGAGGACAACGAGCGCTTCCTGCTCGAAAGCTTCACCGGACGCCCGCTCGACCGCCTGCGCGCCGCCTCCGACGACGAGCTCGCCCGGATGCTCGACCCGAGCCTTCCGCACCCGGTGCGCAGCGAGACGTTCCTCGGGCTGGCCGACGGCGTGACGCACATCATCGCCCCGCTGGCCGAGCTCGCGCCGCCGGGCGTGCCGACGCACCTGCTTTTCCCCGGCGTCGATTTCGCGCTCTACGGGTCCAAGGGCCTGAGTGACGCGGAAAAATCCGCGCTCCGCCGCGAGCTCGGGTTGGATGAGAAGGAGAAGGTCATCGCCTTCACCGGCTCCAACACCTTCGCCAACGAACCCGAGATGCGCGACCTCTACGTCGCGGTCGCCCTGCTCAACCAGCGCGGCATCCCGGTGCGGCTCGTCCGCACGGGCTTCAATTCCCCGCGCTTCCTCGCCGGCCTGAACGACGACCTCACGCGCCACGTGCTCGACCTCGGCTTCGTGGAGAAGAGGCGCCTGCCGGCGCTGCTCGCGCTCGCCGACGTCCTCGTGCAACCCGGCCGGCCGGGGGCGTTCAACGACCTACGCCTGCCCTCCAAGCTGCCCGAGTTCCTCGCCTCCGGCCGCCCGGTCATCCTGCCGCCCACCAACCTCGCCGCCCTGATGCAGGATGGCACCGAAGCCGCGTTTCTGCCCGCCACCGGTACGCCGGCCGACATCGCCGACGCCTGCGCGCGCATCCTCGCCGATCCAGACCGGGGCGCCACGTTGGGCCGGGCCGGCGCGGCCTTCGCGCGGAAACACTTCGACCTCGCGGCCAACACCCGCGCCCTCGGCGAATTCTACGCCTTCTGCCTCGAGCGTCCGCCCGTCGCTGATTGGGCGGCCCTCGCCGCGCCCACCACCTCCGACGCCACGTTGTTCGCGGGAATTCTCGCCGG
>JACCDP010188341.1_pt1 | contig 16609 bp, 7 predicted proteins | sample 7445841 | NCBI WGS metagenome assembly JACCDP01 (sample SAMN15323441, study PRJNA562643) | freshwater metagenome | isolation source: river surface water | place: USA:Blue River Watershed | collected 2017-08-17 | reverse complement strand
CAAACTTTCGAGAAGCTCAATCCTCAAGGCTGTGAAGGCTGCCAACACAAGGGTAAGATATCGTCTCCGGTGCAGCTCGGATCAGAAATTGCTGCTGCAGAAACTAATGTCATCGTTGAGCAATCTGAGGAGGGGCAAGAGGAGGTTTTCGATATACCACCATACCCGTTTCCATACTTCAGAGGCAAAAACGGCGGAGTCTACCTTGAAATCAGAGACGACGATGGAGGCTCAGACGCCATAAATATTTACGAGCATGACCTGTATATCGTCAAGCGTCTGCATGACCCTGCTAAGGGTGAGTCGGTTTGGATTAGATTGCACTTACCAAAAGACGGAGTACGAGAGTTTGCAATGCCAGCAACAGATGCTATGACGGTCGAGAAGTTACGGGACAAGCTTGGTTTCTTTGGAGTTATAGCGGCTAAAAAACAAATGGATGCAATTATGGGTTACATGATTGCTTCGGCTAAAAACTTACAACATTCAATGGAGTTAGAAATTATGCGTAACCAATTCGGCTGGGCCGAGAAGAACACCAAGTTTATTGTTGGTGAACAAGAAATATCAGCCGACAAAGTATCCTACAGCCCACCATCTGTAGCAACTGGGTCTTTATCTGACCATTTAAAACCAACTGGTAGTCTTGAAGCATGGCAGCGTATAGTCAAGGTATACGACACCCCTGGGTTTGAACCCCATGCGTTTGGCTTCTTTACTGCGTTTGGTGCCCCACTACTTAAGCACCTCAAGTTAAACGGTGCCATTATTAACCTAGTCAACAACACGTCCGGCACAGGTAAATCAACTATCCTCAAGATGTGTAATAGCGTCTGGGGGCACCCCGAAGAACTGATGCTTCAATGGAAAGACACCATGAACTCTATGATTCACCGCATGGGTGTTATGAATAATTTACCCGTGACTATCGACGAAGTTACCAAGATGAGCGGCGACCACTTCTCTGATCTGCTTTATGGTGCATCGCAAGGTAGGGGCAAAAACCGTATGAAGCAGCACGAGAATGCTGAGCGTGCCAATGCTACCAAGTGGGGGACTATTGTTCTAACCAGTTCAAACGCATCGTTCTATGACAAGCTTGCTTCGCTCAAAGCTACTCCCGATGGTGAGTTTATGCGTCTGTTGGAGTACAAGATCGAACTTACTGGCAACTTATCTAAGAAAGAAGCCGACGAGATATTTAACGCTTTATACGATAACTACGGGCACGCTGGGATTAAATATGCTCAGTATCTTGTGGGCGACCTAGAAGAAGTTATGGACCTTGTAATGCAGGTACAGCAGAAGATTGACGAAGCAGTCGGCATGAATAACCGTGAGCGTTTTTGGTCAGCTGTGGCGGCTTGCAACATAGCTGGTGCTTTAATTGCCAAGGATTTAGGGCTTATCGACTTTGATGTTAAGCGGGTCTACGACTGGATTATTTCTGAGTTGAAGGTAATGCGTCATGAGATTAAGGCTCCAAAAACAACAACCGTTGAGGCAATAAGTGAGTTTATTAACGAGCACCGTGGTTCTGTATTGGTTATTAATGACGAAGTTGACGGGCGTACAGGTATGGAGCAGCTACCAATTGTTGAGCCAAGGTTAGACAAGTTATATATTCGCATTGAGCCTGATACCAAAGAGATGTACATCAATGCCAAGCAGTTTAGGAAGTACTGCACCGACAATCAGATCACTTTGAAAGACGTATTGCATGCCCTAGATGCTGACAAGGCTTATCTTGGGTTAAAGAAAAAACGCTTATCCAAAGGTACCAAGATCAAGTCAGGTCCTATTGATTGCTTTGGATTTAATTTAACTGCCAAGTGCTTTGAGGAAGAGCAGCTAATTGAGTTAGCACAAGATGCTGATACACGGGCTGAGCTTCAAAGTTAATTGGAAAAACTTTGTAGTAGGGTCGTCATTCTTTATCCCCTGCTTGGATACGGAAGAGGCCCTAGCTCAAGTTAAACGCACAACTAAACGGCTTGGGTACAAGATTAAGACTCAGGTTGTTGTGGAAAAGGGAATCAATGGCTTGCGGATTTGGCGCATTAAGTAGTATGATTTAGACGTAGTCTGTGACTACTTCATTTTTTCCTTGTTGATGACAACCTTTACCCCCACTTCGGTGGGGGCTTTTTTAGTCAGGTCTACCGTAATCACCCATGTCAGCTAGCTGACCAATAAGTTTCTTATTGATTGCCATGCCACCTAGGCTGTCGGCTAAGCCACGTTGTCTATATCGAGTTTGTACAGATCTTGATAAGTTATCGCCCAATATAGCTACGCTTGGATTTGCTTGGTTAAAGTTTGTAACCTTTTCTAAAACCCGTTCAAGCATGGCATCATCAGAATTATCAACCGCCATGAAGAACGCATCTAATAAAGCCTGACGACGGTTAAGTATGTTCTGTTCGGCAGTCTTCATTTCAATATTAGCTTTTTGGCGTTGAGCTAAACGCTCTGGGGTAAACCCTAATGCTTGAGCAGCTATTTCGGAGCCAGTAATATCGCCTAGGAGCTCATTGCCACGAATTGTGGTGGCTCGGCCTTCCTCAAGAAATCTTCCACTCTTAAGGACGTTTTTAACAAGCGCTGGGCTCCATGTTTCAAAAGCTCTTTGGATGTGCCCATCTTCAAACTGGTCTAATCCTTTGGCTACGTTTACTGTCAAGCCAGCAGTTGGGCCGAGCAGGTTAATAAACATATTTTGCAGTGCAGTTACATTGTCTGGACTGTTACGGGTATCCCTATACCACATATCATTTAGGCTTAGACGGCTAGCTACGTCAGCGCCAAGCACTTGTGAAGCTACGCCTCGGCTTATAGAACCGCCTACAAAGCCGCCAAATGTGCGTTCTGCCCAGTTTCTAAACCAGTTTTCAAAATCAAACTCTTCTTCGTCATCGCCAAACGCTGCGTGCATAGCATTCATTACACCGGATACCATCCACCATAAGGGTAAACCAGTAGCTCCTGCAAATACAGCAGTCATGCCGAGCGTTCCACCTAAGCGGTCACGTGCCTCAGTACGCACATCTTTTATGTATTGGTCGACCGCAGCATCTAATTGAGCCTCAGTTAATGGGGGCAAATTAGGTTTATTTTGGTCATGATCGACTTTAATTTGGTAGCGAATATCTTGTAGCTCTTCGGGGGTGTAGCTCTTACCAATCCACTCATATGTACTACGGGCTAACAAATAGGTCATTTGTTGCGAAAACTGCTTAAACTGCAAAATAACCTTGGCTGCAGGCTGTTGGAAGTACCGTGGTTTATTCAATGTTGAATAATCAAACATTGATTTATAGGTCAAATCTTTGGCTGTATCGACCGCTTTTTTAAACGCAGCCTCATCGCTATAACCAGCTTTTTTAGCTTTTTCGTACGCCATATCAAACGCCGACATAGACACAATCTCACGGTTAAACTTCTCGGCTCCATGGAACATACCACTTAACCACTTCATGGCAGTTTGTGACCTGCTTGTGTATAGGTTAGACGGAGCTTCTGCCATTCCAACCAAGTCGTGAGACAGGGTAATATCTATCAAACCGTCGGCAACGAATTGGTCAAATGCACGCTGCTGAACGGGGGTAAATAACCCTGGTTTGTTACTAAACGATGGGAACGCAATATCTCCATTGGCATCCTTAAATCCAGTAGAACTGAACTTTTTAGTATATTCGGCAATCTTTTTAGTTGTATTGGCTGCGCCAAACTTAGCTGCCAGCACCGGACCGCCAATTACTGGCACACCCATCATGTTTACCAAAGCCGAAGCAGGCGACGTCATAAACCAGATAAACGAAGCATTAGACAAAAACGACGGAATTGTCCCAGTATCTGTTGGGTTCATTATGTATGTAAGACGCTGCCTTAGTTCGCCTAAGTACTCGGCGTCAATTTCACCTTCTTTACCTGGCCTGTTCTTTACGTCTTCAATAGCAGAGTCAAGTAAATCATACAATCCTCGGCCTGCTTTGTACCGGGACTGTTGATAAGACATATGAAATCCGGACGAAGTAAACGCACGGAGCATGTCGGTGTTCATACCAGCGGTGCCTTTACGGTTCATAAACGCTTTACGAATGCTTTGGTCAGGCAATGTTAAGTAATAAAGCTGTTCTAGGCTCTCTTCAATATTGGCTTTTAGTTCTGCAGTACCAGAACCTTTAGCGGTTTGCACAATTTCTTTTAGCTCTTTTAAGAACGTAAGATCTTGCAAAGTTTCTGAAGTCAACTTTTGTATAGAGTTACGAGTAAAAACTTCTTTGTCGGGATTTAATTTTCTGCCGATTTCTTTTTCAAGCTCGGGTATGCGCTTACGCATAAAAGCCCTACGTTCCCCAGCGCTTTCAAATAAGTAAAATTCTTTTTCTGCGCCTTCCCTTAACTGCAATGAGAACCGCCCAAAACGACGAAGTGGGAAGTAAGGTTCTAAAGTATGCTTTTTAAAGTACTCACGGACTTTTTTAACTTCTGGGTCCTGTTCAAGGGCAATGGTCTCGGCTTTATATTGTGGGCTGTTTATATCAGCAGTGGTACGTAGTCCAGCCTTTTTGTTCTCAACAATACTGTCAATATAATTTTGTAAGTTTTTCTTATAGTAATCACGTACTGTGCGATAAATGGACTTACCTTCTTCATCTAACTTAGCCCAAGCATCATCAATTATGGTGTCGCTAGTTGGACCTTTATCTGGGTCTTTGCCTTGCAAAGTAGCGTCAATCATTAAAAGATTAAGGACTTTAGCCAAAGTTGGATTCTTATCTTGCCAACGCATCCATTTATCCGTAATCTTACGGACTTCTTCTAAACGCTGATTGCGGTCATCCAACATTGCTTCGACCCTGGCAATAAAAAACCTAAACTGTGGAATGCGATTGCCAACTAAGTCGTTAAGCTGCCGTAGGGTAAAAGCACCTAAATAGTATTTACGAGCGGTCTCATTGACATTGGCAAGAAAGTCCCCCATGGCACCACGCACTCCACCCCATGCTGGGCGCCCACCAAATACTTTTTCCAAGAACGACATATATCCTGGGTTTGTAGGCATCGTACCGTTAGACGCCCGCTTTCTAGTCCGACCACCCATGTTGTGAACAACGGCTTCTTTGCTTAGTTCTGGGGGTGCCATAAGAATGTCGTTAACCCTAGCCATACTGTAGCCAGCAACATTATCTAAACCAAACATCTGCTTAACAAAGCGTACAAAGCGATCCCACATGGAAGTCTTGCCATCTTTGTACTTCATCTTCTTAAGCACCTCTTGGAAGCGCTCGTTAGACATAAGCTCGGCTACAAACTCCTGAATATTTTTAAAGCCGTACTCATCCATCTTGGACAAGGGCATAAACTTCTTCAGGGTGTCATATTTCCGAACAGCAAACTCATGCAGTTCTTTTAGCTCGTCAACGGCGTCTTTCTGTGCTTGTGTTAGCTTGCTATAGTTTGCAGGTTCTAGAGCATATATGGTGGCAGCATGTGTTACTTCGTGTAAGAAAGTAGCTGGGTTCATACCGCCAAGGTCGGCATTGATATTTATAAAGTTAAGGTCTGGAGAGTAAGATCCAAGCGAGTCAAGCACACCAACGGCTTCTTTGTAAGCCTCAAGGGTATCCATAAACTGCCCATATACCGGGGCTATAACATCTTCTTTAAATTTAATTTGACCAGCTTTAATGCCTTCTAGCACGTTCAAAGTCTGACGCATAGCTTTGGGGTCGTTAATATCCCCGTCTAAACCAGTCTCTTTAATAAACTGTGGGCCCCACTCAAAGCTCTCAAGTTGTTGAAATAACATGCGGCGTTGACCATTATTTTTGCTAGCAACATTGGCTTTAATTAAATGAGCTGCAACAGCAGCCTGTTGGTTAACACCAGTTTCAGCCTTAAGATTCAACTCTAATAAACGTTCGGCGTAACGAGCTATAAACTTCATAGCATTAGAAGCTTGTCGACCTGGGTCTCTAGCCATAAACTGCAACGCACCCTTAAGGTCATTATTAGCAATCCGGTCTTGGATAGCTGGGTGCATTGGGTAAAACTTGGTTGGGTCTAGCTTGGTTACTTCCCCACGGACTTTGTATTTACCCATGCCAGCATCGGGCACGAGGTTAGCTGCTTCCTTACCAGTAGGCGCACGGGTAATCATTGTGATGTACTTACGGGCTACACCACCTTCTTTCTTTAGTTCATCCCGAATCTTATTAAACTCGTCGCCTTTACGGTTCATCCGTTCATAGGCTTTTACCGTGGCATCAAAGCGTTTAAGTTCAGACGCAGGTAGGTTGTCTTCTACCCATTTCCTAAATAACTCGGCCTGTTCTTTGTTTTGACCTTTAAAATCAGCGCCAGTGTAATCTGTAGTTGGTACACCTAAATTAAACGCAGCCGAGCGCATTGCTAAAACATAGCGATAGGTACTAAAGTAGTTATATGCTGCTTTACCTTCTGGGGTTGACTGGTCAATACTACGAAGAGCCCTAGCTATCGCACCAGCGACATAAGGGTCCATATTGGCTAAGGTGTCTGTTAATTTGTAGGGTAGCGCTGCTTCTGTTTCACCAAGACGAGTGCGATCAAACTGTTGTAAAGCATTGTTTAATTTCTCACGGAACTCTCGTATACCACGTAATGTATTTAACTTAGGTACATTGGTTAGCCCAGACAAGGCATCACTTTGGTCTTTGGCAGACATACCAGCAAAACGCTGAGATAAAGCAGACGTCATTGCTTCACGTTCTTTTGGCGCCGCACTAATACTGTCAAAGAAGTTGTTTAAGAACTGCATGCGATTTGCTAGTTCTGGGCCTGTAGCAGGTACGTTAATATCTGGACCTTTGCCTTCACCCTCAAAGCGAGTAACTTGCTTAGTCATCGGAGCACCAATAAACTCGGCTACCGTATCAAGCAAGTTATTAACTTCGTTTCTAAACGCTATCGATTGTGCTGGGTTAGCAGTATCAGGCTTTAGGCTATTAAAGAAAGAATTAAGTGGTTTAGTTGGATTGGTAGGCTCACCAATTAACATCATCCGAGCACGCTCTGGCTCAGGCGCAGCTTCAATACCAGCAGCTTCAGGCACAACTCCTTCTGGTGCGGTTAAAGCAAATTCAGCAGGAGCTTCGGTAGTTATCTTGCGCTCAGGTTCACCAACAGGTTCACTAAACTCAAACGAGTCTTGGCTAGGTGCAGTAAATACTTGGGCTTTACGCTCGCTTTCTAGTTCTTTAATTACTTCGTCAATCTCACCAATTCTGGGGTCAGTAGGATCAAATTTAGCTATCTCGGCTTGCTGTCCACGTAGTTCGTTTAGTTGATTGTTGAGTAACTCTTCTCTATTTGTAGAGCCTCCAGGAGGTTGCCCAGCTCCACCCAAGTCTCCTCCGGTAATTCCAGTAGTTCCTTTGATGGCTGCGCCTTCTTCTGTAGGCAAAGAAACGCCAGATTGATCTGTTCCGGGGACATTTCCAGTAGCTTCATAAGTATTTGCCTCCTCAATTGCATTTTCTCTGGCTGGAGGTGCTTCACCTGCCTGTAGTTGACGTTCACGCCGTCTGTCTAAATATGTTCCAGCACCAGCACCTGCTAAACCAAATGCGCCACCACCCACTGCACCACGTACAGAAGACTCAATAATTCGATTAAATTCTTTACTACCCCAAATATCTGGATTTTCTTGGACAAATTTCTCTGCTGCAATACTAATTGCTTCTTGTGCGCCCTCCGTTAAACCTTCTGTTGCAGCGCCACCAAGCGTAGCCCCGACAACTCGCCTAGCAGTCTCTGAAGGCATACCTGATCTTTCAAGTAGCTTTTCTACAACACCTGCTTTTGCACCAGGTCCTAGTTGTTTAAGCACAGCCACTGGCAATATTGAATCCAACGCAGCTGATACAGAACCAGCTAAAAGCGCTGCGCCAGTCTCCATTTGACCGGTTTCTTCATATATATTTTGAAATACTTCAGGAGCGTTAAGGGCATAGGAGCCTAGGAACGCACCACCAATTTGACCACGACCAACACCTTCGGCAGTCTTTAATGCTGCGTATCTAGCACCGGCTTCTGTAGCTTCACGCTCGGCTAATTTTTTAGCGGCTGCAGTAGCAGCCATACGCCCACCAACTGCACCAAGTCCAGCGCCAGGCACTAAAGCCGTAGCCATACCAGGTATTTGTTCTGCAACTGTTTCTAAAGCAAAAGGTATGTAATCGCCTATGCCTTTAACGTCTTCTAGGGACTTATAACGAGCGCCGTACTTTTGTTCAATTTCTCTTTGAGTTTGCGCAGCTTCTTCCATCTGCTTAGCTGCATATTCATCGGCACCGACAGCCCTAGCTGCCATGGCAGGTATTACGTCAGCAAGCAAAGACCCAGTTTGTTTGGCGCCACGTACAACACCACGCCCCATCATACTTAAAATACCAGTATCTTCGGTGGGCTGAGGCTCTGGCAAGCCAAGCTCGGCAGCCGTGTACTCTTTCTTATTGGATGCTAAGCCAAGCTCTTCAGGCGTAAACTCCTTCTGTTTAGAAGTTAGGCCCAGCTCTTCTGCTGTGTATTCACGAGCCATTGTTAGCCTATACTTTTACGTAGTTGCCATTAGGTAATTGTTTAAATGTACCCTTTCCAGGTATGTTCACTGTGCCATCAGGATTAGCCTGTGGAACAGCAGGTGCAGCTTGAGGTGCCATACCGACAGCTCCTAGATACTCTGCAACTTTAGCATTACGTAGTTGATCCAGCCTTTGAATATCTTCTGGCTTCTTACTAAATACTAACTGTGGATAAGCCTTAGCAATAAAGTCGTCGGCTTTAACGTATGCGTTAAGTCTAGCAGTGTCATCTTGAGAGGTGAGCGATTTTCTAAATTTCTCAAATGCAACAGGATCATTCTTAAATGCTGCGTACTGGCGATCAAATTCACTACCCTTAGCCAACTGCATTTGTGCAACCTTAATTTGGTTTTCACGATTAGCTGCGCTATCGTAAGCTTTTTGCGCTGCGTCAACATCACCACGAGCTTCGGCACGACGAGCTTTATCAAGATCGCTTTTAATCTTGGCGGTTTCAAACTTAATCTTGTCCTCAGCGTCTCTAGCGGCTTCAACGCCAGTAGCGTACTCACTAAGTCCAGCAGCGGCTGCTTGACCAATACCACCAGGGGCTGGGGTAGATGCAAACTTAAGGAAACCCTTAGCCATAGCCATGCGTTCTTTTCGGCTTAAACGATCTTTGTCTCCAACATAGTCTCCCAAGAACTTTTCAAACTCCTCACCAAACTGACCTTTTGGCCCTAGTTCTTGTTGCTGTTTAAAGAAATCAGTTAATGTCTTAGGTCCTGTAACCACCCTAAAACGGTCACTTCTTGTTTCTGTACCTTCTTTGGTTTGCGCAACGGGGGGTTTTGCTTCTGGTTTTGGCGCTGCGGCTACAGTTGGCGCTACTGCAGGTGCAGGTTTTGCTCTAGCTGATTCTGGAGGAGCACTACGTCCTGAAGTGTAATCATCAATTTGTGCAATACCTACTTTACCTTCAAGTCCTGGATATTCTTTAAATAATTCTTCAACTGTCATACGTTTACGCTCAACAATTGGAGTAGAACTACCACCAAACTGTGGGTCTTCAACTAAACCAGTATCTTGAAAAGCCACGATGCCACCACCAGCCATAGTTTGAGATTCGAACGCTGGACCACCAGCAGCGGCAATACCTGACTCACGAGCACGCATCTTTTCTTGAAGCGCCTCAGCAAACACCTGACGCTCGCCTGGAGTTAATGCTGGATCACGAAGCCGCTCTTGTAATTGGTCAATACTGAGTCGGTCGGCCATGGATTCAAGTTTAGGCTCAGGGATAGCACCGCCATATTTATAAGCGCTAGCAATACCGCCTTCACGGTATTCTTTAATTACGCCGCCTTCTTTACGTCCACCAAATAGCGATGCACCAGCACCAAGTAAGCCAACACCTTGTTGCAGTGCACTAGGCTGGGCTTGATATAACTGAGTAGTCTGAGTCTGAAGTGGTAAGCCACGCAACATAGCATTCATCAAACCAAGCTGCATGTATGGGTATTGTTGAGCGATAGCGTAATCTTGGATAGCCTGATTAATCTTCTGTTGTTCAAGAGCTTGTTGCTGCGCACCCATTTGAGATTGCAACCCGATGATTTCTTTTTGGGCGCCGAGCTGTTGACCACCTAACTGACCTAAAGTTCCTGCTGCTTGTGTAGCAGCACCTAAACCACCAAGAGCGGCTTGCCGACCTTGCAAACCAAGATTAGCTCCAAACTGCTGAGCTTGTTGAGCCTGTTGAAACGCTTGCTGACGACCAGTAGCTTCAATACCTTGCAACTGACTCATTAAATTACGTTGTGCTTCAGCAGACTCAATAGCTTGTCGACTTCCACCAAAAGCACCGGCACCAATAGCAGCACGAGCACGCATAGGCGCACCAATCTGATAATCACGTAATGCTTGGGCTTTTTGATAGTCCACTACGTTTTGCATGTAAGGAGACATGTAAGCTTGCTGCGCTGTGGGGCTTGTTGCCATTTGAGCGTATTCTTGTCCTGTCCCAGCCATTTGACCGGCTAAACCTAAACCACCCATACCTGACATACCAGCTAGTCCAGTAGCAGTGCCAAGTTGTCCAGGAGTTTGAAGTCCTGCCGTGGCTTGTTGTGCTTGCTGTTGAAGTGGGGAAAAACCAGCTACGTAGTCTTGTACATTAGTGCTATAAGGTCTGTACGGACGAAACGTTGACATATCGTCGGTATAAATTTGCTTCTGGGTGGCCTCTAGCATCCCTTCAACATAAGGACGTGCATATTCAGGGATGTTTGTAGAGTAAGTAGTAGTTTGAGTTGGAGCTGGGGAACCACCGCCGCCAGAACCACCGCCACCATAAATAATCCGCCCGCCTTCTTTGCGGGTAACTGAATCACCTAGGGGCTCGCCAAGAGCCTCAAGTTGCCGTCTTGAATAATATGTCATAACTTTGCCTCTACAATTCTGTAGCGTTCCTTAAACCCGTACCGTGTCCACAAACGAGCAATTGCTTCTCTTGCTGCTCCTTGTATCTTAGTCGCCCCATAACTTTTTAACAACTCGGAAAACTGTTGATACGTATCTTGGTTAGTAATTAATTTACCGCCAATTGCTATTACAAATGCAATTCTGTCGTTTGGCATGTTAAAAAAATTAATAGCCGATGCACCCCTAATAACGTTTTCCTCATCTACTGCTACCACTAACAACCACTCACCCTTAGCCAAATAAGCTTTAGCTTGCTCGGCGGTGTAATCATCCTCGCCCCACTTTAATGCCTCAGCAAGATACCCCTCTACCAAAGGCCAAGTCTGGTGAAAATGCTGCGTAAAGACCGGCTGAATAGTCAGAGTCATGCAGGCATATATCTATCAGCTTTAACCGCAGGGGCCTGCTTCTTTTTACCAGTGCGAGCCTTGCGAATCTTATCCATCATTTTGTATAACTTACGGGCGCCTGCATCAGTAGAGCCGTTACCTAAGTGGCTAACTACATCCGCTGGAACCACGAACTCCCCGTCAGCCAATCTAGCTGGTTGTTTGTTACCGATAATCCCAGGAATAGAATCAGACATACCATCACCAGGACCTTTAAGCATTCTGCCACCATCTGAGTACCCTCCTAGTCCACCACCAGCTAGTTCTTGTACATCACCTAACGGTTTAGCTACAGCTTTTATACCAGATAAACCTTTAACATTTGCTCTTTTTTGCAATGCACCAAGTCTAGTCAACGATGCTGTAAACGCATCTTGTCTTGCGGTTGTTGGATCGGTGTCTTTATAAACACCAGCGTCGCCCTTGGGTAACTTAGTTACCCCACCTGTATTCATACCAGCAGCACTTACTAGGGGGTTTGATTTCTGATACGCAGGTTCTGTATCCAACATCTCTAAACTAGCAGGGCGCTGAGTAGGAACAGCATACTGGGTCTTGTCAATCATACCTTGTGGATACAAGCCACCTTGTGGGTTAATTGCCGTATTCATTTGTGTCATACGCTCTACAGGACCACCAGCTTGGTAAGACTGCATAATGCCACCTTTAGCAGCATATCTTGGATATTGAGCACTGTAGTATGGGTTGGGTCTTGGTGGCTCGTAAGCTTGAAAATTAGGCGAGATACGACGTAGTGGGCTTTGGTATGTATCTGTAGGACCAGTAGTTTGTGTTTCGTCGCCTAGTAAACCAACTACGGGTAAACCCTGAATAGCCATCCGACCTATTGTTCCTTGATCTTGATAGAAACTAGTCGGCGCAGCAGTGTTTTGTGCGGTCAATGGTTTATAAATATTGCCAACCTCAGTTGGACGAGCCAAGTTCTCAGCGCTATATAGAGCTTGTTCGGCGTTTACACCGGGAGCTTGACCAAAAGCTGTAGAAGTGACGCCAGTTCCAGTTTGTTCTGCCAATTTATTAAGGGCATCAATCCTAGCCTGACCAGTTAATTTAGAGGCATCAATACCCGCTTGTGTAGGTACTGGGGTAGGAGCGGCGGTTAGTCCAGTAGGCATTGTTCCTGGGGGTACTGTTGGCTGCCCAGCTAAGCCAGAATATACATTAGATACATCAGGGGTTGAAGGCAGGCCTGTGGCTGTGTTTAATGTGCTAGCAGTTGAGGCTTCCGCTGCTTTTTGAGCTAATTCCCTACCTGCTTCGGTACCTGCAGTTTCTGCTGTTTTTTGAGATATGTCGGCTAAAAGGTTAGGAGCTTCAGCATAGGCACCAAGCCCTCCAGCAATACCACCCCCAAGACCACCCATAAGTGCAGCTTGTCCAGCGTCTTTTCCTTGAATAGCTGCCATACCACCACTAATAACTGCACCAGATAAGGCTCCGGCAGCGATACCAGAAGCCGTGGCGCCAAGGCCAAACGAGGAAGCTAAGACAGGGGCAGCCGCACCAGCCGTCAAATAAGTCAAGCCCGCCGCAGCTACAACAGGGAGAATTTGCTCTAAAAAGCCAGCTTCAGGAAGCCCCGTGTCTGGGTTAATTGTTAGGCTACCACCGTGGCGCAAAGCTAAAGCTTGAAGCCCTTTGACCTCACCAGGGGTCATATGGACAAGCATCGTGTCATTTCCACGACCTTTGCTTTGCAGATAATGTGCTGTGCGGTGTAAACCCATAGTTACCTCACGGGGTTGAATTGATTGAAGTTTATCATTTTATTGCGTTAAGTCATAGAAAGAAATAGAGCCTACGCCATCTCCAGTAGTAGCCCCAGACACGGTTCTAACAGCTAAAGTGTATATATCGCTAACTCCTGCTAAAGAAGCGCCCAACTGCAAGTCCCAGTTGTATCCTGTTGGCTCACTTGTTGGACCTACTCCACCACTTCCACTAGAGGTTACATAGTCGGTTTGCACAATAGATCCTACATTAGATATAGCCGTAGCCGCTACGTCAAACTCCACATTAGAATCAGTTGGTACTGTAGCCGCCCATGTTGCACCCGTTAGAGTTGGGTTTTTTAGCAAAGCCACTTCGTAGTTTTGGCTGGTTGTTGGCAAAAACTGTAGCCGATTTGGTAAAACTACAGCTCCTAATCTAGTGGAGGCAAGCCGTATAGAAACAATAGGGTAAAAAGTAGCTGCTGTATCAATAGTAGTAAATATGGTTGTCCGTCTAGCTACATGGTCAATAGAGGTCTGTTCATAGCCCCCAGACGAGTACACACTAGAACAAATCTGTTTCATGGACGAGCTTGAAGCCGTGCCAGCCGTATTACGAATCTCATAGCGGACAGGCAGGATAGCCGTGGTCATATAGACCGAAGTGTTTACGTTATCGTTGTGAAAGGTGTGACAGATAACAAACTGCCCATCAATAAAGAACCCACACCGCACATCCCCCACCCCTAGCCACTCAAAATCAATAGCTAGAATCTGACTTTTGGTTACGTCAATCGTGCGACCGCTTGCCCCAGTACCATCTAACTTATCTCCGTTCCAGTTGGCTTGAGTAATTGTGGTATCTACAGGCGCACCGCTGGTGTAAGTCCGTAGAACAAATGCTAAGGTAGTGTCGTTTTGCTGGAAGAACACTCCGTTTTGGGTATTAAAATAGCCCACCCGCTGACGCAATCCAGTCTTGCCTTGGTTCATTACAAAGGTAGCCAATAACCCAAGGCCCTTGCCTGGCTGATATGGCATTGTTCGATAAGACTGACGGACTACTTCAGAACCGCTAGAAGTGGTAACACTTAATTGAACGCTTGCCTCATTAGGCAAATAGGTAGTGCTGCCACCCGTTGCCGTGCTGGTATCAAACTGATTATCAATAGCGTAACGATTTTGACTGTCAAATAATGTATAGGGCTGCGCAACTACTAGGCGGTTAAAAGCATCTACGTTAGTAGGTGGAAAAGTGACGTAAGTTGGATTATCAATAGTTCCACTCATGGCTTGTACTAGCTCCGCTATAGAGTTGTCAATTTGGTTAAAGTAAAGACGTAAGGCATTGTTTAATTGGTCAATATAAAGTTGAGAATAACTTACCGGGGCAATTAATAAGTTAGGTGCTTTAGGAGGACGTAGCTGTAGCGTCTTTATTTGTGGGTTGACTGCCATTAACGTCTTCCATCATTGCGTATATCAATCCGTGGGCTACCTAGCTGCCAAGCCACCCCTAGGCTATTTGACTCAATCCTAAAGGCAAGTTGACGACCACGCAGGCGGGTATATACCTGACCAGTAAACTCTTGAATGTTATAAGTCGGCGCACCTGAAAAGTCATCTGCACTAGTAACTTGTGGGTCATCTGCCGCCCCATAGGGTGTTCCTGAGTTTCTACGAGGCTTAACTTGCATGGTTACATACGGATTGTTGGTATTTGAGCCGTTAAAGTTAATGTCAGGCAGAATACGCCATACAAAGCCAAAGTTATGCCCATCGCCAATATCAAAATCAGAAGACTGAACGTAGGCATTAATAGGCACTGGGGTTTCCCCTGATACGTCATCTACCGCAGCTTCGTGGTACAGGATACGATTGTTAGCATCTGCTGCCATTGGGTATTGACGTAATGGTGAGTCTAACCAAGCCGTGCGCTCCATGGTGCCGTAATACCAGACACGCTCTAGGTAATTAAAGATTACATACTTATCAATCGTATCGCTGCCTTGCGAGCAATAGAACCACCAGATTTCGCTGTAACTTTCATTAGACCCAGCAAACACTTGGAAGGCTTGGTCTTTATTAATATCGTCAAAGATGTACTGCCATAACGAGCAAGGTAGGGTTTCAACACGACCAGAGTACATGAAGAATTTATCCGTACCCATCCAGTAAGTGACGTTATTAATGGTAATTGAGGCATTGGGCGACATGATGGAGATGTTGTCCATCAAGATTTGGAAACCCCAGATATACGGAGGTCCTAGGTACTGCATTGAATAAATGGCAGAATCTGTCCAAACCAGAATCTCTTGGCGGGTTGCACGAGCGCACATAATAAGTGAGCCGTTAGTTAGCCTAAATTCGCCAGACTGATTAGTTACCGCAGGAACCCATTCATATGGATTTTCTTGGTCCGACCAACGAACTAATAGCGGGTCAAATGCTGTTTCAGAATCAGCTGGGTCATAAGGGTTAGCCCCCATACAAATAACAAAGCGCTGAATAGCAGACGATACGACTTGAAAAGTTTTATTTGGGACAAATGTGCCGTCATATCCGGCAGAAGTAGCCTCACTTACCAAAGGCTGCGCCCTAGTTGTTAAAGCGCCTGTAGCCCCGCTTGGATAAGTCCCACTAGGTAGCCAGTAATAAACAGCTCCGCCACGAGGGGCAATAAAGAGCCACTCGCCATAGTTATCGTTAGTCCAAAGCCGTAGTTGATCTTGAACTCCACCGCTAAAGGCAGAACCCCAAGTACCACGTCCCCAAGGACCTGAACCCCATCCAGTACCCACAACGGCAACATCCAGACCAATTGGATATTCGTACTCAATCTTTACGGTAGCGCCGCCTTTATTAGTATCTGAAGCGTTTGCGTTAACAGGTAAAGTTATGGTGTAAGCAGTGGCATTAATAACTGATGTAACTGTAAATGTGGTGTTTAATACGTTAGCTGTGACGTTGCCACCAAGGGTTGTTGCTCCCGAAATAATGATATAGTCCCCTTGACTGGGGTTATATGTAGCATCAACAACGGTTAAAGAAGCTGAATTAGCCGTAGCCGTAAATGGCCCTGCAGGAGCACCTAGTAAGTTTGAGGTATGGATTAATGGGGTGACGTTGTTATAAGTACCACCGAGCTCAACGTAGTATTTTTTACTAGTGCCAACGCCTAGAAAGTTATCACCAGATAAGCCAACCCAATTCCATAACGCACGGCAAACCCCAATAAACTGATCGTTAGAAGCCCTAATCCAACCGCCTATTTTTTCAGGAAAGCCAGAACGAAAGCGCACTTTGTCGCCGTCATACCAACCGCCCTCGTTAGAGTAGTCAGTACCTTCTCGGTTTAGTCCTGGTCTGAATTGAAGTTTTTGTAACGGCATGGTTGACCCTAGGATAAAAATAACGCTCGTTCATCGTTTCT
>JACCDP011131874.1_pt1 | contig 16610 bp, 17 predicted proteins | sample 7445841 | NCBI WGS metagenome assembly JACCDP01 (sample SAMN15323441, study PRJNA562643) | freshwater metagenome | isolation source: river surface water | place: USA:Blue River Watershed | collected 2017-08-17 | reverse complement strand
GCGGCCCATTTCAAATTGGCCACATAGGTGGGCAAGTTGGAGGCACGCGTTTGGCCGTCTCCTAGCAAGCCAGCCATCAAATGAATGCGTGGGCAGTTGAGCGCTTCTGCATAGTCGAGTGCCATGTGCACACCGGTTTGAAACTCTGCTTCGCGTCCGGGCAAGCTGGCGGTACCGCGGGTGTTGCTGGCCCAGGCAGCGTCAATGCTGGCGGCATCGGTGCCACCGGGTGGGGCGTTGAACAACACTTGTTGCAAGCCATTGTTTTTCAAACGCGCTGCCAGCTCAGCAGCGGGGTAAGCGTAGGGAAACAAATATTCCACGGCTTTGAAACCGTCTTTGGCGGCCGCTTCGAAGCGATCGAGAAACGGCAGCTCGGGATACATCATGGACAGGTTGGCGGCGAATTGAGGCATGTCTGTACAAATTAAAAAATGGATGGTTTACCAACGCGCACCAAAGGTTTTTTTCAAATCTTCGATGTGTGCTGTGGAGAGGAGAGTAGGCGCAGCGTGCGATGTGTGCATCAGCTTGGCGGTTTCTTCGAGCTCTTCTAAGGTGGCCATGGCTGCGGCAGGCGTGTCGTGCCACACATTGGGGCCTAAGCGCGAGAGCATGACCGCGCGAATGGGTGTGCCTTGCTGGCCGTAGCGTTGAATGGCTTGCTCGACCGCATCAGCCGCTTCGGTGGCGCCAGGGCGGTGGTAATCGATGACAGGCACATGCCCCACTTTCATGACGAAGTAGGGCGTGATGGCAGGCAGCAATTCGCGTTCACTGGCAAAAGTGCTTTGAACAGCAGACGATTGCAAAGTCAGTGCCACACAATGGGTGCTGTGGGTGTGAATAACGCACGCAGTGTTGGCATCAAACGCGCGCGCTGTGGCATAGATGCGCGCATGCAAGGCGATGGTTTTACTGGCTTTGTCGCCGCTCATTTGTTGAGCGCTGTGATCGAGCTTGGCCAGGCGTGCTGGGTCTAAAAAGCCCAAAGAGGCATCGGTGGGGGTGATCAAAAAACCATCGTCCAATCGCACGCTGATGTTGCCTGCGGTGGCGTGCACATAGCCGCGGTCAAACAAACTTTTGCCGATGCGGCAGATTTCTTCGCGGGCTTGTGATTCAGTCATGTCAAAGCGTTAATACAGTTGTTGAAAGGCCTTGGTGAAAAAGTCGTCGGTGCCAAAGTTACCCGATTTCAAGGTCAGGTGAATGGCCTGTGCGCTGGTGTGCGCATGACACCAAGGCACCCCGGGGTCAATTTGCGGGCCAATTTGCAGTTGCGTGATGTCCAGTGCTTGCACGCAAGCGCCTGAGGTTTCACCACCAGCAACCACCAGTTGTTGCACACCCAGTTCAACCAAACCTTTTGCAATGGCAGCAATGGTGTTTTCAACCAAAGCACCTGCGGCTTCGACGCCGAGTTGTGTTTGCACCGCTTTGACAGCTTCGGGTGCAGCGGTCGAATACACAAGCACCGGGCCGCTCGACAAGTGCGGTTGCGCCCACTGCAAAGCTTGCTTAACAACATCTGCACCTTTGGACGCGCTGTTGGCCAAAGCCAATGGGTCAATCGCAAACGCAGGGCGACCGGTTTGTTTGAAATGCGCAACTTGTCGATTGGTGGCTTGCGAACAGCTGCCAGACACCACGGCTTGCAAGCCTTGCGCTTGGGGTAAGACGCTGGCTTGTGGTGTGGGGCTCAAACCAAAATTGGCAGGCAAACCAATGGCCACGCCGGAGCCTGCTGTCACCAAGGGCATGTTTTTGAGGGCAGGGCCCAAGCGCATCAAATCGTCGTTGGACACAGCGTCCACCACGGCGACGGATATGCCTTGTGCTTTGAGGTCGCTCACGCGTTGTGCGATGGCTTGCGCGCCTTGTGCAACAGTTTTGTGGTCGATCAAACCCACTTTGCTTTTGCATTGCGCTTGCATGACGCGCACCAAGTTGGCATCGGTCATCGGCGTGAGCGGATGGTGTTGCATGCCCGATTCGTTGAGCAATACATCGCCCACAAACAAATAGCCTTTGAACACGGTGCGACCGTTGTCGGGAAACGCGGGCGTGGCGATGGTGAAGTCGGTGTGCAAAGCTTGCATCAGCGCTTCAGTCACGGGGCCGATATTGCCTTGTGCTGTGCTGTCAAAGGTAGAACAGTATTTGAAATAAATTTGCGTAGCACCTTGTGCTTGCAACCAAGCCAAGGCTTGCAACGATTGTTCAATGGCTTCTTGCGGTGCAATGGTGCGTGACTTCAAAGCCACGACCACTGCATCGACTTCTGCACCCAACGGGTTGGTGGGTACGCCAATGGTTTGCACCACGCGCATGCCTGCGCGCACCAAATTGTTGGCCAAATCGGTGGCACCTGTGAAGTCGTCGGCTATGCAACCGAGGTGAATGCGATGTGTCATGCTGTGTCGATCACTTAAAGCCCATCACATGGGGCAACCAGTTACTCAAGGCTGGTACAAAGGTCAACACCACCAACACAAAGCCATGTGCCCACAAGAAGGGTTTGAGCTCTCGTGTGAGGTCAGACAAAGGCACGCGCGACACATTGGAGGTCACAAACAACAAGCCCCCCACGGGTGGTGTGATCATGCCCAGTGTGAGGTTGTAGATGACGATCATGGCGAAATGAATCGGGTCAATGCCTACTTTTGCAGCCACGGGTGCCAAGATGGGCACCAGCACCATCACGCCTGGCAAAGGTTCAATGAAGATGCCAAACAGTAACAAGAAAATGTTGATGACGATCAAGAAAGTCCATGGACTGAGTTGCATCTCCACAATCCAATTGGCCACGGTTTGTGGCACACCTTCGATGGTCAAAATCCAAGCAAACGATGCGGACATGCCGATGATGAGCAACACCGAAGCGGTCAATAAGGCAGAGCGCGACAAGATGTCAGGCACGGCTTTCCATTCGAGCGTGCGATAAACATACTTGCCGCAAATCAGCGCATAGAACACAGCCACCACCGAAGCCTCTGTGGGCGTGAACCAACCTGCGCGCATGCCACCCAAAATGATGACAGGCAACAAAATGGCAGGCAGAGCTTTCCAAGTGGTTTCTAGAATTTGTTGACGAGTGGGCGATTCGTCATCACCCTTGTAGTTGCGCTGTTTCGAGACATACCAGTTCACCACGCACATGGCGATGGCAATCACCAGACCAGGCAACAGGCCCGCCACAAACAAGGCGCCGACCGAAACATTGTCATCCGCCAAGGCGTAAATGATCATGATGATCGAGGGCGGAATGATGGGCCCCACGATGGCAGTTGACGCAGTGAGCGCAGCTGCATAAGCACGCGAATAACCCGCCTTGTCCATCATGCGAATGAGCATCGAACCTGGGCCCGCTGCATCGGCCAAGGCCGAGCCAGAGATGCCTGAGAAGAAGGTGAGTGACACCACATTGGTGTAGCCCAACCCACCACGACGGTGTCCGACAAATTGACCGGCGAAGCGCAATAGCACCTCTGTCAACGAGCCGCCGCTCATCAACTCAGCGGCCAAGATGAAAAACGGCACCGCCATGAGAGGAAAGCTGTCAATGCCGGTGAAGGTTTCTTTCAGCAACACCAGCAAAGGGAAATTGCCAGAGACCAGCAAAGCGGTCACGGTCGACAGTCCCAGCGCAAAAGCAACTGGCACGCCAATGGCGAGATAGATGCACGCAGAAATTAAAAGGATGATGCTGGCACTCATAGGGAAGCACTCGCAGTGGCGTCAAAGTGGGCATCGGCTGCAAATTGGCGTTCAAGCACATAGTCCTTGACGATCAGCAACCAATGGATGAGGGTCATGGCAGCGCCGATGGGCAAGGCTGCATAAATATAGGCAAATGAAATTTGTGTGGCCGGTGTTTGTTGGTATTGGGTGCGGTCCATGTACTCCAAACCAAACCAAATGAAAAACACAAACAAACCCGTCAACAACAGGGCAATGACCAAACGCATGGCAACGGCCACAGGGCGAGGCAAGCTGTCTTGCAAATTTTCAACGGCGATGTGTCCGCCGTAGCGAAGCACAGGACCGCAACCAATGAAGGTTAACCAAATCATCAAATGACGCGCCACCTCTTCGGCCCATTCAATCGACACATTGGTGGTGTAGCGCAGCACCACATTGGCAAAAATGATGACCGACATCACGGCGAGCATGATGATGAGCATCCATTTGTTGGTGGCCACGAAGTAGCGTTCGAATGTTTTCATGATGGGTTCGATGGCAAAAACTGTTTCAAAAGAAAAGCGGGTGGCGAAGCGTTTTGCACTTCATGCCGCCCGCTTTGAGGCTCAAGCTACAAAAGCGTTGTGCTTATCTGACTTCTTGGATTTTGCGAATGTTGTCAGCGCCAAACTCTTTAGAGTATTCGGCGTAAGGGGCGATCAAGGCATTTCGGAAAGCTTGGCCATCCACCTTGCGCACTACGGTCATGCCTTCTTTTTCCAATTGAGCGATGCCGTTGTCCTCGTCTTCATTGACTTTCTTACGCTGTGCCACAGAGGCGTTTTTGGCGGCTGCGTAAAACACTTTCTTATCAGCATCGCTGAGTTTGTTCATCAAGCGAGGTGAGGTGATGAGCAAAGCAGGTGAGTACACGTGACCGGTCAGAGACAAGTGTTTTTGCACTTGCGAGAACTTAGAAGCCAAGATCACAGGAATGGGGTTTTCTTGACCATCCACAGTGCCTTGTTGCAAAGCGCCAAACACTTCAGGAAATGCCATGGGTGTCGGTTGGATGCCAAAGGCGCGATAACCTTCCATGTGCACTTTGTTTTCCATGGTGCGCATTTTCAAACCTGAAGCATCTTCGGGCTTGACAATGGAGCGCTTGTTGTTGGTCATGTGGCGGAAACCGTTTTCGGTCCAAGCCAAAGCCACCAAACCTTTTGCGGGGAACTTGGTCAAAATGTCTTGACCAATGGGGCCGTCCATCACTTTGCGTGCGTGTGCATAGTCACGGAACAAGAAGGGGATATCCACAATTTTGACTTCGGGCACAAAGTTACCGACAGGACCAGTGGAAGTGTTGACGATGTCGAGTGTGCCCAACTGCACAGCTTCAATCATTTCACGCTCGCCGCCCAATGCGCTGCTTGGGAACTGCTGACACTTGTAGCGACCTTGCGTGCCTTTTTCAATGTCATCACAAAAAACGGTGGTGCCCACGCCATAGTGTGAGGTGGCAGTGGTGGCATAGCCAATTTTGACGATGGTTTGTGCCTGCGCAGCAGAAATGCCTGCTGCGAACATGGCCAGAGCGATGAGGGAACGTTTCATGATGTCTCCTAGTGAAAAAAGTGGTTGATTATGAAGATCGTGCTGTTTGCCACCGGTTCGGGTTTTCGCCGAGGTGACAGTTGGTTTATTTTTGCTTGCCTTTAGGCAGTTCTATGCCTGGGAATATCTTGATCACTGCGCTGTCGTCCTCGCGCGCGTAGCCAGCCGTCGAAGCTTGCATGAACATTTGGTGGGCGGTGCTTGAGAGCGGCAATGGAAATTTGCTGGCGCGCGCAACATCCAACACCAGGCCTAGGTCTTTCACAAAAATGTCAACTGCTGACAAAGGGGTGTAGTCAGCCGCCAAAACATGGGCCATGCGGTTTTCAAACATCCAGCTGTTGCCTGCGCTGTGAGTGATCACGTCATACAAGGCTTCTGCGGGTACGCCTTCGCGCAGTCCAAGCGCCATGGCTTCAGCCGCGGCAGCAATGTGCACGCCTGCCAAAAGTTGGTTGATGATTTTAACTTTGCTGCCAGCGCCTGCACAGTCGCCCAGTTTGTAAACCTTGGCGGCCATGGCCTTGAGCAAGTGTTCGCATTTGGCATAAGCCTCAGGCTTGGCCGCGGTCATCATGGTCATTTCACCGCTGGCCGCTTTGGCTGCACCGCCTGAGATGGGGGCATCGACATACAAGATGCCCAATTTTTCAAGACGAGCTTCCAAGGCGACGGACCAATTGGGGTCGACAGTTGAGCACATGACAAAAACGCTGCCGGGTTTGAGTGTGCTGGCACATCCTGTGCCGTCCGCGTTGGGGCCGAAAAGCACTTCTTCAGTTTGTGCGGCGTTGACCACAACGGAAATGACCACATCGCAGGCCTGGCCCAAAGCTTTGAGGTCCGCACAAGCATGGCCGCCCTCAGACGCAAATTTTTGCGCTACTTCAGAACGAACATCAAAAACATGTGGGACATGGCCCGAACGACGCAGTGAGGAGGCCATGCCATGACCCATGGCCCCTAAACCAATAACGCCGACTGTGAAAGAAGATGTTTGCATGGTGTTGATTCATTAAATTGGTGTGATTGTCATACAAATTTGCAGGGCCTTAATGTCGAGGTTGTTCGGGTTTACCCTTTGACTTGCTTGACCAGGGGCAGGGCGAGGTTGCCGCCCTCTTGAGACCAGAAGTCCCCATCGGCTTGTTGTATGCGTTTGGCCGCATTTTTCATATGTAAGGTAGCGGCGCGATGCGCTAGCTTGCTGTCACCAGCTTCAATCGCTTGTGCAATGGCGTGGTGTTCGTGGCGAACGGCGCTGGCAAAGTCTTGTCGCCTGGCCTCATTGGCGCGGGTTACGCGTGTGCCTTCTCGTAAAAATTGTGCGAGGTAGTCAAGCGTGCTGATCAAGAAAGGGTTGCCAGCCGCGTTGGCAATGGCGCGATGAAATTGCACATCTTCTTCCACACCATCTTCGCCGCGTGCCACCGCTTGATCGAGTTGATCCAAGGACTGATGGATGAATTGAATGTCATCAGGGGAACGTTTGATGGCCGCTAGCGATGCGCATTCTGCTTCAAGTGCGCGACGCACTTCAACGATTTGAATCACCGCCTCGCGCGAAGCGGCATGTTTGACATCGAAGTTCAGGGGCTGAAAGGGGGAGGGCGAGCTGACATAGATGCCGCTGCCTTGCTGTGAGTCAATCAAACCCAACGATTTGAGTCGCGACAAGGCTTCTCTTACCACTGTGCGGCTGACTTCAAATTGCACCACCAGCTGTGCCTCGGTGGGCAATTTGTCGCCTTGTTTGAGCTTGCCTTTGCGAATGGCCAACGCCAGTTGCTCTGCCACCTGAACAGACAAGCGGTTTGTGGCGGGGACGGGTTTGAACAAATTGGTCATACAAGTAAACAAGTGAAAGCATCATCGCAGAAACCTGACGATTGGGCAGTTTTTCGGTTGGAAAAAAGTGGGTGGAAGTCACACATTTTTTGTGTATAGGTTAGGAATAACCTTCATTAATTCGGCTAAGTCGTTGCATTCAATGGATTTTTTTTCTACAAATAAACAACAAAATTGCCGAAAACATGAGTTTTTGACGATTTGTTTGCTACCATTTGGGGTAAGGAGTTCATATGTCCAATCAATCTGATTCGCTCGAAAGTGTTGTTATTGGTGACGGCGTTGTCGTCAAGGGTACGTTCACTGTGCCCTCAAAAGCCATCATTAATGGTGTCATTGAAGGGGACTTAACAGCAGAAGAAGTGCTGATCGGCCCCACTGGCAAAATCACAGGCCGCGTTTCCGCCAAGGTGATCGATGTACGTGGACAGCTCCACAACACCATCATCAGCGAGAAGAGCTTGATCGTGCGCGCCACTGGCAAAATTGCTGGCAAGGTGCAGTACTCAGAGATCGAGATCGAAAAGGGTGGCGAAATCGAAGGTACCTTGAGCCAAGGTGCTGGCGGTCCTGTCATCAATATGGGCGGAGCCGCACCAGCCGCGTGATAACGGCTTCCACTTATGCTGTTTCCTCGACTGATCAAAGGCGCTCGCATGATTCCCGGACTGGTGTCCGAGGGATGGACGCGCCAGTACGAGGACGCTCGCATCATTCTTGAGCAAAACGGCGACCTGCACTACCTCAACTTAAGTGCGCGGGTTCAACGCTATTTTGTGCGCGGTGGCATTTTGTTGACCGGCTTCATGTTGGTGGCTATTTTGGTGTTGCTGTTCACCAGCATCAACTTGATGATCAGCCGCTCAAAATTAGAGCGCTCGCATGAAGAGGTTTACCGAGCACTGCTCAGCAGTGCGGTAGATGCCGAGACAGGCGAGCAAGTCAGCATGAGCGATGAGCAAATGCTGGCTCTGGCGCAAACCATTCGCGACCGCGACATGAGCATTCGCCGTTTTGTCGATACGTCCATGGTGGCGGTGTCGCAAGAAAACGTGTCGATGAAGTCGCAGCTGGACAGCTCGGGCTTGACAGAGAAGATCATCAAAATCATTCAGCAAAACGCGGCCAATGGTGGTTTCAGCGCAGAAGGCGATTTGAGTTCCAACCCCTTGTTGCGCGGCAAAGTCGCCGACCAATTGGCCACCAACCGTGCCTTGCGTGAGGTGATGTATGCATTGCCCACCAACATGCCGGTGGCCAACTTTAGCGTGACCTCAGATTTTGGTATTCGCCGTCATCCCATTTCTGGCATGACGCACTTTCACACGGGGCTTGATTTGTTAAGCGAAACCGGCGACGACAAAGTGCATCCCGTCAAACCTGGTGTGGTGGTCTTGGCGCAACCACATCCTCAATACGGCAACATGGTGGTGATTCGTCACACCAATGGTGTCGAATCCCTTTACGGCCACTTGGCTAACATCGGCGTGAAAGTGGGTGACAAAGTCACCACCGAGTCTGTGTTGGGCATGATTGGCAACACAGGTTCCTCAACAGGTAAGCACCTGCATTTGGAAATTTTGATCGGCGGATATCCCGTCAACCCACAAAAAGTTATTCGGACGGCACAATATGTTCAACAAATCCAAAACCAGCAACAGTAATCCCTCGAATGAGAGCGAAGCTGTGACCGATATGGAAGAGGCGCAGCCAACCGAAGCTCAACCCGTGACAACCCAACCCGCAGCACCTTCACCAGCACCGAGAAGCAACATGATGGAAATGATTTCAAACACCGCCACCAAACCCTCTATTTTGAGCGAGGGCTTTTCATTCCGTGGCGAGATCGCTGCCAAAGGTGCGATTCATGTGGAAGGTTCTTTGAATGGCCAAGTGCAAGTCGATGAGTTGACCATTGGTGCACGCGGACAAGTTGAAGGCGTTGTGACTTGCAGCAGCTTGCACATTAAGGGTAAGTTTTCTGGCACTGCCACATGCGATGAATTGATCGTGACATCCTCTGCTGCCGTCGATGGTCATGTGGTCTACAAAACTTTGTCGGTGCAAAAAGGCGCTTCGATCAAAGGCGAATTGCTGCTGGTCAAGTAAAGTGCTTTGGCGCATACCTTGTATGCGTTGCGCTTAATCACACATGAGTGACACACCACAAACCATCAACGGCGAGTTGCTTCGCCTGAAACGCGAATCAATGGGTTGGTTGGTTGGCGACTTGGCCACACGTGCTTGCATGTCTGTCAAGCAAATTCGTCAGTTGGAAGAGGGTGGCTCCAGCTCTTTCTACAGTGAGTCCGTCAAGCTGACTTCTGCCAAAAAGGTGGGCGGTATTTTGGGTTTGACCCCTGATGAGGTGTTTGGCGTTGTTTCCCAAGACCCTGTCAGCACTTCTGATGAAGCCCCTTTTCAAACGGTAGATGTACCCACGGCTGATCCAGTTGCGGACATTGAAGTACCTTTTCAGGCAGAGCAAACATCAACTACTTCGAACCCAACAGACGTGGTTGATGCGACCCCAAATCACGCTGAATCGCCAGTGCCATTTAAGCCTTCAAATGATGTGGCTGATGCACCGGTTCAAAGTGTGGTCGCTCCAGTGACTGAGCAGAAAAACAAAACCCCACTAGGCGCCATTGCAGCTTTGTTTGTAGCAGCTCTGGCTGTTGCGGCATGGATGCGCCCTGAAGCTGAACCTGTTGCTGTAGAGCCCCCACCACCTTTGCAAACTTTGCCTGCTGAAACGCCTGATGGCGCTGCCAGTGCCGCTTCTGCTGAAGCTGCTGGTACACCCGCATCAGCGGCAAGCTCAGCCGCTTCAGGTGCTTCTGTTGTTCCTACTGCTGCCACGCAAGCGCAGCCGCAAGCGCCGGCTGCACCGGCAGCGCCAAAGGCATCAGCAGCCCCTTTGGCACCAAGTGCACCAACAGCATCGGCCCCTGCCAGCAAGCCGCTCTGAGCGGTTTTTTTCGCTTGAGCGGTGGACGCAGCGCGACTTGCCCGCGTATCGATTGTCAGCGCATCATTTGTCAGCACCCAGCGCTAAAGCCTCTTCTCGGCTGCGTGCGAGTGCCGTCTCATCTACCCCATTGACCGGCCAGTTGGCCATGTGTTTCATGGCCAGGCTGTGCATGGCCTCTATCCAACTGGCTTGGTTGTTCAAGCAAGGTATGTAGTTGAATGTTTTGCCACCTGCATGCACAAAAGCTTCTTGCGCTTCTTGTGCAATTTCTTCCAAAGTTTCCAAGCAATCGCTGGTGAATCCGGGGCAGATCAAGTCGACACGCTCAACGCCGTTTTGAGCCATGTCGATCAAAGTGGGTTCGGTGTAGGGCTCTAACCATTTGGCTTTGCCAAAGCGCGATTGGAAGGTCACTTTGTATTGGTCTTTGCTAAGGCCCAAGGCCTCCCCGAGCAAGCGTGCTGTTTTGTAGCACTCGCAATGGTAGGGGTCACCCAAATGCAAAGTGCGCTCTGGCACGCCGTGAAAACTCATCACCAGCATATTGCCTTGGCCATGTTGCGCCCAATGCGCGCGCACGCTGTCGGCCAGCGCACCGATGTAACCCGCATCATCGTGGTAGTGATTGATGAATCGCATTTCGGGCAATAAACGCGTGCGCAATCCCCAGTGGTAAATGGCGTCAAACACACTGGCTGTCGTGGTGCCAGAGTATTGCGGGTAAGCAGGCAACACCAACACGCGGGTGAAACCTTCGGCTTTGAGGGCATCCATTTGTGATGCGATCGAAGGGTTGCCATAGCGCATGGCGTAGCGCACGGTCACGCTTTGTTGGTAAGTGTCAAACACTTTTTGCAGCGCTTGGGCTTGGCGCTCGGTCCATACCTTGAGGGGTGAGCCTTGCTCGGTCCAAATGCTGGCGTATTTCTGGGCTGACTTGGCAGGTCGCACACGCAAAATGATGCCGTGCAAAATCAGCAGCCACAGCAAGCGTGGAATTTCGACCACGCGGTGATCGCCTAAAAATTCAGCCAAATAACGGCGAAGGGCGTCGGCGGTGGGGGCGTCGGGCGTGCCTAAATTGCACAACAACACGGCTGTGCGGTGCGTTTGACCATGGCTAAAAGCAGGTTCTTTTTGAAATGCGGGTTTTAACATCATGCGGTATTCTCGCCTAGACATGATTCACCTTGCACGCATCAAAGCCATCACCCTCGATTTAGACGACACCTTATGGCCGGTGTGGCCCACGATTGAGCGGGCCGAGCAGGCTTTGCAGCGGTGGCTGGCTGAGCACGCCCCAGCCACCGCTCAGCTCTGTGGCAACACGCAAGAGCGTATGGCCATTCGTCAGCAAGTGAATCAACTCTACCCAGAGCATGCGCATGACCTGAGTTTTTTGCGCCGAGAAGCCATTCGCGAAAGTCTCAAGCGCGCAGGCAACTCCACCGAGTTGGCAGAACCCGCGTTTGAGGTGTTTTTTTCATACCGCCACCAGGTCACTTTGTACGACGGCGTGGCTGAGGCTTTGCAAAGGCTTTCCTCTAAATATGCGCTGATTGCACTTTCCAATGGCAATGCCGATGTGTTCAAAACCGATGCGGCCGCGCATTTCAAAGCTGCGGTGAGTGCGCGTGAGGTGGGTGTGGCCAAACCCGATGTGCGTATCTTTCATGCGGCAGCTCTGCAAGCAGCGGTTCAGCCACAAGAAGTGTTGCATGTGGGCGATGACATGACGGCTGATGTGTTCGGTGCGCTGCAAGCCGGCATGCAAGCCGTGTGGGTCAACCGCGATGGCCATGCATGGGGACACGATGGTCCGCAGCCGCTGACGGTGCGACACCTGTCAGAGTTGTGCGACCACTTGCAGGCCTGAACGCACAGCACCTTCGAGCGTGGCAGGGTAGGGTCCATCCACATAATCGCCGCAAGCCCAAACATGCGGTGCCACTGCGCACACAGGCCGTTGCAAATGGGGTGTGCATGCAAAGGCTGCGCGTTTTTCAACCACTGTTTGCAGTACTTCCAATTGATGCAAACCCAGTTGTTCTTGTAGTTGTTGCAGCACCTGTGTTTCCAACGCGGCGCGCTCGGTGTCAGAGGCGCTGATCACGCAAGCCAACACGCCGTCTTGCTGTGTCATTTGGGTGCGACAAAACACAAATTGCGCGGGGCGATTCGCTTGGCTATGTAAGGCCACCATGGGCCTCGACAAACCTTTGAAACCCACATCGTTGCAACGCACATACACCGTGGCAATCGGCAGGTGCGACAAAGCCTGCACTTTTGCCGACCATGTGGGGTTGAGGTTGGCAGTCAAGCGCGCAGCTTCCCACGCGGGTGTGGCCAATATCACGGTGTGTTGAGGTGATGGGGTAAATGCTTCGCTGTTCAAATCGTCGGCACTGATGCGATGGCTCAAATGTACTTTCGCACCACGCTCGCCAAGCCATGCTTCGCATGCGTGGGGTAGCAACTGATGCAAATCTACTTTAGGAATCAACAGGTCTGAGCTGCCTGGGCCACCCATCAAAGCATCATTTAACACTCGCATAAAAACAGCGGCACTGGCTTGTGCCATGGGTGTGTTAAGGGCGGACAAGCACAGGGGCTCGATGAGTTCAATCACCACGCGCTTGCATACATTGTGGTGGTGCATCAACTCAGTCACAGTCCAATTTTGGGGACAAGTGAAGCCATTGAGTTGCCAAGCCACACAGGCCTTGAGCAATGACCATTTGTCGTGCGCAGACCATCCACTCGCATTGAGAATGCCCCAAAGCGCATGCCACGGGGCTGGCCAATGGGGTAGGGCTATGCCTCTCTGGTCAGCAAAACGCAAATCAAGTGGCATGCGCAGCATGAGAGCGCTGGGGTCTAAGCCAACGCGTTGCATCAAACCCAATGTGGCGCTGTAGGCACCAATCAAAATGTGTTGGCCGTTGTCTAAGGGCAGGTCGTTGACAGTTTGTGCCAAGCTGCGGGCTCTGCCGCCTAAGTTACTGCTGGCCTCGTAGAGGTTGACACGATGACCTGCATCACAAGCAGCCACTGCTGCAGCCAAACCAGCCCAGCCGCCACCGATGATGCTGATCTTTTTGGGTGACATGCGTGCTGAGCTTAGAAACGACCTAACGCTTGCATCTTCCAAGCCAACCAAAGTTTGCGCAGGGGTGTCAGAGACACGCGTTGTTTGAGCACAGGAAAACGCTGCGCTTCGATTTCGCGCAACAGGGTGCGATAAATGCTTGCCATCATCAGCCCCGGTTTTTGCTGGCGCCAATCTTGCGCTGGCAACAACGACATCGCTTGGTCATACAAAGCATGCGCGCGTTGGGCTTGAAACTGCATGAGCGATTGAAAGCGATCAGAGTCAACGCGGTTCAAAATTTCGTGGGCCTTGACATCGAACTGCTGCAATTCGCTGACAGGCAAATAAATGCGGCCACGCAACGCGTCCTCGCCCACATCGCGAATGATGTTGGTCAACTGAAACGCTTGCCCCAGTGTGTGTGCGTACTGGGTCGTGGCCTCATTTGATTGACCAAAAATTTTGGCTGACACCTCGCCCACTACACCGGCCACCAAATGGCAGTAACGGCTGAGGCTGGGGTAGTCAAGGTAACGGGTTTGGGTGAGGTCCATCTCGCAGCCTTCGATGACCGACTGCAACAAGGCTTCTTCAATGCCAAAGTTGGCACATAGCGGTAGCAAAGCTTGCATGACAGGGTGGTGTGGTTGGCCTTGGAAGGCTTGGTGCACCTCATTGCGCCACCATGCTAGTTTGGTGCTGGCCACACCGGGGTCGCTGACCTCATCCACCACATCGTCGACTTCGCGGCAAAAAGCGTAAAACGCGGTGATGGCGGCGCGTCGCTCGGGTGGCAAGAAAAGAAAGGCGTAATAAAAGCTGCTTCCCGAAGAAGCGGCTTTTTCTTGAACATATTGCTGCGGTGTCATGTTGATTCAATTATCACGCCATCAGATGAAGGCTTCATTTCTGTTCGGTGTAGGTTGTGTTTGGAAGTACGCATGGCTCACATCCAAAGCGCATGCCAAAACATGATGCCCACATCGCTGGCTTGCAACTTGGGGCGCTTGAAGTGCAAGGGGTTGTCCAAGGGGTCTTGGTTCGCATGGCGCTTTTCAAGTTGACTCAAAATGCGCAAACCACCTTGCACCACCAAGCGCAGCTCCCAGCCTGCGCGGCCTTTGACCTGATGCACCAAAGGGGCACCTCTTTGCATGCACGCGCGTGCATACATCAGCTGCTCTGACCAAGTGCTGTTGAGGGGCAAATAGTTTCTGCCCCGCACATGGTCTTGCACGCGGTCTTGCCAAAAATTGATCAATTGCAATGCGCTGCATATCGCATCGCTTTGACGCAACGCTTCTTCGCTGTGAACACCATACAAATGCAACAACAAACGCCCCACGGGGTTGGCTGAGCGGCGGCAATAGTCGAGCAGCTCTTCTTGTGAGGCATATCGACGACCGTCGCGTGTGTAGATCACATCTTGTTCAAAGGCATCTAACAAATCAAACAACAGTTCATGCGGTAGCGCGTGCCGTGCCACGACGGCTGCCAAAGGCGTGAACACTTGTGGCCATTGTTCGCTGGTAGGCGTATGCGTGTAGTCCACGGGCGATGTTTCCAAGGACGAGGCCGTGCTGGCCAGTCGCAAACAAGTTTGTAAATCTTGTCGGTATTGCTGCAACTGTTGGAGCCGTTCATCGGCTGGGGCGTCTCCTTCGTCGGCCAAATCGTCTGCTGTGCGTGCGAAGTGGTAAAGCGCTAAAACGGCAGGGCGCAAGTGAGCCGGGCACAGCCAAGAGGCCACGGGAAAGTTTTCGTAATGGTCTATGCCTTGCATGGTCTGGGGTGATTGTCGCTTGACAGACGGTCAGCTAGAATTCAGCTACTAACCAATTGGTCATTAATTTTCTTTTCAGAGCACTTTATGCCACAGCCTGTTTTTGTGTCTGCACGCACTGCTTTTATGCAGCGCGTGTCCATTTGTGCCGTTGTGATCACTGCGTGTGCTGGTTTGACGGCGTGTCAAAAGCCAGCACCAACACAAGAGCCTCTGCGCTCGGTGAAAGTCATGACGGTCGGCGCTTCTGGCTCGGGCTATGAATTGGACTTTTCTGGCGAGGTGCGCGCACGTGTGGAGTCTGCCCTTGCGTTTCGCGTGCCAGGTAAATTGATCAGTCGCCCCGCAGAGTTGGGCCAACGTGTGAGTGCCGGACAGTTGTTAGCGCAAATCGACCCAGAAGACTACCGCGCCAGCGCAGAGGCAGCCGCCGCGCAATTGTTGGCCGCAAAAAGCAACCGCGATGTCGCGCAAGCCGACTTCAAACGCTACCAAGATTTGCATGCACAAGGCTTCATCAGCGTCGCTGAATTGGACCGTCGCGAAGCAGCTATGAAACTCGCGCAAGCACAATTTCAACAAGCACAAGCCCAAAACACGGTGCAAGGTAACCAGTCGGGTTACACCCGCTTGGTGGCCGATGGTGCAGGCGTAGTCACATCGGTCGATGCGTCTGCCGGACAAGTGGTGAGTGCGGGGCAGCCAGTGGTGCGCTTGGCCTTGGATGGTCCGCGCGATGTGGTGTTTTCTGTGCCTGAAAACAAATTGGCCAACCTCAAGGCGGGCCAGTTGATAGATGTAGAAACTTGGGACAGCAAAAAAATCTTGCAAGCCAAAGTGCGCGACATTTCCGGCAGCGCTGATGCGGCCACGCGCACATTTGTGATCAAGGCGGCATTGCAAAGCAGCGCCAACAATTCAGCTGATGCAGCCGAGACGGTGCTGGGCACGACCGTGACGGTGCGTTTGAAGCCCTCTGTCGAGTCTGCTTCGAAAGCCATCAAAGTGCCCTCGAGTGCTTTGCGCCATGAAAACGCTGGCACATCTGTTTGGGTGCTGAACCCAACGGACATGACGGTCAGCGCCAAGCCAATTGAAGTGGCCGCAGCCGATGGCAACGATGTGGTGGTCAAGTCTGGGCTGCAACAAGGTGATCAAGTGGTGACCTCAGGTGTGCATGTGCTGACGGCTGGCCAAAAAGTGTCCATCTTCAGCGCCAAGCAGTGAGTTGAACATGCAACAGTTCAACCTCTCGAAGTGGGCCATTGACCATCCCGCCCTCACACGCTACCTCATGGTGGTGTTGATGGTGTTAGGCATTGCCGCTTACTTTCAATTGGGCCAAGACGAAGACCCACCGTTCACCTTCCGTGCCATGGTGGTACGCACTTATTGGCCGGGCGCGACCGCACAACAAGTGGCGGAGCAGGTGACAGACAAAATTGAACGTACCTTGCAAGAGGTGCCGTTCACCGACAAGATTCGCAGCTACTCCAAGCCGGGTGAATCGCAAATCATTTTTCAAATCAAAGATTCGTCCAAGCCCTCTGATGTGGCCAATGTTTGGTACTCGGTGCGCAAAAAAATTGGTGACATTCGCTACACCTTGCCTGTGG
>JACCDP010238886.1_pt1 | contig 16611 bp, 14 predicted proteins | sample 7445841 | NCBI WGS metagenome assembly JACCDP01 (sample SAMN15323441, study PRJNA562643) | freshwater metagenome | isolation source: river surface water | place: USA:Blue River Watershed | collected 2017-08-17 | reverse complement strand
TATACCAAGCCATACGTGTATCAATCCAATATTGATGCCACTCTTCGTCTGTTCCAGGTACACAGAAAAATTCCATTTCCATCTGTTCGAATTCTCGAGTTCTAAAGATGAAATTTCCTGGCGTAATCTCATTACGGAATGACTTACCAATTTGGCCAATTCCAAACGGAGGTTTTTTGCGTGCAGTAGTTTGAACTTGATCGTAATTAATAAAAATACCTTGTGCGGTTTCTGGGCGAAGATAAGCAAGTCCACTCTCATCTTCAACGGGTCCTAAGTAGGTTTTTAATAAACCAGAAAATTGTTTAGGCACTGTGAACTGACCTTTATTGCCACAAGCTGGGCAATTAACTTCTTCCAGCGAATTAGGAAGTCGCTTATGTTTTGCTTCAAAAGCTTCTTCTAAATGATCTGCGCGATATCGCTTATGACAAGCGGTGCACTCTGTTAACGGATCTGAAAATGTGGCCACATGGCCAGAGGCTTCCCAGACTTCGCGTGCAAGAATTACACAAGAATCTAGACCAACCACATCTTCACGACCTTGCACCATTGATTTCCACCATTGGCGCTTGACGTTGTTCTTAACTTCCACGCCAAGTGGGCCGTAATCCCAGGATGCGCGAAGCCCACCGTAAATTTCGGAAGAGGGAAATACAAAACCTCGACGCTTTGCGAGGCTGACAATATTTTCTAAACGATCTGCGGCCATGTGAACTTCCCCCATCCGGCTGGCTGTCGGCGGTGCTAGCGGCGTGCTAGACCATTAGAGAAGTTTACCTTCTCAAAGAGCATGAGATACTTTCGGCATGGCCATTTATCTCGCAGCAATAACAGTGCTTGCCACTGCATTTGGCGGCTTACTAGCACTACGCGCTAAGGACCGCTTTCACCTTGTTCTTGGACTTTCTGCGGGTTTATTGCTTGGACTAGTTGGTTTTGATTTACTTCCAGAAGTTTTTGCTGATTCGACCACCACAGGTGGAGTGCCAACTGTTTCCATAGCTATTTTGGCTGGTTTCTTACTTCTACATATTTCAGAACGAAGCTTTGGCGGCCATGAGCCGGTTGACTCTGAATATAGCCACGAACATAAACATGGTTCAATCGCTGGTGGCATTGGTGCAGTCGCGATGGCAGGTCACGTATTTTTAGATGGCGCTGCACTTGGCGTTGCATTTAAAGTCAGCGATAAATTAGGTTTTGCAGTTTTTATCGCGCTTTTGGTGCATGCATTCAGTGATGGCTTAAATACGGTTTCAATGTTGGTGAAGAGCGGAAATTGGCAAGCAACTTCGAAAATGCTTTTAGTTGTAGACGCCATTGCACGCATCGGTGGCGCAGCCATCGGTACTTACGTAGCATTTGAAGGCGATTTCATTACAATCTATTTAGCACTATTTTCAGGTTTTGTAATTTATGTAGCAACTTCACATATTCTGCCAGAGGCTCATTCACACCATCCATCTAGATGGACTTTTGCAACTACTGGTATCGGCGTTATTGCTATGTGGGCAATTATTAGCGCACTTGGCTAAAAGATTTAAGCCTTACCAAATCTCCGATTACGGGATGCATACTCCTCTATGGCTTTCCATAAAGTTCTGCGATCGGCATCTGGCCACAAGACATCCATAAAAACCAATTCTGCATAAGCAGATTGCCAAGGAAGGAAATTGCTTAATCGCTGCTCGCCTGAAGAACGAAGAAATAAATCAACATCGCTAGGTAACTCTAGGTATTTAGTGAAACTTTTTTCATCAAATTTACTAACTTTGCCTCTTTTGAAATCCCTAGCAAGTGCTTCAGCTGCGCTTACAATTTCGGCGCGACCGCCATAGTTGACGCACATATTTAGGGTTAAAACTTTATTCTTTGAAGTTAACTCTTCAGCTTCTAGTAATTCATCTACTACTGATGACCACAATTTTTTCTCCTGGCCAATCCAGCGAATTCGAACTCCTAATTCGTTCATTTGATCGCGACGGCGTCGTAATACTTCTTTATTAAATCCCATTAAGAATTTAACTTCTTCGGGAGAACGTTTCCAATTTTCGGTACTAAACGCATATGCACTTAGCTCTTTTACCCCTATTTCAATGGCACCTTCGACCATATCGAAAAGCGGAGCTTCGCCTGCACGATGGCCTTCGGTTCGAACTAAACCTTTGTTTTTAGCCCAACGGCCATTGCCATCCATAACCACCGCAACATGTTTTGGAATCTGCGACTTTTCAATTACCGGAGGTTTTGCTCCGGACCAATGTGGTTCGGGTTTACGAAGTTTCATACGCGCTCCACTATCTGCAAACTACGTAAGCCACGTTCGAGATGCCATTGAAGATATGCGGCAATCAAACCATTCGCTTCGCGGCGATTGCGAAGTTCAGAGTTCATTGCGCTCTCCCAATCGCCACTTATTAAATCTGACATCAATTTTAATGTTTCTGGAGAAGGAGTGGCAGAGGCACTTGGCCTGCAATCTGCACAGACTGAACCGCCTCCCACCAATGAGAAATATCGATGAGGCCCTGGCGCATCACATCGCGAACAATTTGTTAATGATGGCGCGTAACCACCAACCGCTAATGATCTGAGTAAGTAAGCATCCAAAATCATGGAAGGGTCATATCTATTATCGGCCAGGGCTTTCATGGCGCCGGTTACCAATTTAAATTCTTGTAGCGCGGGTTCGTGTTCGTGGGAAGTAAATCGTTCGGCAGCTTCCAAAATAGTCCCTGCGATAGTCCATCTGGAGTAATCATCAGTTAGCGCTTCACCATAATTAGAAATTGATTCGACTTGCGTTACCGTGTCGAAGGTACGTCCGGTGTAAAGCTGAATATCTACATGCGAACCTGGTTCTAGTCGTGCTCCAAATTTAGATTTGGTCCTACGTACGCCTTTTGCTACCCCACGAACTCGTCCATGTTCGCGAGTTAATAAAGTGATGATTCGATCTGCTTCACCTAATTTCTGGGTGCGCAGCACGATTGCTTCATCGCGATATAAACTCACGAGGAAAAGTTATCGTTATTGACTATCGAATTGCGCGATTGATAGCAGACACGATTGCTTTTAGAGAAGCGGTAGTCGTGTTTGGGTCGATTCCGACGCCCCAGAAGACTTCTCCTTCAATCGCACATTCAAGATAGGCCGCGGCTTTTGCATCGCCGCCCGCTGAAAGTGCGTGCTCTGAGAAATCAAGCACTCGAACATCTACCCCATATTCATTTAACACATTACAAAATGCGGAAATTGGACCGTTTCCGGTTCCTTTTAGCTCTTTCATTTCGCCACGGTCTGTAATTTTAACTTCGATTTTTACATCTTCATCCAACGCAGAATTTGTGGCAACGCCCTTTAATCTAAAGCGACCCCATGGAGCGGTTTCGGTTGGTAAATATTCATCTTCAAAAATTTCCCAAAGTTCTTTTGGTAAAACTTCTCCGCCTTCATTATCAGTCTTTGCTTGAACCACTTTTGAGAATTCAATCTGCAGACGACGAGGTAGATCTAAGTGATGTTCGGTCTTCATCAGATAAGCAACTCCGCCCTTACCTGATTGACTGTTAACGCGAATAACTGCTTCATACGATCTACCAATATCTTTTGGATCAATCGGTAGATATGGAACTCCCCAAGTAAAGTCATCAACGGCTTTGCCAGCAGCTTTGGCATCTTTCTCAAGGTGCTCAAAACCCTTCTTAATTGCATCTTGATGCGAACCACTAAATGCAGTGAAAACTAAATCTCCACCATATGGGTGACGCTCTGCCACCTTTAATTGATTTGCATATTCCACAGTTCGGCGGATCTCATCAATGTTCGAGAAATCTATCTCTGGATCAATACCGTGGCTTAATAAATTCATACCTAAAGTAACTAGGCAGACATTTCCGGTGCGTTCGCCATTTCCAAATAAAGTTCCTTCGATGCGATCTGCGCCTGCTAAATAACCTAGTTCTGCCGCAGCAACTCCGGTGCCGCGATCATTATGTGGATGTAGCGATAGGACCACTGAATTTCTACGATCTAAATTACGGCTCATCCATTCAATGGAATCGGCATAAACATTTGGGGTTGCCATTTCTACCGTTGCCGGAAGATTCATGATGCTCTTCCATTCAGGTGTTGGCTGCCAAATGGCATTTACGGCATTACATACTTCTAATGCGAAATCTAATTCAGTGCCGGTGTATGACTCTGGTGAATATTCGAAAGAAACATTGGTTCCTTTGACCGAATCCATCATTGATAAACAAAGCTCTGCCCCATCGGTGGCGATTTTCTTAATGCCTGCTTTATCTAAACCAAAAACCACTCTACGTTGCAAAGTTGAAGTTGAGTTGTATAGATGGACAATTGCCTGCTTTGAGCCTTTGATGGACTCAAAAGTTCTTTTAATCAGAGGTTCGCGCGCCTGAGTCAATACTTGAATTACTACATCATCTGGAATCAAATCTTCTTCAATAATTTTTCGAACAAAGTCGAAATCGGTTTGAGATGCAGATGGGAATCCGACTTCAATCTCCTTGTAGCCCATAGAAACCAAAAGATTGAACATCGCTAACTTTCGCGGAGTGTCCATTGGGTCAATAAGTGCCTGATTGCCATCTCGAAGGTCTACGGAACACCATTTAGGCGCTTTGCTCATCTGCTTCGTTGGCCAGGTGCGATCAGTAAGACCCTCTGGGCCAAGTGGCATAAATGATGAATAGCGCCCGAAAGGCATTGAACTTGGCTTTTGGTTTGGGAAATTCATTTTCTACTTCTACTCCTGTTGCTATCTGAAATCGTGTTTTGGTTTCGGTTGATTTTTACCGGCAATGCAAAACACACCGCGACGGGAAAGGCCGGTTATTTGGCCCCGCCACGGCAGCTAAGTAGAAGTTCAACTGCACGCATTGTGTGAGAAGTTTAAATTAAAGAACCGGTAAATGTCTATCCAGCTCAAATGCGGAAACTTGGCGTGCATATTCAGCCCATTCCGCCTTCTTATTTCGAAGCACATAATCAAATACATGTTCGCCTAAGGTCTCTTGGACCAAAGTGCTCTTCTCCATTATTGCGGTCGCCTCATTGAGATTCTGTGGCATCTCTTTCGCCGGATAGTTATCAGGCAGTTCCAGTTCCTTAGTAACGCCATCAAGACCCGCTGCAATCATTACCGAATAGGCAAGATATGGGTTACATGCCGAATCAGGTGCGCGAAATTCAATACGAGTTGAATTCTCTTTCTTTGGTTTGAACATTGGAATCTGAATTAATGAGCGACGATTTGATGGGCCCCAGTTGATTAGATTCGGAGCTTCGCCACCGCCATGTAGGCGCTTATAAGAGTTAACCCACTGGTTGGTAACTGCAGTGATTTCTGGTGTGTGTTGCAAAATGCCAGCTACAAATGATCTTCCAACTTTGGAGAGGTTGTATGGCATACCGCCATCATAAAAAGCATTGGTGTCATCTTTAAATAAAGATACGTGAGTATGCATCGCAGAACCAGGAAATTCTGTGAACGGCTTTGGCATAAATGAGGCATAAAAGCCTTGCTCTAGCGCCACTTCTTTAACTACATGGCGGAAAGTCATGATGTTATCGGCGGTAGAAAGTGCATCTGCATATCGCAAATCAATCTCTTGTTGGCCAGGTGCGCCTTCATGATGACTAAATTCAACCGAAACACCCATCGCTTCCAACATGGTGATTGCAGCACGTCGGAAATCGTGGCCAATCATGTTTGGGGTGTGATCGAAGTAGCCTGCATAATCAACTGGCTCTGGTTTCTTTCCAGGAGTTGGTGGTTCTTTAAATAAGAAAAATTCAATCTCTGGATGTACATATGCAGTAAATCCAAGTTCCGAAACTTTTGAAAGTGTGCGACGTAGAACTTGTCGAGGATCTGATGGACTTGGAGAGCCATCTGGCATCACAATGTCGCAGAACATACGTGCAGCTCCTGGAGCTTCGGTACGCCAAGGCAGAATTGAAAATGTATTTGGATCCGGTTTTGCCAACATATCTGATTCTGTTTGACGGGCATAACCTTCAATTGAAGAGCCATCAAAACCAATTCCCTCTTCAAATGCCGCTTCAAGTTCGGCAGGCGAGATTGCTACTGATTTCAAGAAGCCAAGTACGTCGGTAAACCAGAGACGTACAAAGCGGATATTGCGCTCTTCAACAGTGCGCATCACAAACTCCACTTGGCGTTCAATCGGACTATTAGTCATGCACTTAGCCTAGAAAACCTTTGTTTCGGGCAAGTTAAATCTGTAAATTAAGTTAAAGAAGCTAGAAAACTAGCGCTCTTTCCAGCGTGAAGTCACCGGTAAACGACGATCTTTTCCAAATGCACGCGCTGAAATCTTGGTACCAGGAGGGTATTGGCGACGCTTGTATTCTGCGCGATCGACCAAAGTGATGACTCGATTCACCAGATCCTGTTTGAAACCGCCAGCAATTAATGAGGCCGCTCCTTCATCCCCATCTACATATCTAACCAAGATCTGATCTAACAGTAAGTAATCTGGAAGTGAATCAGTATCTTTCTGATCTGGGCGAAGCTCTGCCGATGGTTCTTTTTCGATTGAATTAACTGGAATTGGTGGCACTTGGTCAAAATAAATGGCTAACTCGTTTCGCCAACGAGCAAGCTGCCAAACTTGGGTCTTATAAATATCTTTTATTGGCGCAAAGCCACCAACTGCATCGCCATACATTGTCGAATAGCCAACTGCCAGCTCTGATTTATTACCAGTTGCAAGAACTAAGTGCCCTTCTTGATTTGAAATTCCCATCAAAGTTGTGCCGCGTACGCGCGCTTGAACATTCTCTTCAGCTAACCCAGATAGCCCTAAATTGCTTACAAATTCGTTAACCATTGGTTCGATTGGAACTATGCGCCAGTTAAGGCCAGTTCTTTTCGCAAGCTCTTCGGCATCAGAGATTGAATGATCGGATGAATACTTACTTGGCAGCCCAACTCCATAAACATTTTCAGCTCCCAGCGCATCAACTGCAATCAATGCCACTAAAGCAGAATCGATACCACCGGATAAGCCAAGTACAACTGATTTGAAGCCATTCTTACTTACATAATCTCTAAGTCCTGCTTTAAGCGCTTCCCAAATCTCAGCTAAATCATCTTTTCGCGGGGCAATGCCACCTAACATCTTGCCTTCAACTGGCAGATTTTCATTAGTGATTACTACATCTGGATTCGAAGTTGCAATTGGCAGAAACAAATCATGAATCGCAAGCTGATCTTCGAACTGTTTAGTTCGCATCAATACTTCACCTGATTCATCGACCAGAATTGAATCGCCGTCGAAAACCAGATCATCTTGTCCGCCAGTCATATTTACATAGCAAAGGGCGGCACCAAAGCCGCGAGCGCGGTTTTGGACTAACGATAAACGAACATCATCTTTATTGCGTTCGTAGGGAGAGCCATTTGGAACAACTACCAAGCCAACTTTGCGCTCTGCCAATTCCGCTACCGGTCCACGGTTCTGCCAAATGTCTTCGCAGATAGCAAGACCGATATCTATTCCATTTACACGAACTACAACTGATTTTTCACCAGGGACAAAATTTCGAAATTCATCGAAAACGCCATAGTTAGGTAGGTGGTGCTTAATATATCGCGCTTTGATTTCGCCATTGTGAATTACAGCCACTGCATTCTGTGGCGCCCCAACTGGTTGACCTAATTTGTCGGTCGCGCCATCAATCTGATCTAGGTATCCAACCACCATAACTAAATTGCCAAAGCCGCTATTTGCTACGCGTTTGGCTAGCTCAGAGATTGCGATTCGACTGGCATTTCTAAATGATTGGCGAAGCGCTAAATCTTCTACCGGATAGCCAGTTAATACCATTTCGGGAAATACCAAGAGTTGGGCGCCAGCTTTATGAGCAAGCGCTGCCTGAGTTGCAATCAAATCGGCATTGGCATCGATATCGCCCACAGTCGGATTTACCTGGGCGAGCGCGATACGTAAATTGCCAGCTTGATTGCCGATGCTCATAATTCAAGAGTACCCTTACTTCTAAGCCAGGTGACAACCCGATTGCATCTAGGCGAAAAGGCGAATATGACAACGATTAAAGATTTGGCCGAGCTAAAAAAGCGCGGCCAAAAATGGGCAATGCTCACCTCTTATGAGCAGATGACCGCAGAGATTTTTGATGAAGCCGGTATCCCGGTGCTCTTAGTTGGCGACTCTGCTGGCAATAATTTTCTTGGCGAGCAGAACACAATCCCAGTAACTATTGATGAGTTAATCCCTTTAACTCGTGCGGTATCAAGGTCAGTTAAACAAGCGCTCGTTGTGGCAGATCTGCCCTTTGGCTCTTATGAAGCTAGCCCTGAATTAGCGCTCGCCACCTCAATTCGATTCTTCAAAGAGGCAGGAGCGCATGCGGTAAAACTTGAAGGTGCACATTTGGAGCAGATCAAGAAGTTAGTAGGTAGTGGCATTCCGGTTATGGGACATATTGGACTTACTCCTCAAAGTGTCCATCAATTAGGCGGTTTTCGAGTACAAGGTCGCGAAAATCCAGCTGCATTAATTGCCGCGGCTAAAGCCATCGAGTCGGCAGGCGCCTTTGCAATTGTGCTTGAGATGGTCCCATCAGATTTAGCTATTCAAATAACTAAGGAATTAACTATTCCAACTATCGGAATTGGCGCCGGAAATGGAACTGATGCTCAAGTTTTGGTCTGGACCGATGCATTTGGTCTGACGAAAAACCCACCGAAGTTGGCCCGCTCATATCGAAATCTTCGAAGTGAACTCCTAAATGGCGCCAAAGAATTCGCTCAAGATGTTGCAAGTGGCGCATTCCCATCTGAGATCGAAAGCTTTAAGTAATATCGCTACATGCGTAAGTACGCGATAGATCTATCGCCCCTAAAGAAGTACCCCGACTTTCGCAGGCTTTGGCTATCGGGCTTTATCTCCTTCTTCGGATCCATGATCACAATGGTCGCGCTGCCATTTCAAATCAAAGAGCTGACGAATTCCTATTTAGCGGTTGGTGCAATCGGGGCTGCCGAGTTGATTCCCTTAATCCTCTTTGGGCTTTACGGAGGGGTCTTGGCAGATAGGTATGACCGAAAGAAGTTAATACTCTTCTCTGAATTGGCGGCGCTCTTTATAGTCTTGGCGCTCTTTCTTAATTCTCTGGCACCTACTCCTAGCGTGCTTGCAATCTTCATTATGGCGGCGCTCTTTTCAGCAGTTGATGGAATCCAGCGACCAAGTGCCAATGCCATTTTGCCCAGGTTGGTCAGCCATGATGATTTACCGGCGGCTAATGCTCTAATGAGTTTGCGTTGGCAGCTGGGTGTAATTCTTGGCCCAACTATTGGCGGGCTACTTCTTGCAAGTAATCCGATTGCGCTTAGTTACTTAATTGATGGAGCAACATATTTAATTTCATTAATATTTTTATTAAGAGTAAGAAATGTACCTCCAATTGAAATTGATGAAACGCTTCAAAAACCAGCCATTTCCGCCCTCTTTGAAGGTCTTCGTTATGCCCTTAGTCGGAAAGATTTACTTGGAACTTACTTAATTGATTTAGCGGCCATGTTCTTTGCAATGCCAAATGCGCTCTTTCCATTTTGGGCCGAACAATTAGATGCAGATTGGTCTCTTGGCCTCTTCTATGCAGCTGGCACAATCGGCTCATTGCTAGTTACTTTGACATCAGGTTGGGTCGGCAACTATCGATGGCATGGCCGAGCAATTATCTGGGCCGCTATTGGTTGGGGTGGGGCGATTGCGCTAAGTGGTCTGACCCAATCAATCTGGCTAGTGCTCTTCTTCCTGGCAGCAGCTGGTGCATCCGACATGATCAGCGGATTATTTAGATCAGCAATCTGGAACCAGACAATCCCTGACGAACTGCGCGGTAGGTTGGCCGGAATAGAGATGCTCTCCTACTCAATTGGTCCATTAACCGGGCAAATTCGAGCAGCGATGGTGGCCTCTGCTACCTCTTTATCGGTCTCGGTAACTTCCGGCGGTTTCATGTGCGTCATTTTTGTCGCGATTTTGGCGATTTTGCTGCCAACTTTTCGCAAATATGACGTCGAAACCAATGAATTTGCGATTTCAGAACGCGAAAAACGGAAAAATTTAGAAAATTGATTAACTCGTTTGGAGAAATTCGGAAATTTCGGAAAAATTTTGGAAATTTCGTAAAAAATACGGAAACACATAAAATTTTCAAAAAATAAATCTGCGACACGCACTCTTTAATTAATCACAAAATGTTTGTGCTATTTGCATTTACCTGTAAGACTTCTCCTTGAAAGAACTGGTAGACGGATCCGGTTCAGTTCGATAGGAGAAATACGTGGCAGCACGTAAGAAGGCAGCAGCTAAGAAGGCTGCACCAAAGCGCCGTAAGAAGGCAGCTGCTAAGCCAGCAGCAAAGAAGGCAGCTCCAAAGCGCCGCAAGAAGGCAGCAGCTAAGAAGGCAGCTCCAAAGCGTCGCAAGAAGGCAGCGAAGAAGGCAGTTGCTAAGAAGGCAGCTCCAAAGCGTCGCAAGAAGGCAGCTAAGAAGGCTTCTGCAAAGAAGGCAGCTCCAAAGCGTCGTAAGAAGGCTTCAAAGGCAGCAGCTCCAGCAGCAGCTCCAAAGAAGCGCCGCCGCAAGAAGGCAGCAGCTAAGTAATCTTCTGATTACGTTTAGAAAAACCCGCCACTTTATGTGGCGGGTTTTTCATTTGTTTAAATACTAAAAAATTATTTTTCGCTCTCTTTGCGAAGAACTTTTTCAACCTTATCGAAAGCAGTTGCGATATTTGCTTGATCTGCTTTGTTTATTTGATCTATAAATCGCTTACGGATACTTGCAACATGATCAGGTGCCGCTTTAACAATTGCATTCCAACCCTTAGTTGTCATAACTGCCCAAGTTCCGCGTTTATCTGATTCGCACTTCTGGCGCTCGACCCAACCTTTGCCTTCCATGTATTTAATTCGATGTGAGAGGCGGCTTCTCGAGAGGATGGTCTTATCTGCTAAATCGGACATTCGAAGAGAGCGATCTTTCGCATCCGATAGATGAACCAAAATTTCATAATCTGAAAGGGAGAGGCCATTCTTAGCTAAATCATCATCGAGGGCTTCAAGCAATCTGCGGCTAGCCACAATATATTTACGCCATGCAGATTCCTCTGCCGGAGTTAGCCACTTTGGTTGACTTGCCATAAGAGTAGTCTAGCCATGTTGTTGAATATTCAACTAATACCAAAATTGAAGGAGCTTTGATGAAGTCAGGTATTGATAAGAACCTCTTTGATACCAAGGTGCGCCCGCAAGATGATTTATATGTCTATGCCAACGGTTCTTGGCTCGCTTCTCATGAAATACCTGCCGACCGGAGCAATTCAGGCATTACCTACGAGCTCTTCCTGACAGCAGAGGCTCAAGTTAAAGAGATTATTGAGGGCGATAACGGAAAGATTGGGCGCCTCTATAAATCATTTATGAATACCGAAAAGATTGAGGCAGATGGCACCAGGCCTATAAAGGATGACTTAGCCAAAGCTGAAGCAATTGTTGATGCCAAGAGCTTAATGGCAACGATTGGCGAATTAGAGATACATGGTGGCCCAGGAATTTTCGGTGCATATATCTATCCTGATGTTGGAAATTCCACTCAATATGCAATTTATATCTATCAAGGCGGACTCTCGCTGCCAGATGAGGCGTACTATCGTGAGGAGCAATATGCGCCAATCCGCGAAGCCTTTTTAGAGCATGTTCGAAAGATGTCGGCACTTTCTGGCATTGCAATTGATGCCGATCTACTCTTAAAACTTGAGACCGAAATTGCTTCATACCATTGGGATCAGGTGAAAGATCGTGATGCGATTGCTACATATAACAAGAAGAGTTTCGCGCAATTAAAGGAACTCTCCCCAAATATTGATTGGGATGGCTACATCGCCGCCGGCCAGGTCGCTCCTACGAAGTTTGCCGAAGTTGTAGTTCGCGAACCATCTTTCTTTGAAGGGCTATCAAATCTCTTGGCAAACTTTGGCCCAGCAGAGATAGAAGCTTGGCGAAATTGGCTCCGCTGGCAGATACTCTCTAGCTCGGCTGGCTATTTAAATGAGGCCCTGGTTAATCAGAACTTCGCTTTTTATGGCACTACCCTCTCCGGAACGCCACAACTTCGCGAGCGCTGGAAGCGCGCAATCTCATTTGTTGAAGGCGCGTTGGGTGAAGAGATTGGTAAAGAGTATGTAAAGCGCCATTTTCCGGAGGAATCAAAGCGGAAGATGGAAGTTCTGGTTCAGAATCTCCTCAAAGCATATGAAATTTCAATCAAGAACTTGGATTGGATGACCGAAGAGACCAAAGTTAAAGCGCTAGAAAAACTTGGCAAGTTCACCCCAAAGATTGCCTACCCAGATAAGTGGCGTGATTACAGCGCTTTAGAAATTGGCGATGATCTACATACAAACCTTGGTGCAATAGCAAAGTTCGAAAGAGATTACGAATTAAATAAGTTAGGTGGGCCGATTAATCGCGATGAATGGGGTATGACTCCACAGACCGTTAACGCCTATTACTCCCCTGGCTTTAATGAGATTGTCTTTCCTGCCGCAATTTTGCAGCCACCATTTTTCAATCCAGAAGCTGATGATGCTGCCAACTATGGTGGCATTGGTGCGGTTATAGGCCATGAAATTGGCCATGGATTTGATGATCAAGGTTCGCAATATGATGGTGATGGCAACTTAAATAATTGGTGGAGCGATGCCGATCGCGCTGAATTTGAAAAGCGAACCAGTGATTTGGTCGCCCAATACAACGAACTCTCGCCTACTGCCGCTCCTGATGTAAAGGTAAATGGCGCATTCACCTTAGGTGAGAATATTGGCGATTTAGGCGGTATGAATATTGCAATTAAGGCTTATCAAATTGCGCTAAATGGCACTCCTGCCCCTGAAATTGATGGGTTAAGCGCGATGCAGAGATTCTTCCTCTCTTGGGCGCAATGTTGGCGCCGCTTAATTCGCCCTGAAGAGGCCCGTTTACGCGTGGCAACGGATCCACATTCACCTGATGAGCTGCGTTGCAACCAGATTGTTCGAAATCTAGATGAGTTCTATGACGCATTCGACGTTAAGGAGAATGACGCTCTTTACCTCTCAAAGCGCGTTAAAATTTGGTAGTTCCTAAGAAAGATAATTTAAGGAGAATAATGAATAAGAAGTTATTAACCCTTCTGGGTGCCAGCCTTTTGGTGCTAACCGCTTGCGGCGGTGGCAGCACTGAAGGTACCGATGTTGCAAATGGAGAGAATCAAGAGCTGGTAGAAGTTGGCGGTTCGGATGTCTCTGGTGCAGTAGGTGGCGATATCGATCTAGGAAATGGCGTAACGCTAAAGCTCTCTGAGCCACAGAACTTTACCCCTGGCGCTTTTGCATCTAATTATGTAAAAGGTCAGACTGCAAATCTATTTGAAGCAACCATTACCAATGGCGGCGCAAAGGCGCTTGATTGGGCAACAGTTTCATTTGTAACCACTACAACTGGCGCAGGTGCATGTCCTGAAGTTCTAGATGGCGATAATGGCGTAAATGGCCAGCCAATGGGAACTCTCGCTGCAGGTTCATCTGAAACCTTCAAGTTTGGTGTTGCTTGCGATACCAAGCCAGGTGCAGAGCTAAATGTTTCAATTACCGTTGGCGATAAGACCGCTGAAGTTAAGGGCAAATTAGCTTAATTTAAAATAAAAACACCCGCCGAGAGCGATCTTTCGGCGGGTTTTTTATTCGATAATTAATTTTCTGGGAAGTGGCACGCAACTTTATGGTTGTTCTTGCCAATTTGAAGCAATGGCACCTCGATGCGGCATTTCTCAGTTGCTTTCCAGCAGCGGGTATTAAATACACATCCTGCAGGTGGATTAATTGGTGAAGGCAAATCCCCTTGCAACATAATGCGTTCACGCTTACGGCCCTGGACAGGATCAGGTGTTGGTACTGCTGAAAGCAGCGCTTTTGTATATGGGTGACGAGGGTTGGCAAAGAGATCTACTTTGGTGGCCTCTTCCATGACTTTGCCTAGGTACATAACAATCACGCGGTCAGAGATGTGCTGAACCACAGATAAATCATGAGCTACGAAGATGTAAGAGAGGTTAAATTCATCTTGCAGATCTTCAAGCAAATTCACAACCTGAGCTTGAATCGATACATCTAACGCTGAAACTGGCTCATCGGCCACGATCAACTTTGGCTTTAGCGCAATTGCTCGCGCAACACCGATACGTTGGCGCTGGCCACCTGAAAATTCATGAGGATAGCGATTTAAATGCTCAGGGTTTAGGCCCACGCGCTCCATGAGTGCGCGTACTTCATTCTCTACTCCGCCCGGTGGTGTAATTCCTTGAATTTCAAACATATTGGCGATGATGGTGCCAACTGTTTGGCGCGGATTTAATGAAGCAAATGGATCTTGGAAAATCATCTGCATCTCACGGCGAAGTGGTTTCATCTTTGCTCGTGAATAGTTGGTGATGTCCTCGCCATTGAAAATGATCTTGCCATCAGTTGGTTCGTAAAGTTTCAAAATAGTGCGGCCAGCTGTGGTTTTACCGCAACCTGATTCGCCCACCAGACCAATGGTTTCACCTGGATTTACCTCTAAATCAATTCCATCTACTGCTTTTAAGACTGCTTTCTTCTTATTAAAAGCACCGCCAGTGGTGGTATTGAAATGTTTCTTTAAGCCTTCTAATTTGAGAATTGGTTTGGACATTTACTTAACCGCCTCTCGAGCTTTTTTCAATTGTGGCTCTTCTAAATGACAACGTGAAAGATGGCCAGCAATTTTCTCTTGCAGCGCAGGCATCTTAGTTGCGCATAGATTTCCGGAAACTTGGTTTGAATATTCGCAACGAGCGCGGAATGAACAGCCCTCAGGTAAATTAATTAGCGATGGTGGTTGACCAGGAATCGCATGAAGGCGTTGCTGCTTTCCGACTCTTGGAATTGATTGGAGCAAACCGATTGTGTATGGGTGATCTGGTGAATAGAACGCATCATCAATCTTTGCTTGTTCGACAATTCGACCTGCATACATAACGTTGACGCGATCTGCCACCTCTGCGACCACTCCCAAATCGTGAGTAATCAAAATAACTGCCATATTAAATTCAATCTGCAAGTCGCGGATTAATTTAAGAATCTGAGCTTGAACAGTAACGTCCAAAGCTGTGGTTGGTTCGTCAGCGATCAGAAGTGAAGGATTGTTGATCAACGCCATCGCAATCATTACGCGCTGGCGCATACCTCCTGAGAATTGATGCGGGAACTCAGTTACGCGCTTTGCCGCATTTGGAATTCCAACTAAATCAAGCATCTCAGTTGCACGCTTAATGCCATCAGCCTTTGAGCCTTCGTTATATAAACGCCAAGCTTCTGAGAGCTGATCTCCGATTGAATAATATGGATGAAGTGCAGACATTGGGTCCTGGAAAATCATTGCCATTTCTTTGCCGCGCATTCGGCGAACTACTTCTTCATCTGCCGAAATCACATCAACTGGACCAGACTCCAAATTAAGGATGGCGGAGCCAGTGATCTGTGCAGTTTTGCGATTATGAAGTCCCATCACTGCAAGTGATGAAACGGATTTGCCCGAACCTGATTCTCCAACTACCGCCAGAGTTTCGCCGCGCGCTACCGAAAATGAAACTTCGTTGGTAGCTCTAACTAGGCCGTCCTCGGTTGGGAAAGCTACATTTAGATTATTTACCTCTAGAAAATTTTTCACTGTACACGCACCCGTGGGTCGATATATGCATATGCAATATCAACAATTAGATTCATAATAACTACGAATGATGCAGCCAAAATTGTAGTTGCGACAATTACCGGCAAATCATAATCTTGCAAAACTGCTCTAATTGATAAACGGCCAAGCCCAGGTAAGTTATAGATACCTTCGGTGATAATCGCACCACCTAAGAGGCCAGCAAAATCAAGACCTGCCAAAGTTACGATTGGGGCTAGCGCAGCACGTAAGGTGTGTTTGCGCAAAATTACGCGCTCAGATAGACCTTTAGCACGCGCAGTGCGAATGTAATCTTCATTGGTTGTTTCTAAAACATTTGAACGAGTAAATCGGGTGTAGCTAGCGGCCGAAGCAAGTGCCAGCGTTGCCCAAGGGAAAATGAAAATATTGAACCATTTAAATGGATCATCTAAGGGTGAAACCCAACGTCCCATATCAAGGGGGTTTAACAATCCAAATTGCAAAGCGACGAAGAGCAAAATCAAAAGACCGCTAATAAAGGTAGGTAGTGAGGTTCCGACAAGTACGAATACCGTAGAGGCTCGATCTTGCCATTGACCTTTCTTCCTTGCCGCGACCACGCCCAGTGAAATACCCATTGCTAACCAGAGAACGAATGCTCCGATTGCCAAACTAAAAGTTACTGGGAAAGCTTCTTTAATTAAATCTGTAACGCAGGCATGGCGATTAAATGAATAGCCAAAAGCTGGCGCAGGACATTCAAATTTAGCGCTTCCTTCACCATATTCACGGCCAACTACTAAGCCTTTAACAAAGC
>JACCDP010027929.1_pt1 | contig 16611 bp, 27 predicted proteins | sample 7445841 | NCBI WGS metagenome assembly JACCDP01 (sample SAMN15323441, study PRJNA562643) | freshwater metagenome | isolation source: river surface water | place: USA:Blue River Watershed | collected 2017-08-17 | reverse complement strand
CGCACGGCAGTTTTAAGTGCTTTTACTAATGTTTTTGTATCCATATGTATCTTTTATATAAATATTATATCCATGAATTTATAGAAGGCTTAGGCCCATATACAGTTTGTGTATTAGTATCTATATAATAATCTCCAGGTTTTCCTATCATACTTAAAGGCACACCTTCGCCTTGATATACTTTACTTGGAGCTTCTTGCAAAGAATTTAATAAGTTTTGTTGTTGTTCTACTAAAGATTCTATTGCGTCAGATCTTTGTTGCAAATCTAAATCCGATACGTTATACTCTGTATAAAATTGAGTTTCTAATAAATCGTTATAATCAACATTATTATCACTATTAACTAATGACCCAGGGACTTGTACATTAATATTAGGATCGGCGTTACCACATATATTTGTAAGTTTAGAAATTGAATCCTGAAGTGGTGGAATGATTATAGAAATTTTAGATTGCAGAGTTGTAGGAAAACTAGTAAATTGATTTAATGATTCAATTGCATTTACAATTGTTGCATCTTGAATAGCCATTAATTGTTGTGCTATAAATAACGGAGCCGTAACTGGATTGGATAATTGTGCAGCTGTAATTGCCGATTTTATAGCAACAGCTGTACCAACTACAGTTTTTACTGAATTAATAGTAGTTTGTATCTTTGGTATTGTTTGTTGTATTGTAGTTAATTGTTTTTGAACATCTGCTAATTGCTGTTTTATTTTTTTTATTCTAGGATCATCACATTTAACGTTAGATGGAAGTTTTATAGTATCTTTAACTGTCTTAGAAACGGTTTCTGCTAATTTATCCGTTTGCTTATTTAATTCCTGTACAACCTTACTAGCTGCCATCCCAGGAAGCTTAGGTATATAATCTAATGGCGGAACTATTGCACTCATAACTTATCCTTATTAATATGTATTTTTCTTAATAAAATATGTAGAACTTAAAAGATCCTGCAGTTGTTTCTGTGCAGATACTGTATAAGATTTATCAATAAATGTACCAGTCATGGATCCGCATTGTATAGGAGAATTAAGTTGATTTAATATTTTTTGTAGTATGTTTAATAAAACATCTCCATGTACCATAGCTTCATTCGCTTCGTCGTTTCCAATTCGAACATCTCCGGTTGTATTTAAAACTATGCCACGTGGTGAGTCGATAACTGCAATATCGGATTTTGCTTTTAATATTACTCGATCTGCTACACCGATTAATTGTGATCGATTAAATGACGATTCTCCCGGATAAAAACAGCTCAGTGGGTTTGGATTCTCTGTTGTTCCTAATGTAAAACTAGGAAGTGTTTGTGTACTCGTTAGATATAATGAAGATGCATCATTTTGTATAGATTCCGATGTAAATTGTTTTCTAGGAAGATTCTGACGACCATTAGATATAACAATTATCGGATCCCCTTGATTACCAGAAGAACCTTTCCATGGTGATTGTACCGTATAAAAATCAGTAGTTCCTGACCCATTTAGGTCAATAGTACTTCCAAAGCGAATACTATTACCAAATCTTCCTTCTAGTATAAAATCGCCTTCATATGGTTGTAATGGAGAAATTGAATTACCAGAATCTGGAAGTTTAAATGTTTTTCCGGGTTTATATGATTGTATTTCTGAATCCGTTTTCTTTTTAGAAATTCCCGGTAATATATTTGCATTGATGTTAGATTGTAAATCTATAGTAGTTAAATAATACCAAGACTGATATTTTCTATTTTCATGTGTAGCATTTTGATTGTAGCTCCTATATATCAAAACATATTCTCCTACTAACGGAATACGTTTCATATTAATGTCTGAAGGTTTTACTATAATCGGATCTAGATTATAATAGGTGCTACAACTACGACAATAGATTGCAAATGAATTATTAGCAGATGCCGGATTTGTTATCGGATCTATATACTGATACGTAGCATTATATTCTAAAACTTCTGCAACATCAAATTCAATCATTTAAAGACTCCTTCTTCTCTAACTTCGATTTAGCATCAGAAATTTTTTGTTGAAGTATTTGTTCGTCTTGTTCTATTCGGTCTAGTTCATCTTCTAATTCTGAAGATAATGTAGATTCGGCAACTTTAAGTAGTTGTTGTTTTTCTTCATCGCTCAATAAACCATCTGCCCCAGCAATAGTTTGTTTAGTTGAAATAAATCTTTGTACAATTGCAGTTAGTTTAACTAAATGATCATCATTTTTCACAGCAACATCTAAGTACTCTTTAATTAAAGGTACTATAATAGTAGCATCTGAAGCATTTTTTATTAAAGGCTGTAACTGAGCTATTAGCTGATTTATTTGTCTATCTTTCTTTTTAGAATTATGATAAACATCGGACATTAAATCTGCAAAGCTCGTGCCTTTGAACAGCTCATCATTCTTGTCCATACCGTAAAATCCTTTAATATAAATATCAAAACGGCAATTTTACGAAGTTTGATTGTTCATACTCTTTAAAGTTTTCTTCATAGATTTGTTTGAGAACTTTAACTACCCGCGTAACTGCATTTGTTTGAGTTGGATCTAATCCAGTACGTTCTCGTATTAATATGTATAAACGTTTTTTATTGAAATCTTCAATGTCTTCTCTAGATTCAAAAATATGTAATACAGAATCTGCAACATGTATATCAACTGAATTAGAAAAAATGTAATTTAAATTGTTATAACAATATTCAACATAAGCATCCATGAAATATTCTAGAGTTTCACGCATTTCATCGTTATGCATTTCTATGATAACATTCCTTTGGTCGTCGACATCTAATTCTTGTGTATCTGCTTTTATTTTTTTATATGCACGATCATTTTCGCCAATGAGATAGTTATATGACGTTCTAGTATAATATGAATATGCTTTTCCGAAATTAGGATCAAATTTATTTAATCGTTCTGTTAAATATGTAACTAAATCAGTTTGTAAATCAACAAATGTAGAATCAATATATGTCGGTTTAATTGTATTAATCAAGTTTTCAGCCATTTTCATGAATGCTGGATAAATAAATCTACGATAAATACGTTCACGCAATACTGGATTATCATCTATACGATTATATGCTAATATAGCTAATTCTGTTATCTTAGTAAAATAAACATTACTTTTCTTCTTGCGCTTCGCCATTAAATTGTTCTTTAAGTTCTGTTACTACTTGATTTAATAATTGGAAAGTGGTTCCAGCTTCATCATCTTTTTCAAATGCACCTAAACGATCAATTTCTTGCATTGCTTCTACTGAATCTACAATACGTCCGTACATATATTCATTTGTCAATTCTAATTCTTCAATATATTCTTGAGCGTCTGCTAACTTTCCAGCAAGGAACCAAATTCTATATCCAGCATATCCTATAACGCCAAATAGAATTATAATTAAAATAATTAACCAAATCATAATTAATCCTGATTAAATGCACTAAAAATATCCGTTAATGTTTTTTCAACATCTGGATTATTTTCTGCTAGATTTTTCAATCCGTTTGACTTTTGTACTTTACTTTTTTCTGCAACTGGTTTTGGTGATGCATTTTGAGAATTCCTCCAACGCTCAAATTCAATCTGCGCAGCCATATGATCTGCATGATGTAAAATGATAGGAAGATTTGTCTTTAATTTAGCCTGAGCTGAACGGGCAACATAATATGGTTTATTCGCATCGTCATACATACCATCATGAATCTTAATTGCCTGATATTCATTCCAAGACATTTTAACATCGTATTCCTGCAGCAACCAAATAGAAAGATCCGGTACCATTGTGAATGGGATATTTTCATTATGTCGATACATTTTATTTTGGTTCTTGCGATGCCAATCTGATGTCTCAACTTGATATACTTCATTGCCTTCACCCGGGAATCCTACTTTACCTAAATCATGATGCATTGCCGCAAACATTAATTCCTCCATGGTATATCCAGACATATCTGACCCTTGCTGTTCCCATATATTATGTAAAACTCTAGCACAATGAGTAACACGAAGTATATGGTCCACATAACCTCCGGCAAATGCATTATGAAAGTGTGCAATACTAGATGCCGGCATTAACACAATTCGATCTTCAAGATCGTCGTACATTGCATGCAATTTCGTATTTCTAGTTGGGAAATACATATCAATCTCTTCACGAAATCTTTCCCAATTTTCTTTAATTTGTTCTGCTGTTAACATGTTTATATAAATAATAGTAACTTATTTGCGTATTTCCAAATGATGACCATTTACTAGTTTAGAAACACATTGAAAACATGTAACCGCATCTGCTTTTTGATCAACACGTTGACATACGTTATCGCAATATTTACATTGTAGCTTTTTATATCCGCGCGGCGCCGGAGCTGAAGATGATTTTTTTGCCATATTAATCGCGGTCTAGATAATAACGTGCAGAATTAAGTTTATCTAATGCAGCTGCAAGATTTGCTAAAGCAGATTGTACATCCGTTTTACCTTCTTGTATTACGCGGCCTACATTTTTAATAATTTCGCGAGCATCGTCGATATCGTCACTAATTTTGTTTTTGTACTTGTAATTTGACATAACTTTATATTATTTAATTTATATTATATTAATAAATATTATTATTCTAAAATCAATGCATTATTTTCTGACCAACAATCTATACCTACATTCTGAATAGCTTGCTCTTTAGCCTTGGCCTCTACCTCGACATCAAGATCATCTACACCATATGTATTCGGCAAAGACAAAATAAAGTCAGCATGAGCTTGCTCCTTGATCTTGCTAAACTCTTTGTACATCTTGGCAAATGTAGGCCACTTCGGTAAATCTTCAACTGCAATGCCATGCTTGTCACAAATACCTTCAATAAGACGTTGAGCCTCACGACGTCGTGACTCACTGTAATGTGTGCATTGAGTAACACCATGACGAGTCCAAGTCTCACGAGCCATGAAGAATGCTTCTTGTTCGGATAAGTCACCAGTATTGAATGTGTGGTGCCAATAGTCAAATGTGATCGGAATATCAATTTCGGTATGAAGCATATCATGCAGGTCACGTACTGAATACATAGAAGCCTTGTCGTCATTCTCAATAACTAAACGAGCCTTAAGGTTGTCAGACAAACGATCCCAGTTATGCAACCATCGCTGAATAGTGCCGGGCTTGTCGTTGTAAGTAGCACCAACATGAATATTGATCAAATTGTCAAAGCTAGGTGCAAAGCCCATAAGGTCGAACAATTCGGAGTGTCGTTCAAGACCAATAATAGAATTATCAACAACTACAGGATCGGGACTACCTAAGATATGGAACGGGCCAGGATGCGTAGTAAGTCGATGACCATGAGCCTTGGCAAAGTCACCTGCAGCACGTAGATGCTGTGTAATAACATCAATACCAGGTAGATCGGCTAATTCATAATGATTCCAACGAGGAAACAATTCGCTACCAATACGAAACAAACGAATGCCACGTTGCTCGTTCCATTGCAGAATAGTAAGTAAATCTTGAGCGTTAGCAAGAGCAATGTCGGATGCGAGTTGCAAACCACCTGCCTTAAACTTGCGATCAATCATGGCACGACCGGTACGGATACCTTGTGCTGAAAGTTGTGTATTGATACAGCAATAACCAAATCTAATCATAGTATTTTTTTATTAATATAAGAAATTTATTTCAAATAACCTAATTATCATGTTTTTTTAAAATGCGTATATTTATATGAAAGATAACAATTAAAAGGATACATATGAAAAACACATTAGCAGAAAATTTACTTCGTTTTGGCGTAAAGAATTTATCTGAAGATGCAAAAAACAAACTTGCAGAACAAACACAAACAGATTTTGGTGCTTATATTGGTCAAGAATTCCCATTACAAAATTTCGGAGGGAGTTCAGATACGGTAGTATATGCATTAACAACTGCTGCTATGCCTGGACAAGCTCAAGTAGGCGATAATAACATACTTAAATTTTATGTAGCTAGTATCAAACCAGCAATGAATCCAAATAGATTACAAATCGTATTAGGAAACAATCAAACTAAAGAAACAGCGCCATTAACATTATCGTTACAGAAAATGTCTGATGGTTCTCCGAACGTAACAAGTGCTAAATTTTACGGCGGCGAAAAATTAAATATATCACAATATGCACTAGTAACAGCACCGACTCAAACAAACTATGATTTTAATTCAGTCGACAGAGCTAGAGCTATTCAGCAGTTACAAACACCGAAAAATTATAATACAATTCCAATGATTAAAGAATTAGTAAAACTTATACCAGCATAAACATTAATTATTATTTAAATAATGTAGAAAAGCCGCAATTAGCGGCTTTTTTTTTACTGTATATCGGTTTATTATAATTTAGGCTCCCATTCAGAATAAACTTTTGTGGTTGACACATAGTTAATGTACTGACCCCCAATGTTCCCATATTTAGGATTAATCCATGTATTCATTGCACAAATTGAATTTTCGGAAGGGGATAACACAATCGTATGATATTCAGTATACGGTAAATTAGATAATCTAGAAACTGCACATACTTGAAACGTTAGTGTATCATTTTTAATAACTACATTTTCAATTTTTCTAGTTTCATTATAATTCTTACCTCCAGCTACTGCGACGTTAGTCATCGTTTTTTGTTTAATATCAATTACAATATCATTACTTCCAATTCCAATTCTATCAATTTGATATGTTGAGTCATTTTGAATATCTAAGCCGGCATGTACATTAGCTTTCGAACCTGCTGTGAATCCTAAATATGATTCAAATTTTAATTTAACAATTGTTAGTTCTAACTTAGTAGTTTCAACTTTCTGTGCATTAAGTGTGCTACTCAATACTAATCCTACTACAAACAATAACTTTTTCATGACTCTTTTTTTTGGAATTTATACTCTCTTATTATACTTTAAATATAAGAAGAATATTTCATATATCCAATCGTTACGGTAATTTTTTTTCCTAGATATTTATTAATATGAAGAAAAAAGATACTTTAGATGCTGTATTACGACGCATAATTTCCGAACAGCTTCAAGACCCGAGTAAGTTTCCGGTTGCTGGCACTAGCTATACGACTACAGACACAAATCCTGCGCCTACACCAAATACTGATTATTTAATGGGACGCAAACCTATACCTAAAAATACACCGGAAAGCAAAAAACGTTGGGCACTTGCTGAGCGTATAGTAAATACTATTATTGAATCTAAAGGATCATGGTATAGCAGAGATATTGAAGAAAATGTAATACCTGCAATTAAAAAAATTCCAGATTTAAAAACATTTGAAATTGTTCAATATCTAATACAAAAAAGAACCGGTAAATATTTAGCTGCATTTCTTCAAACATTTATGGATTATGGATATGCTGGAGATCTTTCATTTGTTGATGTTAAAAAAACTGAAGCACTTTTACAACAGGTTATTGATCATTTAATAAAGATAGGTGCCTGGACAAATACTATTGAACAACTTCAAGCATTTTCATTTACAACGCAACAACGAGCTGATGAAAATACACATTTATCTAAAGGCATAATGTCTTTAGCAGCATTTATGTTTATTCCTCCGCCGGCCGGACCAATAATTGCTGCAGGATTAGGTGTTTCTGATGCTAAGGATTATTGGGATCAAAATGATCCAGAAACTGCAGCCATAATGGCTGTATTGAGTTTAGTACCTGCAGGTGCATCATTAGGTAAATGGTGGTTAAGTAATACTGCGAAAAAAATTGCCATGGGAGGTCGTTTAACTAAAGCAGAAGCTCAAATTGCTGTAAAAGTACTTGCAAGAAAACAAGCCATTAAAGTAGCTATGCAAAGATCGGCACAAAAAGCTGTTGCGTCTGGGAAAATTCCACAGTCCGTTCTAGATTTAGCAACTAATCGTTGGTCGCAAGGTATTGCACAAATAGGCGTCGGGCTTGGAACTTATGGATACGTATTGCCGGCTGGTACTGAAAAATATATCTCGCCATTAGCTAGAAAAGCATTTAATGCTACTACCGGCGGAGGAACAGTAACACAAAAAGACTGGGATCAGTTAATGATTGCAGCCGCTACAGGCGTTAAAAAAGGAAACTCTAAATATTCTAAAGGATCTAAGACAGCATCTAATGAATCGGTACAATTGGATGAAGTAGATCTCAGAGATTTGTTGAAAACAAAAGATAAAAAACAAAGCACTACACAAAATGATGACGAAAAATTAGGACAAAAAGCAACTGGTATATCTGGTTGGGAGGTTGCTTTATATGGTGCTATAGTCGCAGTTGGTGCATATTATGTACATGGAGTTTGGACAAAATATGGTATCGGCCGGTTTTTAAGGAAATCAGCAGGATTCTGGAAGGAAGAAGAATTAGCAAAAAGATCTAAATTCATCAATATTTATGCACGGACAGTTAGAAATTTATTTTTAAGAATTCGTGCACGTATGAATAAAGGTACCTTGTCTAAACGTGAAGCTATACTTGCAGCTGATTTATTTGCAAATTATTCATGTACGATGCAAGCAAGAATGCTAGCAGCTGTTAGAACTGGAGAATTAACTGCTGCAGAAGCTACAACTCAATCTAGAAGACTTATAGCAGAATTAGTAGATGACGAACAGGCGATTGCTAATGTTATAAATAGTGATTATATAAAGAATTTAGAACAAGCAGAAGCTATATTTACGCAAGAAGAAGCTGCAATAACAAGGGGTACGACTGATGCAGATTATCAACGTAGAAAAATAGGATTCAATCGAGAGGAACCGACCACTCCGCCAGTAAATACCAATAAAAATATTGTTATTCCAGGTATAAATTGGGATTCATTTACTAGTAATAGATTCCAAGAATTATTAAAAAATGTACCTAAACAATTCAAAAAAGGCGCAGACACAGGAGATGCTAGTGGACTTAAATGGGTTAATTGGTTAAATGATCCTAAGAAATGGTCAAAGGGTATGGCAAAAAGTGCTAGTCTTCGAATTTACTTAAAATTGAAAAAAATATTAGATGTAGGTCCTATTCGAGGATTAAATGTACCAGCTGATATCACTACCGGAGATAATTTTGCAAACTGGTACCAACAATTAAATAGTAAAGGCGTATTTCAACATATGCGAGGAAGACAATCTTGGTTTAATCGAGATGCACAATTAACAAATGAAGATGATATGCAAACAATTGCAGCAATACTTTGGCAAATAGCTAGACAAGGTATTTGATATCATGATTTTTTAACAAATCCGTTTAAGAAATCTTTTTGACGTTGAATTGCATCTGTTAATTCTGTTTTAGAATTTGTTCGTTTTCTTGTATTGTCTTTAGACACTCTTGTAGTGCTAGATGTAGTAGCATCCTTTGTGCCAGATCCTTTTCGGTTTCTAGATTTTGTATTTTTAATACTAACGTTTCCAATATCTCCTGCGTTGCTTCTATCATCATCTGAGCTTTGGTTCTCTGACCTTCTGGGGTTGATAGAAACTGTTGCAACCGTTCTTGTGGTGTCAATTCGGGATTCGAGCTCTTCTTTACTATATTGTTTTGTTTCTTCAAAGAAGATGCACCCGACGTCATATTGGGTTCTATGCCCCGCAATCTGTATACCACATGGGTAGCGAGTTTTGACACCATTTTCAACGGTATACTGAATACCCCAAGAACTCTTTTTAATTTTTGTAACATGACCATATTGTTTTTGACCGAGCCAAGAAAAGAAAACCGCATCCCCTGGTTGGAATTGCGGTTTATCAAATTTAGCTTGAATTTTATCTGATACTTTTTTCTTTGCCATTTTAATTAAAGCATAAATCGGTAGCCTGATTAATAATTTTGAATACTCGAAGATATTTAGTTACCTTATCGCGTCGAAACATTTTTTCTATTGCTAAGTCTCTTTGTAAGATATATCCAGATTCTACAAATTTATAAGTTACGAATCTAACTGCTTTAAGACTATTAGATTCAATCATAATATTTGTATCGTCAATCATTACATCGACTCTATCAACATTTGCATCGCCGGGAAAATCTTCATATTCATACGGTTCATATTGTTTTGCAGATTCATCTTCTTGAGAATCTATCAACGCATCTTTAAGACCTGCAAAAAATGATGATAAATCTAATCCAGCTGACTTCCTACGTTCTATATCATAGATATCAAATAAATACAGTAACCTATCTGAATCAGGTAATGTTAGATAGAATTGATATTCTGCATAATTTACAAAAATATATGAAAATGTTGTTTTCATACTGTTACCTTTCGTATATTAAACAAATCAATGACAGATTGTTTTGATATCTGTTTGATTCTGCAAATCATTTCAATAGCATCTTCTAATGATTCGGCTTTAACTGTACCGATAACTTCATCGAGTGAATCTACTTTATATGAATACGTAAATAAATACATACCTTTCTTATAAATATAAACCTAATTCATAAGCTCGAAGAGCGGATGTGCTTGCTTCGGTTAAAGTTTCTGATAATTTTGCTAATTCGTGTCGAGCTAAAGTAAATGTATATGACTTTATGCGAACATCAGTCATTGTACCTTTATTTCCTGACATATATGTTTCATCTGACAGAATTTTTACAGATTTTGTATAATTTACCAAATCTTTATATGATAATCTGATTTGTTGATTAAATACATGCAAATGTCCGATAGATGTATTCATTGGATCTGTTTTAAACACATCTTCTGAAATTTTATCGTGGAATACGAAATCTAAATTTGCCCAAGTTTCTCCGTAACGGTTACGGTATTTGTCTGAAATTGCCCATGGCTGATTGATACTTTTCATGATAAGTAGTTTTTATAAATTGTTACTGTGTATACGTCTTTTGAATAATTATGTCTTATATTGACATATTGATATTTTTCTAATAGCATGTCCATAACTAAACCAGGATGCACATAGAAAAATCCTTCGTGTATTGTGTTGTTAATAGGAGATAATAAATTGAATGATACTGCTTGATTTGCTAATTCATACATTAAATGCACATCTGTAAATAGTTTTTGTAAATCAGCATCTTCGGTTTCACACCTACGCTGCGTAAAAAATCCAGATGCAACTACATAATCGTGTAGTTTTAAATTTGCAGTTTCAAATGCACCGGTAATTATGTCAATATCATACTTTTGTTTTGCTAAATCGGTCATTATAGGATTATGGTCGATACCGCTATATCCTAGGATATTACCATCATATAAATCTGATAAGTAACCGTATAAATCGGCTCGACCACATGCGACATCTAATATAGTATTCGATCTAGGGTCAAAACCTCCGATTAGATTTTGAAATATGTATTGTTGTTCAGATGTTGTATTATATCCTACAACTTGCGGACTATTAAGCATATAATCCGGATCCGTTGCTGCTAACGTATCTCTACGTAAATGTTCCGGGTTATCATGTGCTAATAATGACTCTATCTTATCTTGTAACGTTTTTAATAGATTCATATATAAAAGATATTAACTTTTGATTAAAATGCATTAAACGTTAGATATTAAGCACGTACGATGGGCAATTGATTATTCTCAAAAAGAGTGTTATAATTCATTGTAGGGGTAATGACGCCCGTATCACAAAGTTTTGATGTTAATTCTTTATTGATATAGATTTGTTTAGTTTTAGCTGTGTTTATCATAGTAAATGCACTACGATTTTCTAGCAAAATGTCATACATTGTTGCTTTATTTATTAAAAATTTATCTAAAACAATTCCGACGTGATTAACACCTTCTTTTGTAACAATGATAGGTTCTCCAACTTTATATGACATTATTCTAAGATTTTAATGATTTTACTTGCATTAACTGATTTTACCTCAAAATCGAAAGTAAATCCTTGGAAGTCTTTAATAACCTTAGCTTCAGCTTCTGTCACAGACATCGCTTCTACAAGATATGTTTCTGTCATTTTTTTGATTTTTGGCCCTTTTGGAGTATCAACCTCATCGGTTAATTGGACTTTTGCTACGTAATAACTCATTTTTTTTAAATTTAATTTAAACTATAACTTATATTAATAATAAGAAAAAAATATTGATTTTCAAAGATTACTTATCTAAGTATTTTTGTAAACGTTTTTGTGATTTATAAAAATCGTAAGATTGTCGAATTTGTTTCGGTGTTAACTTTAATTTCATCTGCAACACATCTAATATATCTGCAATTATTCTTTCTCGTTGACTGTTATTTTTTGCAGACTTATCTAAAAGCTTTATAGCTCGTTCTAATTGTCGAATATATTCTTTAGGTAAGTGTTGAAGAATTCTAGTTTTATCCGAAATAAATTCTTTTTCTGATTTCTGTTTATCTTTTTTTGATGCTTCTTTTATCAAATTTTTTGTTATCTGCACAGATTCTCGTAAAATATCTCCATATTTAACGACCCAAGCAACTTCCTGACCGGGTTCTGTAGGTGCCGGTGGCTCGGGACTAGGCATAGGAGCTGCTCCTCCACCGCCACTAGATGTTCCAGATTCGATATTTTTCTTATCTTCAGACCCTAATCCTTTAACATCATCTAAACTTAGTTGCAATTCTATAGTATAATCGTCATTACGACCCCAACCTGTATATGGCACTATTTTAATTACACCTTGTCGCAATAAACTAATCAAAATTCCAGGATTTATATTTAAATCTTTTCCAGATCTTCCTATAAATTCTCGAATTCCAACATCAGATATTGAATATATAATACCTAAATGTGTAGTTCCATATGCATCGAACTTACCTAAAAACTTTTTTTCTGCCGGAGTGAATAAAGATTCGCCAGAATCGGCTTCTGCATTATCAGTTTCTTGAGCAGGAGCCTCTGATAACATGCGTTTTAATGTAGATTCAATGATATATGTTAAAGTAGAATTCATTAAAGTTCTTTAGTTTCTGCTAATTGTGTCGAACGATACTTAGTTGCTAATTTTTTAAGCTCATTAATTGATTTTCTAGCAATAACTCCGGCTTTTTTAACTTTTTTTGCTTGGAAACGGTCATGATTTTCTTTAAATGTTAACCAATGTGCTTCCATTACTTCATAAATTTCTTGTGATGTCATAAACTAACCTTTTTTATTTATTATAAATATAACGTTATACAAAACGGTCCATTAAAATATTGATATTTGGTTCTGATAAACGAATTTCTTCATAATCAGTTAATTGCATAATAATTTCTTGTTTTGTATTTTCGTAAATTTTTACGATATGATTTACATTAACATATTGAGGACGGATTTCTCCGTTAGATTCTTTTACATTTACTTTTATGAACTTAGTTGAGTTCACTAATCTCCTCGATATTTAGCTCCCATATATCCTCTACTTGCAGGTTCGTCATATGGATTGATTTTACTTGTTGATTGTGTTTGAGATTTCGGTTCTGTAGGATTTTTACTTTGAAGATATTGATGTACGGCTGTTAATAACTTAAAAGATTGCTTCGTTGTAATATTACGCAATTCATTTCTTCCTACTTTTTGTATAAATGTATCTACAACTTTTTGTACATCTGGATCTTTTTTCAAGAAATGATTAATTGCACCGATATTAGTAGATCCTCCTCCTCGTATATCATATCTAGCTAACATGAAATCAGATAGATTTATTAAATCTGTTATTGAGTCAGGAATTTCATCCCATTTTGCATCAATATATGATTCAGCTTGTTCTTTTTCATATTCCCCAGAAGATACAATTGCGTTTAACTTTTCTTCCGGAGTCATTGCATCCCATATTTCGTCTTCAGAATATTGGAATCCTTCTGTTAGTATTTTTTTAGTTCTTGAGATTTCTTCTCGAAGTATTTCAATGTGTCTAGGATTTTTAAAATCAAAAATTTTCATATTCTTTATTTTCCTTGTCCTACATATGCTTTATTGTAGTTTTTTGAGTGTTTGCTACGACTGTTCTTTGTTTTAGCATGAACCCCAGGTCTTTTAACGCGAGGTTTAGCAATGTGTACCTTCGCGGTATTTGATTTTACTTTTTTTACTGCTGCCATTTTGTCCCTTTATAATTTCCCATGTTGATATCCATGGGATGATACATAACGCTACACAACCTATTAAAAATGCTATAACCGCTTTCATATTAATAAATATATGGGCACAAAAAAACCCGGCACTTTTGGTACCGGATTCTAACTAAAACGACTAAGGTAGCAGTCGCGTATCAAAAATATGTTTGTTCGAAATATAAAACTTCAAATTTATTTTCGGTATTAACTAGCATTGCAGCATTTAATAAATCTGAATATTCAATTACGGATTGATTTTGTACGGTTCTAAATTCAGTTAATAAATCATATGTATTGATATCAGTTTGGAATACCGCATGCGAATCTTTACAATATGAATCAAATAATGCATACTCCATGCTATATGCTTTATTAACGATATCAATAAGGTCTGTAAAAGTAATATTTGGTTTAATTGCCGGCATTAAAGGTTGAACGTTCCAATCAACTAAAAATGCTTGAAGCTTTTTTGCATGTTCTAATTCTGTTTCTGCCTCTTCAGCAAAATATGCAGCAGCTTTATTATAACCAATACCTTTACACCAGTTAGTAGCATTACGATAAAAATAATGTGCTACATATTCATCTCGCAAACGTTCTGTTAGTAGTTTAACGGATGAATCTAAAAGTGTTTTAGGAGCTTTAACTTGTGTCATATATTATTTTTTATTATTTGCGCATTGCGCCACCGATAAGATTTTTTTTCATTCTAGAAACGAAAGATTCATTTACATCTTTATCTTTAAAAGCATCTTTCATTGATTCTTTTTCATTGCCATCGCCATCAGCATCGATATAATCCGGCTTCTCATTAGCTGCTGCTGGTTCATCTTTATCATTATCATTGATACCTGGATTTTGAGCTTTACTTATAGAACGTATTTTTGAATCCTTACCAAAACGAGATTTAATCTTATCACGTACTTGTTGTTCAGCATTATCACCTTTTGGTACAGAAATTCTAACATCTGGTTTAATAGTACCATCTGCTAGTTCAACGTTGCATGCATATACAACGTGTGTGCGAGAAGATACCTTTTCATCGGCTTCTTCTAATTCTTTTTTAGCTTCATATTCAGCTTGAACTTCTGCCAATGTAGGAAGAGGCTTACCATCTTTACGTTCCCACGCATATCCTTCAAGCAATGATTTTAATTTTTGCATCATATTCCTTTTTTATAAATATAAATATGTATCAGTAAAAAAGACCCCGAAGGGTCTTAAATTATTGTCCGGTAATGCCATCTACATATTCAGAAACACCTTGGTCACAAAATGCATCTACTATACATACATACTGCAAATCATCCCAATCCGGCTTAATTAATTTCTTGGGAGTCTCTTTATAGAAATCAACAACCGAAGATGGGACTCGATGCGTTTGGCAAAACTTTTCAACTTCAGCAATAATTAATTTGCAAGTTGCAATATCTTCATGTTCTACTGCCCGATCCCAATCACATTCAGATTCAAAAGTACACATAAGTGCATCATATGCCCAATTCTTATTAAATGCTGGATCGTTAATATGCATGTAATATTTGTATTCAACACCGGGTACTGGAACAACGGTATCAAGAACTTCATATGATAAATCGAAAATCAACCCATCGACAAATTTTTCAATTTTACCATCATACTCATTAATTTCGTTTTCAGAATAACCTAACACTGACAATTGGTGTCTAATTGCTAACAATAAACTTTGTTCTTTGTTCATAACTCTTATTTTTAATTGGTTTCTTAAATATAAGAAGAATAATTCAAATAAACAAATAATTTCAAAGAAAAATTTTAGTACGTTAGTACGCCCAAACGGGTCGGGCCGTACTAGGAATCCTCCATGCCCGTAGAATCTGCTTCAATATTACGCACCAACCAAAGTTTTCCGCCTCGAGGTAATACCCGATACCCGATAGTTGCTAACTTGCCAGAATTAGAAGCTAGCAATGCTTGATAGATTCTAGTTTTTTGTGCAGAGATAGACCCCTCAGGATCCGATCCAGTAATGTCAATGGCTTTAGGGGCATGTGTGTTGATGAAATCAACGATTGCCTCAAATGCCGTAAGCAGAATACGCGGATATGATAGGGCACCACGTGAATGACTGCGATCGTGTGACAAAGTCCATCCGTGTGTAGATTTAGTGGTTATAGCAAATGCATAATTACCAGGTGAATGATAAAATTCCGATATATCGAATCTTACTTCTACTTCATCATGTGTAAAACCAGTTTGCCACAAACGATCCGCCCATGTTTCTTCCCATACGAATTGAGTGGCATATGGTTTAGTGTTGCCGAATGTGATTTCCGTGAGCAAGTCGTTTAAACGTATCATATTAATAAATATTGTTTCCGCATAAATGCTGGAAACGTTTCGCAGCCTTAACACATGTGTATTATAAGACGTGATAGGGAGATAGTGTATACAAGTAGGAATATAGGTAGTAATAGGGAGGATATTATATCTTGTATGGGCACCATATCCTAATAAAGAGCACCTATATAGCAAAATTTTTACCCGTGCTAGAAAAACATATATAACCACCCTATTCAATCAGGGGGTG
>JACCDP011110711.1_pt1 | contig 16613 bp, 19 predicted proteins | sample 7445841 | NCBI WGS metagenome assembly JACCDP01 (sample SAMN15323441, study PRJNA562643) | freshwater metagenome | isolation source: river surface water | place: USA:Blue River Watershed | collected 2017-08-17 | reverse complement strand
GCACGTGCTCGCCGAGGAGCGCGGTGCCGGAGACGGCGATGCCCTTGATCTCTTCGCCCTGGACGTAGCCGGCGCGGATGAAATCGTAGGACATCTTGGGGGAACCGGCGCCCTGCGCGGAAAGCGCAGCGGCGGCGGACAGGAGGGTTACGGTCAGTAGGGTATGCTTCATAGCGGCTGTCAACATGCCGCTGGGCCATTCTCGGGCAAGCGTAATTTTATACAGTAATAAAATATAATATTCTCCTAAAACATCCCAATAAATTTCAATCGATCAGACGCGCCCCACCCTGTCATCGTGGACGAAGAAGCCGCCTTCCGGGACAAACGGCAGCGCCGCATCGATGGCTGCGGGCCATACTGCAGCTGCCTCGTGATCATCATCGTCCTGGTATTTGCTTTCTTCGCCTTCGTCCTCCGCTGAGTAAGGGGTCAGGCCGTAGCTGCCCGTAGGCTGAACCCAAAGTCGGCACTTTATGGCCTCAATTGGTTCAGCAGCCCAAAGGTACGGCCTGACACCGTCGGCTGAGAGTTTGCTTTCAGGTAAGAACCTGCGTCGATGGGCGAACGGTGCTCAAGATGATCTGGGCATGGCCAGAAGACGTCGACTGCTTTCAAACCAAGGCGCCTATCACGTCTACAATCGTGCGGAACTAGGCGCGCCCATCTTCGAATCCGATGCCGCCAAGCAGGTCTTTCTCGAAATCATCCTCACCGTAGCGGCCCGTTTTTCTTGGCAACTCCATGCTTATGCCATCATGACGAACCATTTCCACCTCCTACTGACCACCCCTCACGGCAACCTCAGTCAGGGAATGCACGCCCTACAGTCCGACTTCGCCAACAAGCACAAGAAATTCAGGGGGTCCATCGGTCACGTCTTCCAGTCCAGGTTCGGTTCCGATCACTATCCCATCGGGTCATTATCAGGTCAGAAACTCGATTACGTCCACCTAAACCCCGTGAGGGCTGGTATCGTCACGCTTGAGGAACTGCGGGACTACCGCTGGACAAGCTACCGGACGCTCTGGCGTCCGCCGCAGAGGGGAATCCTAACTATCGGTTTCGCCCTGTCGGCGATGCATGGCCCGAGGGACGAAGCTATCGGATGGGAAGCCTACCAGGAAAAGCTTCGCTTCACGCTGGCGACGGAAGATCGACCGGCCACTGACGCGGAACTATTTGGACTGGTCCGAAAGGAAAAATCCGCACGTCTAACTGAAGCCATGAAGATGCCTCAGATTATAGGCAAAGGATGTGAAATGCTCCTGGCTGAAGAACGACTGAGATGGGAACATGCATTGGCCGCGGAGCTGGTCGTCGCCGGCAGGCAAGAGACGCAGTTAGAGGAGACGCCTCACAACCTTCCATGGAAGATGGCCCTGGCCAAGACACTCAGGGATAAGCACGGAGCGACTTCTTCCTGGATCGCCAAGCGCATGGGCATCCGATCGGCCGCTTACCTGCGCAAACTACTCGCCTCAGCCTAAGGGGTCAGGCCGTACCCATATGCAGCCTGAACCGAAAACGGCAGAGAATCCCCGAGTTTAGGTTCAGTAAGAAAAGGTACGGCCTGACCCCGTGCTCATCCCCCCGCCGAAAGGATTAGCCGTACCGCCGCCCGGCCTGCCGAGGTCGCTCGACCTCTGGGCGGATAGGGTCGTCAAAGTCAGCAATAGAACGAATATACGCGAAAACATGGAAATCAGGTCAAACTGCCTCAGACAGGATCGCAATCAACCCGAAAGGAAAGACTACGCAATTTAGCGTATTATAATATTATTAAAATTATTTACGATAAATCTCTTGATGGGAAACGCATTGAAGGTGAACATGAAAAAAGGATGAAACGTGCCGGCATCGCCCTTCTCGGCATCCCCCTCATGGTCATCGGCCTCATCGGCTGGGTCATGCCTATCATCCCTGGTGCGCCGCTTTTCTTCTTCGGGCTGGCTCTGACCATTAGCTGGCACCCTAAGGGTCGAGCCTTGGTCGAAAGTTGGAAGCAAGGGCTGAAGGACCTGGCAAAGCGGTGGGGATTACGCCGCAAATCCCAGCATGAACTTCACGCTGAACTCTTTCGAGACGAACCCACTCCTTCGACTAAAAATTTACGAGATAACCCATGAGCACCCTCCTTTACGGACAAGTCAGTATCCGCCAAGCAATCCAAGGCTTGGACCCCGTCTCGCGCGAAGCGTGTCAGGCGTTGATCGGGCGCATGCCGGATATCCGCAACTTCCACATGAACCAGAAATACATGATGGAGGAGATGGTTAAATGCATGATCCAGGCCGGCATCAATCATGGCCTGGACAAAGAACAGGTCGAACGACTCATCAAGCAAGACGGACTCACCGTCATCTTGATCGCCGGCTCCGTCCATGAACTTCATTTTCAGCAAAATGGCGGCGGATGGGGCAAGACGGCGGCCGCGGTAGGCGCCGGAATCCTCATCGGGGTGCTCTTCGGCTAGACGGAGCACTGTTGACATCGTAATCATTGTACAATTATATTAAATAATGACCCTGCCTAAGACAAATAACCTAAAATTTGACGCTGTTGCCTTAGAGAAAAGCATCCGGCTTTTTGGCCATCTGGGCACAGCTTCGTGGGTCGCGAACCTGATCCTGCTCGGTTTGGCCATCTACCAGTTCATCATCGTCGGCTGCACGATCAAGGTGGATACCTTCTTCATCATCGTGAACTTACTCAACGTGGTCACGTTCTACCTGACCTATAAGGTCTACGATCACCTTGCCCTCCTGAAGGTCCGCCACGACTACGCCCTTAACACCCCCCAATCTTAATCTCATCATGTCCAACAAAGTATACGTTCACTGCCCTGCCTGCGGTACAGGTTTCGTCCACATGGTCGAAAACAGCGGGAAAGCCGCCGGGGGCCTCGGTGGCGCTGCCGCCGGTGCCACTTTAGGCGCGAAGATGGGCTTAGTTGGCGGACCTGCTGGGGCTGCCGTAGGTGCCGTGGCGGGCGGAATCTTCGGAGCGCTTACCGGCAAGAGCTTTGGGGACAAATTTGACTGTCCCCGCTGCCCGGGTTGCGGCGTGAAGTTTAAGATGCCTGCAGGCATGAATTGATCTCCATGAACTAAGCCAAACCAAGTTTTCGAAATAATACTGAATACAATGAGAGCCCTGAACGAAATCCTTAGGAAATGCGTCCTACCCCTTATCATCTTGGCAGGAATCATGACCGAGGCAAAAGCCGTTTCGGAAGATGAGCTGATCGACGGCTACAGCCATGCCTACAATGCCTCAGGCAAACTCTCCAAGGGTGACTTCAGGATGTTGGTGAAGCTCGAGCTGCTTCAGGCTGACTGGAATAACACCCTGGCGCCACTTGTCCGCGGACTCAGGGACCCTAACCTTGACCCTTCCCAGTGGGCACGTAGCGCTCGGCGTACCATCGACGAAATGACGGAGATCAGATTGAAGATGTCCATCGCCGTCGCCCAGATCGAAGACAATCGACCCCGGGCCATCGTCAAGGAGATCGACGCCATCAACTCACAAATGTTGGTCGCCTGGGAGGATATCCGCACGGCCATGGCCAACGGAGATGATGACGGGTACCGTCGAGCAGGCATGAGGGCCCAACAGCTTGCCCAGGAAAAGGCCGGCGTGGCAGGCCCCGTGCTCCGTCGTCTCCGTGAAAAGTTCGGTGACAAAGTCGTCGACGGCGCCATCGAGCGCGAACTCCGCGAACTGGCCCGCAAGACAGGCCTTCGCTGAGAATTTCGCGTGCAGGAGCTTAGGCGAAACGAAGCAAATAATAGGTAAAAATAAAACTATTAGGCTTACTGTATAATTATCCTTTGACTCTGCCGTGGGTCGTCCTAGGCTCCGGATCTTACACCCAATGGCCACTACCATCGAAGCGCTCAAGGGTTTCCTCGATGCCGAGAAACTCCATTACGATTACGACGTCGGCGACTGCTATATCCGCACCGGCTTCAAGACCGACAACTACGAGAACAAGGATGGCCGGAAATCCGTCCGCATCATCATCGAACTGGTGGAAGGCGGCGAGTTCATCAAGTTCATGGCGCCTCATGCCTACAACATGCCTAAGCATGCTAGCTCGTTCCATAAGATGGCCCTTTTCCAGACCCTCCTTCAGGTCAGCTGGCAGACCAAGATGGTGCAGTTCGAATACGACCCGGATGACGGTGAAATCCGGGCCAATATCGAGTTCCCCCTTATGGATGCGGCCCTCACGCAGCGCCAGATGCGTCGCTGCCTCATGGCCCTGGCCAACATCATCGACGATCACCATACCCAGATTTCCGACGCCATCAGCTGCGGCATCACGCCCGAATCCGACAAGGACGAACGGGAAGCCTTCGAGGAGTTCAAGAAACGACGCAGAGAAGAACGTCGCCGCGAGCTCGGCAGCTAAAAACTGTGCTGATCGACCTCCGACCTCCGGCATCATCAACAACCATGATCTGGACCAGCACCCCGGAGTCCTCGAGCATCGCGGCATTCGCCTATGAGACGGAAGGCCAGCTGCTCTTCATCCGCTTCAGTAACGGGAGGACTTATCGCTATGCCGGCGTACCTTCATCGGTCTTCACAGCCTTATCACGGGCGGACTCCAAAGGCACCTTCTTCAACGCCCACGTCCAAGGTCGTTACCCTTACACCCAAGCCTGACCATGCACGATCTCAGCGCCCTAGCCCCACGTAACCCTACCGGCCCCGGCACCTCGCTGGGAAATCCGTTCAAGGTTATCTCCATCATGCATGGGTACAACTTGCTGGACCGGTTGCAATTCCGCTCCCCAGCCGGCGGATGCAAGGTTAGGTACGACCGTGTCGGTTCGAAGACTCACCCGAGCTTCCCGCACCCCATCGACCATTATGTCCTGTTCGAAGGGGACATGGGCTCCAAGGACCCGAAGGGTAAACTCATGGACTTCTATGTCTACGGCTACTCGGACAACCCCCATAGTGATGACAATCTCCCGGCCGGCCTGACTACCATCAAGATGGGCAAGGAGTTCGATCAGAAGATGGAAGAGATGATCGAGAACAGCCCCGAACTTAAGAGGATGTTCGAGGAACGTGCATTGATGCAGATCAACATGGCGCGGATACAGCGCGGCCTTTCGCCGCTGGATCGCCTACCACAGAAAGGCAGCTGCTTATTAGCCGCCACCACCCTACTCGCCGCCGGCTCCGGCCTCGGCTGGGCTTTCAGCCATTTAATTGCCTGACCATGGGCCTCTTCGATTCCCTCTTCGGCCCCTCCTGGGAAGACCGGGTTGCCCTCTATATGCGAGAGCAAAGGCTACCCGTTGCAGATCGCATGCGACTTTGCATCAACGCCCTCACCCCGAAGGCTGACCCTGGTGACATCGCCCAAGGCCTTCCCGTCACTGAGATCCGGAAATATCTGGCGAGCCTTCCCGATGCGGAAGAACTGGGCTCGCTGGCCGCTGCCATGCATCTGCGGAAATCCATGCGCATCCCCGTTGTCGCCATGAAAGTCAAGTCTGAGGCCAAATGGCAGATTTCGATGATCACGGACAAGGCTCGCCTGCCGGCTAACGACGACGTTCGCTATCGTAGATTCGAAAACGCGAACCTGATCATCTGGAATCCTATCGACGACTACGGCAACGACCTCGCCCCTTGTCCTAAGTAATTTACCTGAAGGAAAAGGGGTCAGACCACTAGGTAGTAGCCTGACCCTTTGGGATCTGGTCTTGTATTAGGACTGCGGAGGTTTGAGTGCCTGGATATCGCAGCCGACGAGGATACCGATGGCAGTGGCTAGGATATCGAACGGGGAGCCCGGGAGAGGCTCGAAGCTATCAGAGCCCGGGTAGGCGTTGCTGCCGCTGGTTTCAATCTGCAAGCCCGGGGCGGTTAGCTTAAAATCCCAGCCTATTCCATCTTCGATGTTGGGGTTCGAGTAGGACATTTCCCAATTCCGGACGCCGGATTGCTCCAAGAGTAGCCAGAATGCCTTCCACTGCAGAGGCTTCGGAGTCGGCAGCGAGATCCAGGCGTCGCCATAGCAGTCCCTCCACCGCAGCTCAGACTTCTTCCCGTCCCATTCGATGAGCGGTCCGCCACCGAAGATCGCGCAGTGCGATAACTCAAAGCTCAGCTCAACTGGATCACAAGATTCCCAGGAGCCATCACGCGGAGTCTTCGTTTTCATGCACAGATTATACCACGCTCCCCTACCCCACCATGCCACACTAAGTTCGTGATCCGCCAACGTACGGAAGCTGCTACGCCAAGCCAAGGGGTCAGGCCGTTACTAATTCCACTTGATACCAAAACCGCGCTTAATTCACGTATTTAGTATCAGCAGCTGACGAATAACGGCCTGACCCCGTGTTCGGCAGCTTACGCAAGTTGGCCGGGACGATGATTAGGAGACGACGCTTCCTTTCAGCCCACTTCTGTGCCAGCAGGAGACTGGCTTCGATGGTCTTACCCAGACCGACTTCGTCCGCGAGGATGGCTCCAGCGGCAATGGGTGAGCGGACGGCGAACATCGCCGCCGCGACCTGGTGGGGATTCAGGTCGACCTTAGCGTCACTTAGGGCACGGGCGAAAGTCTCAGAAGAGCCAATCTCGGCCCGACGCTCGAGTTCCATAGCCCAAAGCTTGGCGTGATAGGGGGTACTCATCCTGCCCTATTTCCATGCGGATTAGGTCATGGGTCAACCCCAAGGGGAAACTGCCATTAACCAAGCAATACGAGACACCTAGGCTCGACACGTACTCCCGCAAACTTGCCGGCCCAAAAAGCAGGAGAAAGGGCAATCAGCCAAAGTGATTATGATAAGCATTTTGCGACTTCACCCATGATGAGATTGGACAATCAATATTACGTGCGTAAAAGCACGATCGGCAATAGGATCTAGAAATAGGCCGATTGAACGAGCCTTATGTCCTAGCCCCAGGTTGCAACCTTAGCAAATCAGTCAAAATTTTGACTGACGGGTCAGTGACTTCAACAATCTCACGTGCGCTGATACCTGCCTCAAGCGCCGCAAAAGAATTGAAAACATACTTCCTCGATTCAGTTCGGCTTAAGTTATAAATGACGTGAAGTGAAGGAGCTATCTTCTTAACATAGTTCACAGGTAAAAGCGAAACGAAGACGGCATCATCGACATTAGAGTAAAGGACGAGACTACCAGGACACGCCAACTTCTCGCGTGTGACAAAAAGCATACCACTCTTTCCAAAACCTTCATGCCCGCAGCGTTCGACCAAGGCCTCATAATGTCCGGAAGAATTCAAGGATACTGAACTGCAAAACCCGAGACGAAGGTGACCCCACAGAGAAAGCGTTAACTTGGAGTATCGGGCGATCAATGCGAGGACCGTCTTCTCATTCTCGCCGCTCTCACCGGCACCCCAGGTCGGCCCGTGTGCGTCGAAGGTATTCCGAAGTTTTACCATATCGATCAGCAGCTGGTCGACCTCAGGCGAGTACAACTGATCAAGGGCATAGATACAGGCTGATCCGAGCACCTTGGTCAGCCTTAGAAGTTCGCCGATATCCTGCGAAGAGCGCATCGCGCCATAGGCGGAGGAGGCCCGAGCGAACTCTTCCCGCCAACCGCCTAATTGAAAAAGGTTAGCTCGCTTATAAAGTTCGACCAGACGCGCTTCGGCAGCTTTGTCAAAGAAGGCAGCCGCTAGCGAGATTCCACAAAGGCAGTGGAACTCGACGAATGCGTCGATCATCTTAAATGCGCGTTCCATCCTTAGTTCCTTCGAGGCGCATTCGTAAGCTCGATATGCGCAGGAAAGAGCATAAGGCAAGGTCCCGGCGCCATGCCTACTCCCGGCCTCGACTAAGCCGTCATAGTAGACGCTCGCCTGAAAAAGATCCGTAGGACTAGAATTAATCTGCCCAATCACGCTTAATTTGGCGAATCCTGACAAAGACGAATCCAGCATGCACTGGAAGGACTCTTGCGTGGCATTAAAATGGGCGATTGCCACCTGCACTTCCACCCGGGGCATCAATATAGGCAGCTCTGAGATGGCATGCTTGGCGTCATCGATGGAAGAAAACTGCCCAAGTCGTGCATGATTGTTCAAATACGACGTCACATAGGAAGCCACCAACCTTTCATCAGACATCTCGATTCGGACAAGCTCCGCCTCGAGAGTAGCTTTTGCATTTGCCGGTAGCATCGCCGTCGCGGAAACAAGCGAGTAATAGCAGCAACCAGCCACACCTTCTTCGTCCAACGTCTCCTTCGAAACAATCTCTACTTCGCAGAGAGAACCTAGTTCATGTACCTCGATGGCGGCAACCTTGAGTCCGGCATACATTTCCTTGACTGCGGCGATTTTACCCCTGTTGGGCAGCCTGGCCTTGCGGCCGGCGCGTAAGCGAAAAACGACCGACCTAGCATCGCTCGGCTTTTTTAAAGCAAGGGCATCAAGTTCTTCAATCGCTGAAAAGAGGGCGACCGGAAGAGATTTCGCGTCACTGCCTTCTTTACAAAAATCCACCTTGATTCGGTAAACACATATGAGATCACTACCAGAAGACGCCGGCATGAGAAACACACGAGGCTCGGCGACCCACGGTCGGTTAAGGAAACCATCCGCCTCCAGGATGACAGACTCTGGAATTCGAAAAACGAACCACAGCCGACATCCATCAAACATTGAACTAATCCCCCCAATCGTCGCGTCATCGATATTCTGGAATTCATCGAGAGACAGGGATAACGCCCCGGTCCGGCTAACCCCTGGACCCGGCTCGTCCAAATCTGCTAAGGTCGAACCCCATGCAGGCCTTAATCCGCTAAGCTGAATATGCTCATCCGCCGACGCGGCGTGCGCTTTCCTCAGCAGCAGAAGTACCTGGTTGAGATCCGCATCCATCTGGATTCATCGCTTAGGACCGTGCGGCCATCGCTGCAAAGCCCATGCGGTTAGCTCTTCGGCCCTGGCCTTGATTTCAGCTGCCCCCCAGTTGGCGTTACTAGCGACTTTTCGAGTGCTATGGAAACGGGAACCATCCGAGATGAGCTTGCGGGCGACTTCCCAATCTGAGGCACCCTTCTGTGCGTTAGCGCTAAGCGTCATAGGGACGAGATTGCCCCAAGTATCGATGATTTTCTCGAACTCCGGCACCTGCGAACGCCAGGCAAGGCTGGCAGCCTGGGGCATGACGTGGTCGATCGTGATTGCCAGCCTACCATCCTGCTCGAGCAACGCATCAACAGGGTCACCTTTAGAAGAAAGGGAACGCTCAAACTCTAGCATAACATAAAGCGGGACATCGCTGACACTATTATAGATAGGACGATTTGAAATATCGTAAGTGAAGTCAGAGTCGCTCGGGCAATTTGCGACGGGCCACAGGTGCTCAGCCAACAATTTACTATCAGCACCCACCTTGCTCCACAGGTCCTTAAAGATCGCGTGAAGACCGGTTGGCTCGATTCCAGCAAAGAATCGCCGTACGACCAGTGATTCAATCACTTCTACGCACTCAAAGAGCTGCTTGTCGGTCACGCCTTCAGCATGAATCACCTTATCGAATAAACGGAAGAGGTAAGGATAGATGGGGACCGGGCATCCCATCCGTCGAATACGCCACATAGCCTGGGCTGTCGTAGGCGTCAGCTTAGCGGCAAGTGCTTTTGCCTCAGAAAGTGCGCAAGAAGAGTTGAAGGAAAGATAAAGAGGAGCAAAACGCTCCAGGTCATCGATGATTTCCTCAGGAGTCCACTCCCGCTCCTCCTTACCGTCACCCAAGACTGAGCCCCAAATTTCCTTCAAAGTAGGCATCAAAAGGCGCTTCTTAGCCCGCTGAGGAAGATACAAAAGAACATAAGGAAAGAGGAAATCATCAAAAACCTTCTGGGACGGGAAACGACGTTCCAGGGGGTGCCATCGGGCTTCATAGAGATTTTCAGCGTTGGTAAACTGCGAATCATCGTCGATACGCCCGAAGATATCGTTTCGGACCAAATCGATGGTAGCAAGCGGTTCAGCCGTTGAATTAAGGGTATTGAACACAACCCCCGCGTCCTCCTTGTCGGTGATGGTGATGAAAACAATCTTCGTGGATTCCAGCAACTTGGCCACAAAGGCATGAGCCTTTTCCATGGATACCTCTCCGTCGGGCGCAATCTCATCACGGATACACTTCTTGAGAACACGGTGCGAGTCCGCTAAGTTACTCTCTTCCTTGATTCCCTTGTCAGGCGGAAGCTGGATGTCTTTCAAGCCTGTCGAGACAAGAATCTGCCTCATCTGATGCGAGTCCTTGAGAGAGCTGAAAAGTTTGGGCACTAGACCTCCGGAATCAGGCGAGTAAAACAGCCTTCGCTTCACCGAGGTGCATAGCGTTTCAAGTCCCTTCTCTCTTTCGACTTCTTTACGAGACTTTGCAGATTTGGCTGCAGACTGAAGCTCTAGAAAAAGCGTCAGTAACATCAAGTACATGGTCGTCGTACGCTGCTGACCATCAATAATCCAGAATTCACCTGGCGAGGTAGGTGTCGCCCGCGCCTTCAGCGAGACAAACATAGAGCCGATGAAATGGCTCTCATCTTCATCCGTAATCTCGCTGATGTCCTCGAAAAGCCTCTTAACATTTCTCTTGGGCCAGACGTAGGGCCGCTGAAAGACAGGAACACGGTAAATGAATTCCGTGCCGAAAATCTGCATAAAGGAATAGGTTTCAGCCGTGATTCCGACGTCGCTTTTTTTAGGCATATTTTCTTATAGTAACTGCACCACGGACTGTCCAGGCGATTGAGTGCTAGCCTGTATATGGAATATTGATCATAATAGACCGGGCGATGATGCCAGGCGAGTTGGGCTGGGTCGGGACGGAGAGAGGCTTGGGGCGCGAAGGAGAGCGGGCGGCCGTGAAGGTCGGCGAGTTTGAAGTGCGACCCGCCCGGGAGGATGGATTCGGCGATGTCGGAATGGGCAACGCGGACGCTGAGGTTGTCATCGACGGTCCAGAGCCCGGCGTCGAAGAGGTCATGGGCCGTCGGAGTCAGTGCAGGTCGTTTTCGTCCCCATCAGGCCACCTTCTGATGGCCGAGACATCGAACAGAAAGTCCAACACCTTAGATCGATCTTGCCATGGGGCATGATTTGGGATTGATCTGAGGACGACAGGGACTACAGTCCCCAACCATGCCCCCTTCCAAAACCAAAAAGTCCCCTCCCCGTCCTATCAAGGCTGCCCTAGATTTCGCCCAAAGGGTCATCGGCAGCTTCAAGAAGCGGAAATCTGAACAGTTAAAAGAGCCTAAGGCAGCACTCAAAGCACCAGGTAAGCCCTACAGAGTGGTCGAGCTCTTTGCTGGCGTGGGTGGCTTCCGTATCGGGCTTGAAAATGTGCTCAAGGGCAAAGCCTTTAAGGTCGTCTGGAGTAACCAGTACGAACCCGGTAGCGCCAAGCAATGGGCATCGCGCGTCTACGAATACGCCTTCCGAAACGAAAAGAGCTCTAAGCATTCAAATAAGCTTATCGAGGACGCCATCGCCGCAGGCGAAGTTCCGCCCCACGACGTGCTCGTCGGTGGCTTCCCCTGCCAAGACTACTCGGTAGCAAAGCCGAACAACCAGTCGCGCGGTATCGAAGGCAAGAAAGGCGTGCTCTGGTGGTCTATCTACGAAATCGCCAAGAAGCACGAACCCAAGTTCCTCATCCTCGAAAACGTAGACCGCTTGGTGAAATCGCCCGCCAAGCAGCGTGGCAGGGATTTCTCCATCATGCTCAAGTGTCTGGCCGACCTTGGCTATGTGGTCGAATGGCGGGTGATCAACGCCGCCGAATACGGCATGCCTCAACGTCGCCGCCGGGTCTTCATCGTTGCTTACAAGGCCAAGGAAGAACTTGGTAAACTGAGAGCCAAGCAGTCGCCCGAGAATGTCCTCCTAAACGACGGAATCCTTGCTCGTGCCTTTCCCGTCCAGACTACCAAACCCGCAGCCATCATCGAAGATGCCGAAGAGGACACCGAGGATGAATCCGAGAAGAAGACCCAACTGGAACTTTTCGAAAAGGCCAGCTGGAGCCCCGACCATACCATCATCGAGGGCGAACCCCACGAGCTGACCGAGAATTTCAACAAAGGAAACGCCATACACGACCCTTTCAAGAACGCGGGCCTGATGATTCCCACTAAATCAGGGAAGCCGGAGGTATGGACAGCCAAAGTATACCCGAGCCATAAAGGCACTCGTATCAATCTCGGGGACCTGCTGTCCCAGCCCGAAGAGAAGATTCCCGAAGAGTTCATCATCGATAGCAAGTCGCTCAAATCCTGGGTTTACCAGAAGGGCAACAAGACCGAGACGCGCACTAATTATCTGACGACCTTCAGCCACATCCAGAACTTGTTCGAGAAAGCAGGCATAAAGGCGAAGCTGAGTAATTCCCAGAAACGAACCTGGGGCAAAGTCCTCGCCGAATATTGGAAAGAAAACCCATCGGCTGGAAAACCCGTCGTCATCACCGACGAAGAAAGTGGCAAACAAGTGGACGTGCCTTGGCAACTCATCGCCGATACGCGCTTCGATTACGAGTTCAAGGAGGGCCCCCTTCCGATGCCCGACCCGCTCGACCGACCCTTCCGGACCATCATCACGTCGGAAGGTGGCTCGTCCCCTTCCCGCTTCAAGCACGTCATCTGCCGGGAGTGCGCCAAGAACTGGGCAAAGAAGGGAAAAGTGCTCGATCACGACTGCATCAAAGCCGGCAACTTCCGACGCCTCACCCCCGAGGAACTAGAGCAAGGAAACATGTTTATCGCAGGCCACACACGATTCTGCATGCTTGATGGAAAAGTCACAGAAGTAGACCCCAAGCACCGCGCGTTCTTCATGGGGAATGCCTTGGTAATCGGAATCGTCCAGAACATCGGGGCGGCGCTGGTAGGAGTTAAGCCTAGCAAGTAAAGCGTTACGCGAGAGACCCTCGAAAGCCTGATTATAAGCGCCAAAATCGTTAGGAATTAGGCCTCGTCTAGGTCGACAGTTAATCGCAGCTTACAGCATGGCAACGGGAGTTCTTCTGCTATTCCCAAACGCACCCTACGACCCTTCAGACCGAGGGTCGGTCATGTGCCATGCACGGAAGCTAGAGGGACGAACGCTCAGGGAAGCCATCAACGCCCTAGTTCCGGCCAAGGAACTAGACCTAGTCATGGAAGAGGCCGCCAAGTACTGCACGGGCAAGGCCAAGGGGAAATTTGGCAACGCCATCGAAGCCGGCCACTTCTACTACAGGCCCAACTCGGACAAGGAACCGGACCTCGGATGGGCAGAGCTCAAGTGCACCGGCCTTAAGCGAGTTAAGTCCGGGCGCAGCACCAAGCTTACAGCCAAGGAGCGTCTGGTCATCTGCATGATCAACTTCGGGGGCGGCCAGCGCGCCGAAGTTCCCTCTCTGATCGACGAGAGCTTCGAGACCAGTCACGCAAAGAAGAAGCTAGAGAGCCTCGTCCTGGTCTTCTACGAATACGCCAAGGACACGGCCGTCTTGGACCTTAAGGTCCTCTTGGTCGACCACTGGACCCCCAACGCATCGGAACTGCGGATGATTCGTGAGGACTGGGAGGTCATCCGGTCCTACGTGAACGACGGGAAGGCGCACCTTATCAGCGAAGGGCTTACCAACCTCCTGGGGGCCTGTACGAAGGGCGCCAAGGGGTCTGACAGGGTCAAGCAGGCCAAGAGCCCCGAGGAGGCCAAACCGCGGGCCTTCGCCCTCAAGCAGGCCTTCGTCACCCAAATCTACGAGCGCCTGCTCAACCAGCGTGCCGGCAAGGCGCCTGAACCCGAAGTCCATCTCGACGGCATGGACCTTTACCGGAAGGCCAAGGACAGGTTCGAGGACTTCGTCACCAAGCGCCTAAATCGGCACGCAGGTAAGACCACGCTACAAATCTGCGAAGAGCTAGGCATCACCGGCAAGTTTGAGAGCAAGGACAAGCACGCCAGACGGATGCGCAAGTTCCTGAACAAAATCCTCTCGGGCAGCCAGGACCAGGAATCCGACAACCTGGCGGAATTCAAGAACACCGGCCTTCAGATCAAAACCGTGCGCCTAAAAGCCAACGGCATGCCGGCCGAGGCCGTCTCATTCCCCCACTTCAAGTACGACGAACTGGCCGCCGAGGACGTCTGGGAGGACTCCGAACTCTACGGCATGCTCACCAGTCGATTCCTGTTCATCTTCCTGCGCGAGATGGGCAAAGGCAAAGACCCCGTCTTCGAGAAAGCCGTCTTCCACTCCTTGTCCGAAGCCGACCTAGACGAGGCAGAGAAGGCCTGGAGACTGGCCGTCGAGAAGGCACGCGATCGAGTCTACGAGGAAATGCCCGGCCAGAAGGCCAACCGCGTCATCCACGTCCGGCCGCACGACTCGAAGGCCCGCTACGGCAAAGACCCCTCCATCGAGAAGCACCGATGCTTCTGGCTAAACCAAACTTACATAAAGCACATCAATGAAGCCTAGGGTATTCGTCAGCTCCACGATTAAGGACCTCTCGCAGGTAAGAATAGCCGTTCGCGAGATGCTCCAAGAGGAACTTAGCTATGACCCCGTGATGAGTGAGTTTTACGACATTGGATATGACCCGGGGAAAGCAGCATCTACTTCATGCCTGACAGACATCCCCAAGTGCAACCTAGGGGTCCTCATAATCGGTAAACGCTACGGTGACTTCAAAGAGGGAGAACTTAGCGTCACACACCAGGAATATATCACTCTTTGTAACCACAAAATTCCCACATTTGTCCTTATTGACGAAGAACTCAGCATCCTGCACCGCGTACACACCGACAATCCGAGGAAGAAGCTGAAGATGCGTGACATGGACCACCCCAAGATGACCTTTGAATTCATCAATGAAGTAAGGCGTGGTCAGTTTAACAGCGCATACATTGAGTTCAAAAGCTACAGGGATGCCTGCGACAAACTTCGCCTGCAAATCGCGCATTACTTCACAACGTTGCTTAGCGAAAAAAAGCAGCAGGCCAATACGACACTGGACCAGATCCTAGCTGAAACAATCAGTCTTAAGAAGGCTGTCATAGACAATGCCAACGCTGCTGAAATTCAGCGCTACCTAAGGGCGACAACAGAAGCCATGAAGGAGCCATCACAGCACTACCGGTCGTTCCTCCAGCACTTCTTTTCAACCATCGAACAAGGAGTCGACCAGGTCCTTAAACATGGTTCATTCGAAGATCTAGTTAAATCGATTAGCCTAAAAATTCAGGTCATAAATGACCTAAATCCACGAGAGATTTTCACTCCGACGGCAGAATTTTCGCCCATCGCATTCTGGACTCTTCCTTACCCCGATGCTGTCAACCATTCGCGTCAGCTAGTCGCGGGCTATGGAAGGCTAAAACCTTTCACGCTACGCATCACAAAGACAGCTTTCGAAAATTTCGCCGCAATGCATAAACACATCAAGGCATCTGCAGGCTAAAATGGCTTCATACATCTACACCTGGAACCCTGAGCGCTGGCACTGGGCTGACCTCCAGGACGCCATCTACAAGGTAAACAATGGCGAAGACTACGAGATGTTTTGGAGTTGCGGGAACACAAAGAGAATCCAGCCCGGCGATCTCTTCTTTTTAATCAAAGTCGGGGAAAATCCTCGCGGCATTATTGCCTGCGGTTACGTCAGTTCGACCCCATACGACCGCCCGCACTGGGATGAAGCCAAGAAGGCAGCTGGCGAGGTCGCGCTGCGAACTGACCTCCTATTCAAGGCTCTTTCCGAAAAGCCGATATTCACGACTGAAGAACTCGAGCAAAGATTCCCCGACCAGCTATGGAGCCCGCAAGCTAGCGGCATCTCGGTAAAAGACGAAATCGCGGACAAATTACTCGCCGAGATCCTGTCCAACGAGGCCTTAGAGTTTAAACCCCTCACCCCCGAAGCCGTCCGAAAATATGCCGAGGGTCGCCCTAAGACCGTAACAACCAAGACCTACGACCGCAGCCCAGGCGCCCGTGAGGCCTGCATCGAACACCATGGCTACAATTGCGCCGTCTGCGGCTTTAACTTTGGCAAAGAGTACGGCGGCATCGGAGAGGGTTTCATTGAAGTCCACCACCTACGGCAGATAGCCGACCAAGGCGAAGAGCACCTGGTCGATCCGGTTAACGACCTCCGGCCAGTTTGCGCAAACTGCCACCGGATGCTGCACAAGGTTCGGCCTCCCCTTTCGATCGAAGCGCTGATCAAAAAGATACGGAGTCGTTAAGGCAATTGCTGAGCGGATTTCCAAATACCTTAGCACGTCTCAGGCGCGCGAAAGAACCAGCGTTTTAGAGGCCGGTGAGCCCTAAAACCATTGGACAAATATTGGACGAGATAAAGTCGGATTTGGCAGAACCTGCCTAATCCTGCAAAAGACGAATCCCCATTTTATTGGGGTTTCGCGTCCAAAGTGGCGGAGAGGATGGGATTCGAACCCAGCCTCTGGCTGGTTTCGCTTACATCCGCTCCACCGGCTCGATGCCGAGGAGGCGCAGGCCCGTCTCCATGACGGCGCAGGTGCGCGAGCAAAGCATGAGGCGGCGGGCCTTCACGGCGGGGTCG
>JACCDP010302414.1_pt1 | contig 16615 bp, 13 predicted proteins | sample 7445841 | NCBI WGS metagenome assembly JACCDP01 (sample SAMN15323441, study PRJNA562643) | freshwater metagenome | isolation source: river surface water | place: USA:Blue River Watershed | collected 2017-08-17 | reverse complement strand
GTGTTTGGAATGGCTGGTGATCAGGGAAAACTAAAAGAAATTGCTGCGCTTAAAGGCAAATATGATTTTAGATTGCTTGTAGATGATGCGCATGGTTTTGGTACCCTTGGTAAAACAGGTGCTGGTGCCGGAGAAGCGCAGGGTTGTCAAGACGCTATCGATTTATACTTTTCTACCTTTGCAAAATCAATGGCTTCTATCGGCGCATTTTTAGCGGGTGATAAAGCCATCATCGATTTTATTCGTTACAATATTCGTTCGCAAATATTTGCTAAGAGTTTACCAATGCCACTTGTTATTGGTAATTTAAAGCGCTTAGAAATGCTTCGCACCATGCCAGAACTTAAAGAAAAGTTATGGAGCAATGCATTAAAATTACAAGCGGGTTTAAAAGAGCGTGGTTTTGATATTGGAAAAACAGATACACCAGTAACACCTGTGTACATGAAGGGTGGTGTAGAAGAAGCGACTGCGATGGTTATGGACCTACGCGAAAACTATAAAATATTTTGCTCGATTGTAGTATATCCGGTAATTCCTAAAGGACATATTATTTACCGTTTAATTCCTACAGCTTCACACACAGACGCTGATATCCAGGAAACATTGGTTGCATTTACTGAAACAAAAGCCAAGCTAGATGCAGGTGCTTACAAGGTAGAAGCGATTCCTGATATGGCAGAGAAAAAATAATTTGAAGGCATGTAAAAAGGCCCGCCAATTGGCGGGCCTTTTTAGTTATATACATTGCGACTTTATGCGCAAATAGAATTATAAACTTTTGATCAGTTCATTTGCAAACGTTACGTAGTCTGCATTTTTACCAGTAGCAATATCAATACATTTTTGTGCACTTGCTTTAGCACTTACTTTATCGCCTAATGCTTTTTCAATTCTAGCTTTTAATAGTAACATCCAATAAGCTTCTTTGTTACCTTCAACAGCTTTGGTAATATTTACAAGTGCCTTGTTGTAATCTTTATCAAACTCGTAATAAAAATTAGCAGCCGTATTGTAAGTGTTAGCCTGAATGTTATCTGCAGCTAAAGCTTTTTCTACTTGTGCGCGTACACGGTCTTTAATGTTGGTGCTAATTGGTAATGCTACTTGTACGCCAGCCCAAGCCATATGTAGTTCACATGTTTCTGCAGCGATGTTTGCAAATTGCATAGTAAAAGTTTCAGCAAAGTTTGTTGCTTTTTGCACTTTTACTTTTACGCGAACAACATCTTCTGCTTCTTTATAACCGTCGGATCCCCAATTGTTTAATCCTTTATTGATAATCACGTCCCAAATTTCTTTACCAGGGATTGCATAGATTACATAAGTACCTGCTTCTAATTCGGTACCACCAATAGTTACTTTATCGGTAAATTTAATTTTAGTGGCTGCGTTTGCACCAAGGCGCCATAAGCTACCAAGAGGTGCTAATTCACTTTTTTCTTTTAATACCGTACGACCTTTAATGTTTGGACGAGAGTAGGTAAGTTCGATGGCACCCATACCAAAATCTTGGTTGATTTTTTGGGTGGTACTTGGCGCAGGCATTTTAATTTGTGCGCTTGCAAAAGTTGTAACAAAAGCTGCTACGATGAAGAGTATTTTTTTCATAGGTAAAAATTTAAAACTTGTTTTGAAAGGCAAACCTAACACTATTTTTTAAATGCTGGGTGAAACTGTTGAAGGGTATCCCTTAAAAAGTCGCGGTTAAGGTGGGTGTATATTTCTGTGGTGGTGATACTCTCGTGACCTAACATTTCTTGTACGGCCCTTAAATCGGCGCCACCCTCCACCAAATGGGTGGCAAAACTGTGTCTAAAGGTATGCGGCGAAATCACTTTTGTGATACCGGCAGTAAGCGCTAGGCTTTTAATGATATAAAAGATCATCACCCGGCTTAATGCATTGCCACGCCTGTTTAAAAACAGGATATCCTGGTTTTTTTCTGAAACGTTCTGATGCGACCTTACCGTGTCTTTATATATTTTAATACACTTAATGGCGTCTGATCCAATAGGTACGAGTCTTTCTTTATCACCTTTACCAATGACTCTAATAAAGCCAATGTCTAGGTAGAGGCAGGAAATTTTGAGCCCTACCAGTTCACTTACCCTTAGTCCGCAGCTATACATGGTTTCTAAAATGGCTTTATTTCTGGTGCCCTCGGGGCTCGATAAATCGATAGCGCCAATGAGCTGTTCTATTTCTTCAAAGCTAAGTGTGTCCGGTAATTTTCGTCTGGTTTTTGGGGCTTCTAATAGGGTAGAAGGGTCGATGGTTACGAGCTGTTCTGTTAAGAGGTATTTATAGAAACTTCTGATCCCAGAAATGATGCGTGCCTGTGTTGTAGCGCCCATGCCAAGTTCTCCAATCCATTTTACAAAAGCCTGTAGGTCTTTAAGAGTAAGGGCTGCAGGATTTTTTTCTTGATTCACGACTTGTAAATACTGCGTTAATTTGGTCACATCATGTAGGTATGCTTCCACCGAATGGTCGCTTAAAGATTTTTCCAATCTTAAGTAGGCTTTGTATCCTTTTTTATAGGCTTCCCACATGCGTAGTTTATTAAAGTGGCAGTCTTTACCGGTTAATTTGGAAATGAAGGTAAGCTAACCGATATTGCGACACCAAATTTATTAAAAGTAAAGTCAAGAAATGCAGGTGAATCTTAAGTCGTTTAAACAGAAGGCAAAAAAACACGAAAAAACTTTTAAAAGTTTCTTGTCAAAAATTGGTCGTAAGCCCCCTAAAGATTTAGATATAAATGCACCTGCGATAGATGCTGAAGTTTGGAAAGAAGTAGATTGTTTAAGTTGTGCCAACTGTTGTAAAAGTATGAGTCCAACATTTACAGCTACAGATATCAAAAGAATAGCAGCGCATTTTTCTATTACACCCAAAGAGTTTAAAGAAAAATGGCTCGAATACGACGCCAAAGACAATGACTGGGTAAATGTATCTCAGCCTTGTCAGTTCTTAAATTTGAGTACCAACATGTGTGCTATTTATGAGGTAAGACCCGCCGATTGTGCAGGTTTCCCACATCTTAAAAAGAAAAAGTTTGTAGAATATTTACACGTGCACAAACAAAATATTTCATACTGTCCAGCAACCTTTAAAATGGTGGAAAAAATGATGGAGCGTTATTAGGCAATCATCAAGCTTGTCATTGAAATAGAGCCATAAATGGTTTTATCATTGAACAAATTTGCTGTTTCTTGTTCCTCTTGTAATCCTAGTGTGTAAAGTAGGGGTAAGAAATGTTCGAGTGTAGGCACAGACATTTTCATACTTGAATCCCACAAATTTTGTTGGTACAACAATTCGTGATTTTTTGAATCTATAGCTTCTTTTATTTGCGTATTGGCAGCATGCGCCCAATCAAAGCCCGCTTCAGGTAAATGCCAATTCATGTTGCCTAAATTGTGTACGATATTGCCACTGCCAATAATAAGTATACCTCTCGTTCTTAATGCTCTTAATTCTTTGGCTAGTGCATAGTGTTCATGAGGTGTTAGTCTGGTGTTTAAACTCATTTCAAGTACTGGAATGTTGGCCTTTGGATACATGTTTTTTAGAATGCTCCAACTTCCATGATCTAAGCCCCAATTGTCGTCAAGCGTAATATCTGTTGCAGTAACTAAATTTTTTGTCGCAGAAGCTAATATTGGACTGCCAGGTGCTGGATAAATCGTATTGAATAGTGCTGGTGGAAATCCATAAAAATCATGAATTGTTTTTGGTAGTTGTGCAGCAGTTACATGCGTGCCAACTGTTTCATAGTGAGCTGAAATACATAAAATAGCTGCGGGCGTAGGTATTTCTGAGGCAATATTAGCCCATCCTTTACTAAATTCGTTTTGTTCGATGGCATTGAGTGGGCTGCCATGCCCAATAAATAAAACCGGCATTGGCGCTGTTACAGGAAATTGACTACTTAGATTGTCTAGGGCTTTAACATTCATGCATAGGTGTTATTAGAAGTAAACATCCTCAATAAAATATAACACTGGATCTTTACCTGTTACAAAGTTAATAGCTATCACATCAAATTGAATGTTTTTGTAGTTTGGGTGTAGGTAGTGGTAATGGCAGGCAGCGTTTTTTAGATGCCTCATTTTTTTAACTGAAATATGCTGTTCGGGGTGGCCAAATTGGAGGCTGGTTCTTGTTTTCACTTCCACAAAATGAAGGGTATTGCCAATTGCCGCAACAATGTCTAATTCCCAGTGATGGTGCCTCCAGTTTAGGTTAAGTAAGGTATATCCGATGTTTTGGAGGTGGGTGGCAGCCAGTTGTTCCCCAAGTTTTCCTGTTTGTATATTATTGTTGTTCATATAACAAAAAAGGGTATTTGGCGTTTTTATAAAAAAGGGAATATGTCATTTGATTATAGCGTTCATAAATTAACCGGTTCGGTGCAACATTATAGTTGGGGAGGCACTACATTTTTACCCAGGTTACTTAATATCGAAAATCCCAATCATGCTCCATTTGCGGAGTACTGGCTTGGGGTTCATGCTGGAGGACCTGCCTCTATTGAGGTGAACCAACAAGCCGTTTTATTGTCGGAGATTATTGCATCTAACCCTGAGGCAGCATTGTCTGCTCCAGTTTATGAGCAGTTTGGTGGACTTCCTTACCTTTTTAAAGTGCTTGATGTAAAGGATATGCTCTCTATTCAGGTGCATCCAACCAAAGAATATGCTAAGGTAGCTTTTGAAAAAGAGGAGGCGGCTGGCATCCCTTTAAATGCCCCCAACCGAAATTACAAAGACAGAAACCATAAACCAGAGATCATGCTGGCTATGAGTGAGTTCTGGCTGTTACATGGATTTAAATCTGAAGCAAAAATTATAGAAACCCTCGAAAATACCGCAGAATTTCAGGTATTAGCCCCCTTGTTTAGGGCAGAAGGATTACATGGCCTGTACCAATTTTTAATGGAAATGGAGCAGGCTCAGGTGGATAGTTTATTAGGTCCAGTTGTAAAAAGAGCCTTAAGGTATAAGCAGGATGGAAAAATTGACAAAAACTGCCCCGAGTGGTGGGTTGCTAAATTGTATGAGAATGGAGCAGGATTAACTCCTATAGATAGAGGTGTGTTTTCGATTTATTTATTTAACATAGTTTGTATCATGCCCGGTCAGGGCATATTTCAGGACGCAGGTGTGCCACATGCTTATTTAGAGGGGCAAAATGTGGAACTCATGGCCAATAGTGATAATGTTTTAAGAGGAGGCCTAACACCTAAGCACATTGATGTGCCAGAACTCATCAAAAACATAAAATTTGAACATATTGAGCCTGTAATTATTGAGGGTACTACGCCTTGTATGGGAGAGTCTGTGTATCCAGCTCCAACCAGTGATTTTGGTATAGCTACTATCAAGCTAGATGGTAGCTATGCATTTGAGCACCAGGCCCAGAGTCTTGAAATGTTCCTGGTTGCTGAGGGTGGGTGTGTGGTAAACAATCAATTAACCATTAAAACAGGTGAGGCTTTTGCCGTATTCCCTGGAGCGAGTATAACCTTAAATTCGTCTGGTAAAACCCTTATGTATAGAGCATTTGTGCCCTCTTCAGTAGCTTATTCACAACATGAGGAAAATTGAACGACCCATTAATGTAACTAAGTACTTATTTTTGTTTCGAAACGATAAATACATGAAAATTTCTAGATCAATTATTGCGCCTTTAGTTCTTACTATTCTAGCTAGTGCTCTTTATAGAATAATGCCTAATAGACCCATGGGTTTTGCCCCTCAAATTGCCATTGCCCTTTTTAGTGGTGCAATTTGTATGAACAACAAAAAGTGGGCTTTTGCAATGCCACTTATCTCTATGTTTATTTCGGATTTATTTTTTGAAGTTCTATACATCAATCACTTAACCGACTATCAAGGTTTTTATAGCGGACAGTGGTTAAACTATATTTTAATTGCTGGACTTGCAGCTTTTGGATTTTTAATTCAAACTAAAAAAGTAGCATCTGTTGCATTTGCTTTTTTAGCGGGTCCTACCACTTATTTTGTACTATCAAATTTTAGCGTTTGGGCTTTTGGCGGCGGATGGAATAGACCTAAAACATTTGCTGGACTTATGCAGTGTTATGTAGATGGTGTTCCTTTTTATAGCAATAGCCTTTTAGCAACATTTATATTTGGCGCCGTGTTGTTTGGTGCTTATAGTTTGTTTGCTAAAAACAGCAAAGTTATTGCATAAATAAGTTTGTAAAAGATATTACCAGGCACTCATTACAGTCCAGTTGTAGCTTTTGAAACTTTTTTTACCCCCATTAAAATTGGTTCAAATGATTGAGAGTCATACTTTATACTCTTTTTTTAATTTTGCGGTATTTGTTTTATCGATCATTGTTTTTTTTGATGTACTCATTCAATTAAAAAGGCCGCTTCTTTTAAAAACCTATTTTTTAATTCTCGTATCATCTATTGGCGTTTTTAGTTTTCTAATGTATCTCGATTACATTAGCTTATACGTTTTATTGTGTTTTCCCATACTTAAATTTTTGGTTTGGGCAAGTATGTCCTTGATTTTGTCACATTTGTATGTAGCTAAAAATAAGAAATGGATTTATATATTGTTAGGATCAGCTTCACTAGTTCTTTTTTATTCTTTATACAAAGTATACACGTACTCACTAGGGCAAGATTTTTCTAATGATGCCTATGCGCAAAATGCAGTTGCGATTTTCACGCAAAAATTCAGTTTCAAAGTAAATTTGATACCACGCATAATTTTAGTAGCTATTTTCACTTTCATCAATTTTAGGCTTATTTATTTGATCTTTAATAAATCAGATGACTCTAATATTTATCATGTAAAAATAAAAAGCTGGACTAGGGCATTTATGTTGTTAGAATTTGTGAGTGTCACAGTTTTTGGAATCATGAACTCTTTATTACTGTCCTACGAGTTTGGAAGTCTAATGTTATTTGTCATGGCTTTGCTGATGTTACTCATTGTGCTTTATAGACCTCGGTTTATTAATACGCAAAGTTTAAAGCTCAGTTTGTCTCATAATTTTAGAAGAAACCATTCATTTGTTCTAACAGACGCTAATTTTTATACGCCATTTTTTATACAGCAGTACTACTTGCAAGAGCATGCGACCTTAGAACATTTTTGTAGCCAAAATTCCATTGGATCTCATGAATTCCTACAAGATCAAATTGTAATTAAATACAATATGAGTTTTAGTAATCTGGTAAATAAATCTAGGGTAGATTATTTTATAGAACTTGTAAAGTCGCCCAAATTTAAACATTACTCTATTGATGCGCTCGCTAAAGAGTCTGGGTTTAATTCTCGCCATCATCTATATAAACCCTTTAAAAAGTTTCATGGAGGAACACCTTCAGAATTTATTGATTCTATAAATATCTGATTATCAAGTTAACATAAATCTTTACCAGTTAATTTCTAGAGTTACCTTTATTTCTTGTTAAATAAATTATATATGAGCACTTTGTAGCTAGAAGTGCTTATGAGAATAATTTTACCCTTATTTTTTTTACTGGTCTACATAAAATCATTTGCTCAAACTATTGGGTCTAATGCAACGCCTGGCACATACAATTTGGGGGGTGGTAGCAGTAAAATTTCCAAAAATTTCATCGTAGACTGGAGCATTGGTGAAAGCACCATTATTGAGAGTTTTTTTGGACGATACACCAATGAAAATTTGCTATTAACATCAAAATCATTTGTAACGAGCGGTGTATTACAGCCCTCAGATTGGTTTCATACACCCATTTTGAGGACAGAATCACTTCGGCTTGATGAAGTAAGAATATATCCTGTTCCGGCTAAAAATACCATCAACCTTGATTTTAGATCCGGAGATATTGGCTATTTCTATGTTTCCATGTATGATAATAGTGGCAAATTGATTCAAACCAAGGAGTTTATAAAAACAGAAAAGCCAATTACCCAAAATTGGAATATTTCAAAATTAGCATCTGGTCTTTATTTCTTTAAGGTACTGGTAAGACCCAATTCATATAAGATTGAAAAAACGGGTGTTTTTAAATTTCAAAAAATTAATTAACGGATGAAAAAGTTAGTACTATTAATAGTTACGGTTATTTTGGTGAAGGCTGTTCAAGCACAAATTCCGCAAACATTAAATTACCAGGGTATTGCAAGAAATGCGTCTGGAGAGCCTATCCGTTATCAAGAAATTTCAGTGCGGATATCAATAATCGATAGTGCACTCGCAGGAAAAGTTGCGTATCAAGAAACACGCCGCGTGTTAACCAATTATGTGGGACTATTTAATATAGTAATTGGAGGCCCAGATGCTTTTTATGTTTTGGGTTCAATTAGTGCTGTTGATTGGGCTACAGGAAATAAACACATACGGTTAGAAATTGATCCGGCTGGACAAAGTAATTTTACGATTGCAGGAACAACTAAATTGCAAAGCGTTCCCTATGCACTTTACTCAACCCCTTCTGGCAGTGCTTCTGGAGATTTAACGGGTAATTATCCTGCTCCAAGTATTGCTCCTAGAGCAGTTTCGACCTCTAAATTAGCTGATGGTTCAGTCACCGACAGTAAGGTTGCGATGGGTATCAATCCAACAAAAGTTGGATTGGAAAAAGTAGATAATACTTCCGATATAGATAAACCAATTAGTACAGCTGTTCAAACGGCTTTGAATTCAAAGCTTAACATTTTAGATACAGCCTCTATGTTAAGTAATAGAATCAATAGAGATACATTATCATTATCAAATAGAATTAACTTAAAAGCGGGTACATCAGATGTAAATGCAGGTTTAGCTCTCAAAGCAAATATTACTGATGTAAATGCTGGTTTAGCACTCAAAGCAAATATTACTGATGTAAGTTCGGCACTAGCACTCAAAGCAAATATTACTGATGTAAATACTGGTTTAGCACTCAAAGCAAATATTACTGATGTAAATAATGCGCTAGCGTTAAAAGAGAATCTTGCCAATAAAAGTTTGGATGTTGCGGTTGATGGTTCATCCGATGTAAAATACCCCTCTGTTAAGTCAGTAAAAACATATGTAGACCTTATGGCGGGTAATATTTTAGCAGGCCAGGTAAATGCAGATTGGAGTGCAACAGTTGGCCCAGCTAAAATTTTAAATAAGCCAATATTATTTGGGGGTTCATACTCGGACTTGACTGGAACAGTTCCAATTTGGAATCAGAACACTACAGGTAATGCAGCTACTGCTACTAAGTTAGCTGCTTCAAAAAACATTAATGGCGTTGCATTTGATGGCAGTTCAGATATAACCATAACCTCATCTGCAACAACATTATCGGGAATTGTACCAATCGCAAAAGGGGGAACAGGTGCAAATACTTCTTCAGGGGCAAGAACAAATTTAGGTTTAGTTATTGGAACAGATGTAATGGCAGCAAATGCAGTTACATCATTAACGGGTGATGTAACTGGATCTGGAAATGGAAGCTTTACGACCACAGTAAATAGTATAGGTGGGGTCAGTTCAAGCACAATTGCTACTTTACCTTCAAGGGTTAATTCAAATACTTTAAGTATTACAGCAAATACTGCCGACTTGCTTTTAAAAGCGCCAATCGCTTCTCCAACATTTACAGGCGTTCCTTCTGCGCCAACACCTGCTACAAATGACAATTCAACAAAAATTGCAACTACTGAATTTGTAAAAGCTTCCATTGTAGCAGCTAATGCAGGGTTAAGTTCTATTGGAAGTATTGCAGCCACTTCAAATGCAAAAGGTGCTGTTATAAGTGGAACCACAGAATTAATTTTAACACCTGCAGATGCAACCAATGGTGGAGTTATGACTACTGCAGCTCAAACATTTGCCGGCGCTAAAACATTCAATAGTAATGTCACAGCGCCTAACTTTTTAGGCAATGCATCATCAGCTACTAAGTTAGCTGCACCTAAATATATCAATGGTGTTGCATTTGATGGAAGTGCAGATATAACTATTGCAGCTGCAGCATCAACCTTGTCTGGAACTGTACAAGTTGCAAACGGAGGTACCGGTTTAACTACCGCTGGTTTGACAGGTCAGGTTTTGACAACTGTAGCAGGCGGAACGCTTTCATGGACAACGCCAACAACTATTAGTGTTGGAACTATTAGTAATACGAGTAATGTAAATGGTGCAAGTATTACTGGAGGTGTTTTAAATCTTGCTCCCGCAGACGGTACAAATGGAGGTGTTGTTACAACAGGTAATCAAACATTTGCAGGCAGTAAAAGTTTTACTAACAATATAAATGTAAATCAATTAAATGTTGGTGCACCTAGTTCGGGTTCTCAAAATACAATGTTGGGTGTTGCCACATATACTTATGGTTCTCCGGGAAATAATAATACAGCATTAGGATTCTTTTCACTAGCAAGCCTATCTAATTCTGGCAATGAAGGTAACGACAACACTGCAGTAGGTACAAATGCAATTAGGCAAGGAGGTGCTGCAAATGGTAGCCGCAACACAGCTGTCGGTAGCGCTGCTTTATCAAATGGTAGTGGTGCATACAATAATGTTGCGATAGGTTACAGTACATTAGCAGCAGGTGTGTCGGGTAGTTCAAACACTGCTGTTGGAACTTTTGCACTTCAAAATAATACCAGTGCAAATTATAATGTTGGAATAGGTTATGAAACGCTCAGAAGTGCCACAACGGGTGGGAACAATACTGCTATTGGTCATGCTGCAATGTATAGTAACACCACTGGAGATGTTAATACTGCTGTAGGAGAAAATGCACTTGTCTCAAACACTTCTGGTAGATATAATACATCTGTTGGGGTTCAATCACAAGAACAAAATACCACGGGTCAGTCAAATACAGCCATTGGGGTTGCTGCAATTGATAGAAATGTTGCAGGACATAACAATGCTGTATTAGGAGCATTTGCAGGTAGATATATATCAGATAATTCTACGTTTAATACAGCAATTGATAATTCAGTTTTAATTGGAGCTTCTGCTAAACCACTTGCTAATAATGCAAACAATGAAATTGTAATTGGTTACAATGCTATTGGTAATGGAAGTAATACAGTAACGCTTGGAAATACGTCAATCACATCTGTTAAAACATCAGGTGCATTTAATGCACCTATATATTCTTCAACACCTCAGGCATTAACCGCAGGTAGTAATATTTCTTGGAATCCAATGTCAGGATTAAATGCTAGTGTAACTTTAAATGCAAATAGTACGTTGGCATTTTCTGCTCTTCCTCCAGTAGGTTCTAGTGGAACATTAATCATCACGCAGCCTGCTTCTGGAAGTACCTATACTTTAACATTGCCATCAGCAATAACCAACAGAGTCTTGGGTTCTTCAAGTGGCGTTACATTATCAAGTACAAATAATGCAAAAGATATTTTGTCTTTTTATTATGATGGTAATGCGTTTTATTGGAATATCGGAAATGGATATGGTTCTTCACAAACGGTAAATGCTACAAATATTGTAGGAGGAACTGCTGGGGCTGTATTGTATCAATCGGGTAGTGGTACTACTGGTTTTACAGCTGCTGGTACCAGTGGACAAGTTTTAACATCGGCGGGTAACGGAGCGCCAACATGGACTACGCCTTCAAGTGTATCCGTTGGAACAATTAGTGGATCGTCTACAGCAAATGGTGCAAGTATAACTTCGGGCGTTTTAAATTTAGCACCTGCAGATGCAACTAATGGTGGTATTGTTACTACAGGTTCGCAAACATTTGCTGGTGCAAAAACATTTAATACAGATATTAATGTAAATGGAGCAGCTACTGCTAATGCAGCTGTTACAAATGAAGTGACTTCTAGTTTTACAATTGATGCTAATAACGCAGAAACGTACAAAGGAAAGATCATTATTTGTAATCCAAGTGCAGCGATTACAATCACTTTTGCAGCATCACTTCCTACTGGATTTAACTGTATGGTACTACAAAAAAGTGCAGATGCCAATAAAGTCACTTTTGCAGCTGGTACGAATGTTACAGTAAAAAATAGAAATAATTATACAGCTACAGCAGGAAATTATGCATTAGCTACAATTGTTCATATCGGGAGTAACATCATTGTTACAGCTGGTGATATGCAATAACAAAATTTAAAACTTTTTATAATCAGTTACTATGAAAAAAGTATGTTTACTAATTGCAATGGTTGCCCTCTTTGGCACAGACATTTTTGCAAACAATTTAATTATGGGTACGCCTTCTGTATCGGGAAGCACGGTTAGTTTTACCATTAAATGGGACAATAGCTGGTATGTTTCAACAGGCCCTTCAAATTGGGATGCAGTATGGGTTTTTGTAAAAAGACAAGCTTGTAATCAAGCAAGTCAAAATCCATGGATTCATGCAGATTTATCGGCAAGTGGGCATAGTTTGTCTTCTACAAGTCAATTGCAAATTGATTTAGCTTCAGATAATAAAGGTGTATTTATTAGAAGAAATGCTGCTGGTAAAGGTAATATAACACAAGTAACAGTTACTTTGACGTTAGCATCTGCTGTAAGTACCGATAATATTGGAGTGTATGGAATGGAAATGGTTAATGTACCACAAGCCGAATTTTACATTGGTGATGGGCATCCAAATGCAGGGCCATGGCAAATTAATTTTACAGATGGTAATTCCTTTAATCCTAAGTTAATAACAGCTGCAATTCAAGCTGCAGGAATAGGTGCTGCTAGTAACTATAGTAGAAATAGTATTGGGTCTTCTGTTGCTTTACCAAGTACATTTCCACTTGGTTACAATAGTTTTTACTGCATGAAATATGAAATTACCAGTGCTCAATATGTTTCTTTTTTAAATACACTAACCTACAATCAACAATTAAGATTAATGCGTGATCCAAATGCGATCCCCCCAGAATCGCCAACAGGTACATTAATTGCAAATGCATACAATGGATATAGGATTGAAGTAAAAACACCTGGCGAAGCTTTGACTGTGTTGAGGCCAGCTGTTTATGCAAATGATGCCACAGATGATAATAATTTTGACCAGGATAATGACGCATTAGGTTTTGCAGTAGGTTTAGGCGCCAAGCAATACTTATCTTTTTTAGATTGGGCTGCTTTAAGACCAATGACTGAGTTTGAATTTGAAAAAGCATGTAGAGGAACTGTTTACCCGGTTGTAAATGAATACGCTTGGGGCACAACAGATTTTCTAGGGTTTAATTCTAAAAATGTTACTGATAGATTCAAGTCTACAGAAGTTTTAAGTGGTACTGGGCTTGGGATGGGAAACATAGGTTCGAATGTTAATTATAGAGTTGGTATTGCTGCAACTGCTACTAGTACTCGTGTAAATGCTGGGGCCACTTATTATGGTATACTAGATATGACTGGTGGAATGGGGGAGCGCGTTGTGGGTTACCATGGTGAAGATTGGTCTGCATTTAGTTCAGCCAATCATGGTGATGGAAATTTAACCAGTGAAGCATTCTTTAATGTTACTGGTTGGACTGAAAATATGTTAGGTTCTAGAGGGTTTAGTTGGAATAATCAATGGGAAGGCTTTTCAATATCAAATAGAGCTTGGAATAGACACGGAAGGCCAAATACAGGAAATGACAATAATGCAGATTGGCCAAATTTTGGAGGAAGAGGCGTTCGAACAAATTAATTGATTTAGATGATAATTCGACATATACTCCTGGCTATGCTTCTCTCACTTGCATCAACAATTGATGCACAAATTTTTATGCCTGCTATGCGAGGGGCAATTAGCTCAAAACCTTCTGTGCCAACTACTATGTATTCTGGTGGCGTAGGTTTTGGGTCAAGTCAAGATCAACTTATTCAAAACATTTGTTCTCCAGCTAATGTGGTTGATATATTTTATGGAGGATCTGGAGTTGGCTCACAAGAAAAATTATTAGCACAAAGTGTTTGTAGTGATATGGCAGTAGTTGATATTTTTTATGGCGGTTCTGGAGTTGGTTCGCAAGAAAAATTATTATCTCAAAGTGTTTGTGCTGATATGCAGGTAGTAGACATTTTTTATGGCGGAACAGGTTATAGCTCTTCAGAAAAAAATCTCATTCAAGGAGAATGTACACCACTAGCCGTTGAAGGTATTTATAAAGGCGGTACAGGATATGGAAATACATCTTTATTTAAAGATAATTGTACGGTTCAAGCAAGTGCTAGTCTAATTAGGTCTTATGATGTTAGTAATATGCTTAGCTATCCTGGATCTGGAACCACGTTGGCAGATGTATCTGGCAATGCCGTCGATGGTACACTTGTTAATGGGGTAGGGTATAATAATTCTAATGGAGGTTCGCTTGTTTTTGATGGAAATGATGATTATGTAAGTTTTTCTTCTGGATTCTCTAGCACTGATAATTTGACCTATGAAGCCTGGGTCAATCCTTCTAGCCTAGGTGGTTGGGGTGTGGTACTAAATCATGATAGTTGGAATACCGGATACATACATTTTCAATTTGCTGGGAATCTATTACAGTTTGCATTAAATGGTGAGTCTGATAAATATTCTACTTATTCATTTAACACGAATACTTGGTATCAGGTTGCTGCAGTTTATTCTAAGTCTGCAAAAACAATTTCATTTTATGTTAATGGCTCACTCACTAATACAGAAAATTATAGTAATCCACCTACTATAACGAACACTAATTTAAAAATGGGAGCATGGGATGGAGGTAGATTTTTTGCTGGTAAAATTGGACTTGTAAGAATTTACAATAGCGCTTTAAGTGCATCAGATATTCAAACTAATTTCAACGGATCTAAAACAAGATTTGGATTATAGGTGGTAAATAAAAAATAATGAAAAAATATATTTACATATTCATACTATTAATTTCAAATTTTGTGCAAGCGCAAAGCAAAATATTTTTTGCTCAAAATCATACTAAAATTCCAGCAGCAAATCCTTCTCAATCATATAATGCATTAAATTTTAGTTCATCCTTGCAAAACTATGCAAGCCTTCCAGCTGCAACATACTTTTCGGGAAATTTTACTATTGAATGTTGGGTTTACCCTACGGCACATACTAATTGGAGCAGAATTATTGATTTTGGTAATGGCGCGGGCAGTAACAATGTTTTATTTGCAACATCTTACGGTACTAGTGGTCAGCCAGGATTTTATGTAGGTGGTTCGCAATTTGCTGCTAATGCACAAATTCCTTTAAATCAATGGACTCATTTAGCTGCTACACTTTCAGGAAGCACTGCAACTATCTATATTAATGGTGTTGCATCTGGGACATCCAATTTTCCTACACCTGCTAATGTAACTAGAAATTACAATTATATCGGACGTAGTAATTGGGGTTGGGGTGATCCTGCGCCAGATGCTAGTTTTGATGATTTACGAATTTGGAGTGTTGCAAAAACTGGAGTAGAAATTACGGCTTCCATGAATAATGAGTTAAGCGGCAATGAATCAAATTTAGTAGCTTATTTCAAATTTAATGAAGGTGTTTCTTGTGGAAATAATACGGCAATCACAACGCTTGTAAATAGTGCATCAACAGGTGCGCAATACAATGCTACACTTTCGGGATTTACTTTAAATAATAGTTGCGTTTCTAATTTTGTTACCGGAAAATTAAAGCCAACAAACGATGGTTTAACCAGTGCTACTGCTGGATCAAGTGCGTATCAGATAAAGCAAGATTTTCCTGCTAGTACTGATGGTATTTATTGGATTAAAAATGCAAATATTAATAGCGGTAATGCCTTTCAGATATATGCCGATATGACAACAGATGGTGGTGGATGGACTTTGATACTTAAAAATTCTAGTAACGCAGGATGGAGTAGTTCTAATGCTATTTCACTGAATACTTCACTGCCTTATACCAGTACTTCAGATGTTATAAGTACCAGTACTACAAATTATTCTATCATTAGCTGGGCCGATCATATTAAGCGAAGTTCAACTGGATTTCAATATATGATAGATGCAACAAACAGAGGAAGTTCAGGTGGTATTTGGACAGCAAATGAAAACTATAGTTTTGTAAAAAACGATAATTCACAAACGAATATTACGCTAAATACTAAATTTGGTAATTGGAATTATGTTGCTGAAAACGGATTAATGCAACGTATGCCATGGTATTTTAGTTCTTCTTGTGGGCCAATTACAGTGGATGACGGTTCTGGTAATTGGTGGGGTACTTTGGTTTCTGTATGCGGATGGAGTCCCACACCTTGGATTTATGATGCTGGCGGTGGGACAGCAAATCCTGATCCACAAATTATTTGGTATTGGGTTAGATAATCATTTATCCCTCATACCCGTCATCATCCAATAAATCAGATCCATCTGCAGCCGCAGTAGCTAACTCATCGCAACGGTTATTGTATTTGTTATCTGCGTGTCCTTTAACCCAAACAAATTTGATGGTAAAATCTTTGGCGAGGGCTGCATAAGTTAACCAGAGGTCTTTGTTTTTTTTACCGCCTTTAAAATTGGTTTTAATCCAGTTGTCGAGCCATTTTTTTTCGACACTATTTACTATGTACTGGCTATCGGTATAAATAGTAATAGGAATATTTTTTTTGGTAACCGCCATAAGTGCTTGAATCACACCCATAAGTTCCATGCGGTTGT
>JACCDP010112062.1_pt1 | contig 16615 bp, 11 predicted proteins | sample 7445841 | NCBI WGS metagenome assembly JACCDP01 (sample SAMN15323441, study PRJNA562643) | freshwater metagenome | isolation source: river surface water | place: USA:Blue River Watershed | collected 2017-08-17 | reverse complement strand
GGTGGGCCGCGGCCGCCGCCTCGTCGAACGCGGCGGCGTCCACCACGACGTAGGCGACGGGCACCTCGCCGCGGACGGGATCGGGCGCGCCCACCACCACCGCCTCGCGCACACCCGCACGCTCGAGGATGAGTTCCTCGATCTCGCGCGGGTAAATGTTGAAGCCGCCGGAGATGATCAGGTCGCTGCGCCGGCCTTGCAGCGTGATGTAGCCGTCGGCCGCCCGCACGCCGACGTCACCGGTGCGGAACCAGCCGTCACGCCAGGCGGCGGCGGTGGCCTCGGGCCGGCGCCAGTAACCGGCGCAGACATTGGGCCCCTTGACCCAGAGCTCGCCGCTGACGCCGTCGGCCACCGGCACACCCGCCTCGTCGCGGATGCTCACGGCCACGTGCGGGAGCGGCAGGCCCACGGTACCCGGCCGGCGCTCGCCCTCGTAGGGGTTGCCGACGTTCATCAGCGTCTCGGTCATCCCGTAGCGTTCAAGGATCACCGAGCCGTAAAGCTGGCGGAACTTCTCGTGCACCTCGGCCGGCAGCGGAGCGGACCCCGAAACCGCGAGCCGCAGCCGCGCGCCGATCGCGCGGGCCTGCTCCGGCGCGAGCTCCAGCATCCGCACATACATGGCCGGCACGCCGAAGAACAACGTGGGCCGGAAGTCCGCGAACCACGCGGCGGCCTTGGCGTGCTCGAAGCGCTCGTGCAGCCGCATCACGCAGCCGCTCACCAGCCAGCAATGGATGCCGTTGCCGAGGCCATGGACGTGGAACAGCGGCAACGCGCACAGGAAGCGGTCGGCGGCCGTGATGCCCCAGCCGGTCACGAGGGCGAGCGCGTTGGTCGCGAAATTGCCCTGCGTGAGCACCGCGCCCTTCGAGGCGCCCGTCGTGCCCGAGGTATAGATCAGCGACATCGGCGTATCGGCGTCGGCCGGCACCGCCGCCCGGCCGTCGGCCCGACCCGCCGCTTCCGCCGAGAGCGCGTCGACATCCCAGACCGGCACGCCCGCGGGGATGAACCCGGCGAGGTCCCCCGAAGTGACGACAGCGGTCGGCGCGGAGTCGGTGAGGATGTGCCGCAGCTCCCGCTCGCGATAGAGCACGTTCACCGGGACGACGATCAGGCCGAGCTTCACGCCCGCGAGCCACAGGTCGACGACCTCGATGCGGTTCTGCAGGAAGAACGCCAAGCGGTCGCCGGACTTGAGCCCGCGCGCGCGCAGCAGGCCGGCGAGGCGGTCGCTGCGGGCGTCGAGCTCACCGAACGTGAACGACACTACCGATCCGTCGGCACGCGCGCATTCGAGGCCGGTCACCGCCGCGCGCCCGCGCAGCGAAAGGTCGAACAGGGGAAGCAGGGACATCCGATGGGGGAGAGGACGCGCAGGAAGCGAGCCCCGCGGATCACGCGAGGCAACGCCCAAAGCGGCGGGGCGACGGCATGAGCAATGCCGGCAAGCTCCGCCCGCGGACGCGGATCAGAACCGCGTGCTCACCCCGAACCGGAAGCTGCGGAGGTCGCCCTTGCTCTGCAGGCCCTCCATGATCTTCCGGTTGGCCGCGTTGCGGACCGTCGCGGTGAACGTGCAATTCCTACCGAAGACCTTGCCGACGTATCCGGCACCGAAGTCGAGGCGGGTGTAGCCGGGGATGAAGTTCGTCACTTGTCCGGTGGTGCCGCTGATGCTGTCGGCGCGGCTGCCGTCGACCCACACGAGCGCGTTGTTGACCGAGAAGCCGCTCAGGAAGCCTTCCTGGAAGGAGTACTTGTGGAACAGGCTCCCGTTGGCGCGCGGCCGACCGGTGATGGGCCCGCCGTCACGCACGCGGTTGTCGGGCGCAACGAGACGGGTGCGTACGTTGGAGTAGGTGATCGACGCCTGGTAACCGGCGGTGAGACGCGCCATCGCCTGCACCTCAAACCCGCGCGATTCCTCGCCGTTGTCCTGGGTGCTGCGGGCGCCGCTCGGCAGGAAGCCGAGGATCGAGATGATCTCAGCGTCTCCCAGCTGCCGGCGGGTGTTCCGTCGGTCGAGCTCGAAGGCCGCGGCCTCGAGGGTGAGGCGGCCGCCGAGGAGGGCCGACTTGATGCCGGCCTCGAGCGACTCGCCCGACTCGGGCTTGTCGAGGAGCTTGCCGTAGACGTCGATGCCGGTGGGCACGCCGGAGAAGGAGTCGCTGGCGGAAACATAGAACGAGATCGGGCGCGCCGGGCGGTAGAGGAGGCCGACGGTCGAGGAGGTGGCGTTCTCGACGGGCAGCGCCTGCGGGGAGATCGTGGCGACGGTGGTGCCGGTGAGGGCGTTGTTTTCGCCGTGGTCACGGCGCACGCCGGCGAGCAGATGCCAGCGGTCGTCGCGGGTGCTGACGACGTTGGTGAACGAGATCGCGCCGCGCACGAGCGTCTGGTCGACGTAGGAGTTGGGGCTGGAGTAGCGGGTGACGTCGGTCATCTCGCGCCAGGCAGGCTGGAAGGCTCCGGCCGGAAGCGCGCCGACCGCGGAGGTCGGGAACTTGTAGCGCGTGAGGGCGTTCGGATTGGTCGAGGGCGCCGCGCCGAGGGCGGTGCTGGTCGAGTTCGGGGTGTCGGCACGGTCGCGCCAGTTGCGGGACTCGATGCGCTCGAGGCCGACGATCGCCTCGTGCTTGAGGCCGGCGTAGCTGAACTGGCCGCGCAGGTCCAACTGGTACGTCCAGATGTCCCAGGTCTCGTCGTCCTTGGTGGCGGACCAGCGGATCTCGTCGGCCACGACGTTGCCGGCGACGTTCCCGAGCGCGGGGCTGAGGAAACGGGCGATGATGGTGGAGGCGCTGCCGGAGAGGCGCAGGTCGCGCCGGTCGCTGCGGGACCAATTGGTCGTGGCGCGGGCGGAGAAGGTATCGTTGAACTTGTGCTGCAGCTCCGCGCCGGCGCGGTAGACCTCCTGGGTGCGGAGATTGCTCGGGCCAAAGGGATTGAAGTCCCACGGCACGATCTCCTCCGGCACGTAGCCGAAGGCGTAGGCGCCGAAGGCGGGCGACGCGGTGGCGCTCGTCGCCGTCGCGGAAGTCGGGATGCGGATGCCGGGGATCGCGATCGCGACGTTGCCTTCGTAACGGATGCTTTCACCGCGCAGGTTGAGGATCGTCGCGGGCGTCAACCGGTACACGGCGGCCGCGTAGGCGACCTTGCGCTTGCTCGACTCCCATTGACGCCAGCTGTTGCCGTCCTGGAACGCCACCGCCGTGCGCAACGCGAATCGGTTGGACGGCGCGAACGACGCGTCGAGCTCGCCGCGGACGTAGTCCCAGGAGCCGACCGTAAGCTTGGTGGAGACCTCGTTGCGGGAGCGCGGGCGTTTGCTGATCTGGTTGATCATGCCGCCCGGCTCGACGACGCCGGCCAGCAGCGAGCTCGGGCCGCGAAGCGACTCGATGCGGTCGACGGTGAGGGTGTCGCTGATCATGCCGACGAAGCCCTCCTTCACGCCGTCACGGTAGTGGCGGTTCTGCCGCATACCGCGCACGGTGAAGGTATTGTTGTCGAAGACGGCGTCCTGTTTTCCCTGCGAGGTGACGCCCGTGAGGAACGCGGCGGCGTCGGACATGTTGTCGGCGCCGAGGTCGGCGAGGAACTCGCTGGTGAGCACCTGCACGGAGCGGGCCAGGTTCTGGATCGGGACGTTGGTGCGCGTGCCCGACATCGAGCTCGCGGCGGTCCACGAGTTGTCAGCGGCGGCCGACACGGAAAATTCCGGCAGGGCGATGACCTCCTCGGGGGCCGGCGTGGGAGCGGAAGCCGCGCGGGCCGACGCGGCGGTCAGGATCACCAGGATAAGACGATAAACGGGGGTTTGCATGGTCGAACCCCGAGGATGCTGCCGGCTCCGGAAAAAACAAGGCCACCGGCCGGCCCGCTGACCTCAACCGCGGCCCATCCCCGTAACATCTGCCCGGCGGATCCGTGTTGAGCGTTATCCATGCGCTCCGCGATTCACCTCGGCGCTCGCCTCCGGGCCACGCGCCCTCCTCCTTGATTCATGCTCCCCCGCCCCGCCCCGCATCGCCGCGTGGCCGCCGCGGTGCTCGCGCTGGCCGCCTTCGCCGGTCTCCTGCGCGCCGCCGACGCGTCCCGCCCCAACATCGTCCTGATCTTCGCCGACGATCTCGGCTACGCCGATCTCGGCAGTCAGGGAGCCAAGGACATTGCGACGCCGCACCTTGACCGCCTCGCGGCCGAGGGGACGCGCTTCACGAGCTTCTACGTGGCGCAGGCGGTGTGCACGGCGTCGCGGGCCGCGCTCCTCACCGGCCAGTACCCGAACCGCATCGGCATGAGCGGCGCCCTCAACCACACGAGCACCGCAGGCATTTCGCCGCGTGAACGCCTCCTCTCCGAACGCCTCAAGGAGGTCGGCTACGCCACGGCGGCCTTCGGCAAATGGCACCTCGGCCACCAGCCGCCGTTCCTGCCCACCCGCCGCGGCTTCGACGAATGGATGGGCATCCCGTATTCCAACGACAACGGCCCGCTCCATCCCGTGACGAAGGGCATCCCGTCGCTCCCGCTCTACGACGGTGAGGAGGTCATCGAGGCCGACCCCGACCAGTCGCGCTTCACCGCGCGGTTCACGGAACGCGCGGTCGCCTTCATCGAGCGTAACCGGGAGCGGCCGTTCTTCCTGTACCTGCCGCACGTCATGCCGCACGTGCCGATCTTCGCCTCGGAGAAGTTCCGCGGCAGCAGCCGGCGCGGCGCCTACGGAGACGTCGTGCAGGAACTCGACGCCGGCGTGGGCGAGGTGCTCGCCGCCCTGCGCCGCCACGGCCTCGAGGAGCGCACGATCGTGATCTTCACCTCCGACAACGGTCCCTTCCTCTCCTACGGGGAGCACGCGGGACTCGCGACCCCGCTTCGCGAGGGCAAGCTCACCACGTTCGAGGGAGGCATGCGCACGCCGTTCCTGATCCGCTGGCCGGGACGCATCCCGGCGGGCCGCGTGAGCGATGAGCCCCTCAGCACGCTCGACCTGAGCGTCACCCTCGGCGCCCTCGCCCGCGCACCGCGCCCCCCAGGGGGCACCGACGGCACCGACCTTTCACCCCTGCTGCTCGGCCAGCCGGGCGCGCGGGGCCGCGGGGAGTTCTGGTTCTACTCGGGCGACGAACTGCACGCCGTACGCCTCGGCGACTGGAAGCTGCACGTGCCGCACGACTACCTCACGGTCGCCGCCGAGCCCGGCCGCGGAGGCAAGCCGTCCAACTGGGCCAACATGAAGCCCGACTCGATCGAGAACTCCGGCATCCGCGGCATCGCCAGCCGTCACGGCTACCGCGTCGAGCGCCTCGGCCTCGCGCTTTACGACGTGCGCCGGGACCCGGGCGAGACGAACGACGTGGCGGCCGCGAATCCGGAGATCGTCGCCCGCCTGCAGGCCCGCGTCGCCGCCGCGCGGGCCGACCTCGGCGACAGCCTCACGGGAGCGAAGGGTGCGAACGTGCGCGCCGCCGGCGAGTTCCGCCAGCCTCTGCCCGCGGGCGTGCGTCGCGTCGCCAACCAGACCTACCACTCACCCCGCGAGGGCAACGTCCTGCTCGACCTCTACCTGCCCGAAAAGGCGCCGGCCTCCCCGCTGCCGGTCGTCGTGTGGGTGCACGGCGGCGGCTGGAGCAAGGGCAGCAAGGAGAATCCGCCGCTCGCCTGGCTCGCCGCCGAAGGCTACGCCGTCGCAAGCATCAACTACCGCCTCAGCTGGCTCGCCCGCTGGCCCGCGCAGAACGAGGACGTGCGCGCGGCCGTCCGCTGGCTCCGCACCCACGCCGCCCGGCACGGTCTCGACCCGGCGCGCATCGCGATCGCCGGCGGCTCCGCGGGAGGGCACCTCGCCGCTCTCGCCGGAACCCAGGCTCCGCCGGCGGGCGAAACGGTCTCGAGCCGCGTCCGCGCGGTCATCGACCTCTACGGGCCCTCGGACCTGCCTTCGATGCCCGCCAACCGGCCAGACCGCCCCGACGAGGACATCGCGCGCACCAATGGCGCCCGCCTCCTCGGCGGCCCCGTGCGCGACCGCCTTGAACTCGCCCGCGAAGCGAGCCCGCTTCACCACGTGTCGGCCGGCGACCCTCCCTTCCTCATCCTGCACGGCGACCGCGATCCGCTGGTGCCCCTCGAGCAGAGCCGGCGGCTGCACGAGGCGCTGCGCGCCGCCGGCGTCGCCTCCGAACTCGTGGTGCTGCCCGGCGCTGGCCATGGCGGGAAGGAATTCTCCACGCCGGAGATCCGCGCCCGGATCCGCACGTTCCTCGCCGCGGCCCTGCGCTGAAGGAATGAACGGACCCGCAACGACCAGGCAGCGCGACGTTGACACCCCGTTCGACGAGGCAACCCTCGGCAAACTTCGTCGGGGTGTAGCTTAGCCTGGTAGAGCGCCTGGTTTGGGACCAGGAGGTCGCAGGTTCGAATCCTGTCGCCCCGACCACTGTCACCGTCCCGGCTTCGGCCGGTCGTCAGGGATTCAACAGCATCCGCACGCCGGGTCCGATGGGCAGGCCGGCCTGCAGCCACAGGACGAGCATCAGGGTCCAGCCCACCATGTACGTGAGCGAGTAAGGCAGCATCAGGGCGACCATCGTGCCGATGCCGGCCCGCGGCGCGTATCGCTGCGCGAACATCAGCACCAACGGGAAGTTGGAGGCCAGCGGCGTGACCACGTTCATCACGCTGTCCCCGACCCGGTAGGCCGCCTGCGTCATCTCCGGCGAATAGCCGAGCAGCATGAACATCGGCACGAAGACCGGGGCGAGGATCGCCCATTTCGCGGACGCGGAGCCGAGGAAGAGATCCGTCGCCGCCGTGAGCAGGATCAAACCGACGATGAGCGCCACGGGCCCGAGCTGCAGCGACTTCAGCAGCGCCGCACCTTTCACGGCGAGGATCACGCCTACGTTGGACCACGCGAAGAGGTTCACAAACTGCGCGATGAAGAAGACCACCACGAGGTAAGGCGCGGCGAGTTCCATGGTCCGCTGCATCGCGCGGTAGACGTCGGTGTCGCGGCGGATCGAGCCTGTCGCCACGCCGTACACCACCGCGGGGGCGAGCCCGAGGACGAAGATGAAGAACACCAAACCCTTGATGAAGTAGGAATGGATGAACCCGGGCTTGGCCGGGTCCTGCAGGACGCCGCCGTCGGGGATGAGCCCGGCCGCGACGAGCGCCGCGAGGGCGAGGAACGTGCCCCCGGCCCACGCTAGCCCGCGCCGTTCGGCGGGCCCGAGTGGCTGCAGGTCCTGCGCGGGCGCTTCGCCCTCGAAACGTCCCAGCCTCGGCTCGACCAGCCGCTCGGTGACGAACGCGCCGAGCGCCGTCACCAGGAACACCGACGCGCCGAGGAAATAGTAGTTGGCCATGGCGTTGACCGCATACTTCGGGTCGATGAGACGCGCCGCCTCCTGCGTGAGGCCGGCAAGCACCACGTCGCTGGTCGAGATCAGCAGGTTCGCCGCGAATCCGCCCGAGACCCCCGAGAAGGCGGCGGCGAGGCCCGCCAGCGGGTGCCGCCGGAGCGCGTGGAACAGCGCCATACTCAGCGGCAGCAGCAGCACGTAGCCGATGTCACCCGCGGTGTGCGACATCGCCCCGCAGCCGACGACGACCCAGGTGAGCCAACGCCGCGGAGTACGGTTCACGACCAGCCGAACGCAGGCGCCGAGCAGGCCCGAGTGCTCCGCGGCCGCAAGCCCGAGCAGGCAGACGAGCACCGGACCGAGGGGGGCGAAGTTGACGAAGTTGGGCACGAGGCCGGTGATCAGCCGACGCAGGCCGTCGACGGAGAGGAGATTCACCGCACTCACCGGTTTCTGCGTCACCGGGTGCTCGACGCTCACACCGGCGAGGCTGAGGAGCCACGAGGCGACGACCATCGCTGCGGCCAGCAGGATGAAGAGTGTGGCGGGATGGGGCAGCAGGTTCCCCCAGCGTTCAACGCGGGCGAGCTGCCGCTGCAGGAGGGAACCTTCGGATCCGGCGGCCGGGGCGGGGTTTTCCATGGGGCGAGGGGTTCAGGTGGCGCCGAGCCGCGCCGCCGCGGCGTGGGCGAAACCGGTGAGATGGTCGCGGAGGCGCGCGAAACCGGGACCGGGTTCGCAGGTCGATTCATCCATGTAGAGGGCGCGGTTGATTTCGATCTGCACGCTGCAGCGGCCGCGGGCGGGATCGCCGTGCGCTCGCACGATATCGGCCCCGCGGTAAGGGTCGTTGATCGCCACGCGGTAGCCTAGGGCCGCGAAGTGGTCAGCCACCCAGCGCGACACGGCCGGATCGGCCGAGGTGCCGTCGCGGTCGCCGATGACGAAGTCGGGCCGCGAACGGCCGGCGTCGGTGTTCATCGCGTTGCCGCGCGACTTCATCGAATGGCAGTTGAAGTGCCAGACGCGCCCGTGCCGCCCCCAAGCCGCGTCGATCTCACGGGCCAGCGCCTCGCGGTAGGGCCGGTGGCAGCCATCGATGCGCCGCCGGACCTCATCGACGGAGAGACGCCGGTGGTACATCGGTACGCCGGGCAGCGCGTAGCGGCGGATCAGTCCCATGCCCCGGCGCGCATGGTCGCTCAAAGCGACCGGCACCGGCCAGGGTGCATCGAGCAGTTCGGGATCGATGTCGTCGGCCGCGCGGTTCGCGTCGAGGTAGGCACGCGGGAACGTCGCCGCGAGGAGGACCGCGCCGGAATCGGTCACCCCGCGGAAAAGCGCGTCGACGTGCGCGTCCCACGTCGTGGCGATGTCGCGGCGCGAGGCGGCGGGGGCGAAGTCAGCCGGATAGTCGATCCCGCTGTGGGGAGAGTCGAAGACGAGCGGCGCCGCGCATCCCGCAGGGCGGTGGATCAGCAGCGGGGCGGCGACGGACATCGGGCGGCAGGCCTAGTCGCGGTAATTGAGCGGCGGCGCGCGGTCGCCGATGATCGCCTGGTAGCGGAAGTCCGGGCCGCGACGGGCGTCGAGCTCCCGGCGCGCAGCCGCGATGGCCGCGGGGTCGGAAAAAAGGTCGATCATGGTGCCCGCAAGAACCTTGGCGGCGACGTTCATCCCCTTGAGTCCCATCGAGGTGCCGCCGCAGGCCACGGCCTGCCAGCTGTGGCCCGGCGTGCCGGGCGCCCAGGTCGCCGTGCGTACGCCGACCGTCGGGACGTTCCAGCTCACGTCACCGACGTCGGTCGAGCCGGCGCCGTCGCGCGGCGGGTTGGGATTGAATGGAGGCACGAGGGCGGCGATCTCGGGCGCGGGCGCCTTGCCGAGCAACGTGCGCCCGATCGCCGCGGCGAACTCCCGCTCGGCGGCGTCGTACGTGACGCCGCCCACCGCGGCGAGGTTGGCATGCGCCACCCGGCCGAGCGCCTCGTTGGGCAGCAGGTCATAGACGCCGCCGGTGATTTCCCACTCCACCGTCGTGCCGGTGCCGAGCGCGGCTCCCTTGGCGGCGTTCTCGACCCGCTCCCAGACGTCGCGCACCACGTCGCGGCTGGGATTGCGCACATAGTAATACACTTCGGCGAACGCCGGTACCACGTTGGGGGCCTCACCGCCCCGTGTGATCACGTAGTGGATGCGCGTGGTGTCGGGCACGTGCTCGCGGAGCAGATTGATCATGTGGTTCATGGCCTCGACACCGTCGAGGGCCGAGCGGCCGCGGTCCGGCGCGCTGGAGGCATGGGAGGAGACGCCGCGGAACCGGAACTTGCCCGACCGGTTAGAGAGCGAAGGATTCATCATGACCGTGTTGCGGTCCGCCGCGTGCCAGTGCAAGGCGGCGTCGACGTCGCGGAAAAGCCCGGCGCGCACGAGGTAGACCTTGCCGGAACCGCCCTCCTCGGCCGGGGTGCCGTAAACCCTCACGGTGCCCGGGCGGCCGGTGGCGCGCAGCCAGCCCTGGATGGCGACGGCCGCCTGCACCGAACCCGCGCCGAAGAGGTGGTGGCCGCAGGCATGACCGGCCGTCGCACCTGGGCGCACCTTCTTCTCCGGAACCGCCTCCTGCGACGCGCCGGGCAGGGCGTCGAACTCCGCCAGGACCGCGATCACCGGCGCACCGGAACCCGCGGAAGCGACGAAGGCGGTGGGCATGCCGGCGACGCCGGCCTCGACGGCGAATCCTTCCTGCTTGAGGCGCTCCTGCAACAGGGCGGAGCTGCGGTGCTCGCGGTAGCCGACCTCGGCGTAATCCCAGATCTTGAGCGCGATGTCGTTGTAGACGGCCCGGCCGGCGTCGATCCGCGCGAAGACCTCGGGCTTGGTCGCCTGCGCAAACAGCGCCGAGGAGGTGAGCAATAAAAACGGAACAAGAAGGGAAGGTTTCATCGAGAAGAGGACGGGCGCCGGACGCAGGTCAGAAGGACTGACCCGCCACCGGGGCCGAACCTGAAGCCCCGTGCAACCGAAAGGCAAACCCGATGCCGTGCGGGCCGATCCGAAGCCGACGAGACGAGGCGGGGACGCCTCGTCCACCCGCGACCCACCGGAGACAGAAGCGTCGAACGACTCACCGCTTCGCGGCTCCAACCTTCCGAACAGACAACCACGGATCACACCGATACCACGGATCAAGGCCTCGCTCACGTCTTAGGTGAAATCCGCGGCACTCGCCCAAGCGTCCCACCCATCTCATCCCGCTTCCGTGTCTTCCGTGTGTTCCGTGGTCTCTCCCGACGAGGTGTACCTCCTCGGAATTTCCAACCGCGAAGCGATCCTCCGTCGTGGACGAGGCATCTTGCCTCGTGGTCGGCTCGTACGCGACCGCCGTCACTCACGCGCATCGTTCGCAAATCCAATCTTCAAACAGACCACCACGGATCGCACGGATATCACGGATCAGCTCCTTTCCTCCGTGCGCACCGTGAAATCCATGGTGGCGTTTCCGGTTCCCGCACGCGGTCGCTTGGTTTTCCGCGTGTTCCGTGTTTTCCGTGGTGAACTCCAAACCACGAGGCGGGGACGCCTCGTCCACCCGCGACCCGGCCATCGCCCGTGAAGACCGCGCAGCCGTCCTCCGCCGTAGACGAGGCATCCGGTTTCGCGTCGGCGGAAAACTCCCGCCCGTCGACCGAAGTTACGGTTTGCCGGTGACACCGCCCGTCCCAAGCTGCGCCTACGATGAGTTCCCCCGCTCCCGCCAATCCCGTGCCGATCGAGACCGAGGCCGTGGTGCCCGTCCACCCGCAGTTGTTCGGCCATCCCCGGCCGCTCTACACGCTGTTCTTCGCCGAACTCTGGGAACGCTTCTCTTACTACGGGATGCGCGCGCTCCTCATGTTCTACATGGTGGCGCCGGTGGCGAAGGGCGGGCTCGGGCTGCCGGATGGCAAGGCCGCGCTCATCTACGGCACGTACACGATGTCGGTCTACATGCTCTCGATCCCGGGCGGGATGATCGCCGACAACATCCTCGGCTCACGCCTAGCGGTGCTGATCGGCGGGATCATCATCGCCGCCGGGCACTTCTCGATGGCGGTGCCCAACGACTTCGCGTTCTACCTCGGCCTGGTGCTGATCGTGCTGGGGACAGGCCTGCTCAAGCCGAACATCAGCGCGATGGTCGGGCAGCTGTACCGGCCGGGGGACGCGCGGCGCGATGCGGGTTTCTCGATCTTCTACATGGGGATCAACCTTGGCGCCTTCATCGCACCGCTCGCGACCGGGTTCCTTGCCCAACACAGCACCTTCAAGGGGCTGCTCACCGGCTGGGGCTTCGATCCCGTGCACTCGTGGCACTGGGGCTTCGCCGCCGCCGGCGTCGGCATGGTGCTCGGCCTGATCGTGTTCGTCGTCTTCGGCGGCGGCCTGCGGGAAGTCGGTCCGCGGCCGGCTGCCACCCCCGGGGCCTGGCGCAAGCCGGTGCTCACGCTGGTCGGCACCCTCGCGCTATGGGGCATCGTGAAGCTCTCCGACACCCCGGGTTTCACCTGGATCCGGCTGCTGTTCATCCTGGTGCCGATCGCGCTGATGGTGTGGTTCGGCTTCTCGCGGCAGGAGGAGGTGCGGCGGCTCGGCGCGATCTTCTTCTTCTTCATCGGGGCGTTCGTCTTCTGGGCGCTGTTCGAGCAGGCCGGCAGCTCGCTGAGCCTTTTTGCCGATCGGTTCACCGCCACGCACATCGGCGGCGTCGAGGTGCCGTCGTCCTGGTACCAGGCGGCCAACCCGATCTTCGTCATCCTCCTCGCCCCGCTCTTCGCCCTGATCTGGACGCGCCTCGGCGACCGGCAGCCGTCGAGCCCGATGAAGTTCACGTTCGGGCTCTTCTTCCTCGCGCTGGGCTTCAGCCTGATGATCCCGGCGGCGCGCCTCGCGGCCGAGGGCCGCGTGAGCCCGCTCTGGCTGCTCGGGCTCTACCTGCTCCAGACGATGGGTGAAATGTGCCTCAGTCCCGTCGGCCTCAGCACGTTCACCAAGCTCGCCCCACGCCACCTCGTGGGCGCGATGCTCGGCATCTGGTTCCTCGGGGCCGCGTTCGGCAACAAGTTCGCCGGCGTGCTCGCCGCCAGCTTCGGCGAGGGCGAAGCCGGCCAGCTCGATCGCTTCTTCGGTCAGCAGGCCGTCGCCGTGTTCATCGTCGCCGGCATCTTCCTCGCGCTCGTTCCTTGGGTGCGACGCCGGATGGGCGGCGTGCTCTGAACGCCGCCAGCCTTCGCCCATGCCCGTCCGCGCCTGGTTTCCCACGCTGGTCTATTGCGAGCCGCTGCAGCGCGCGGGCCTGACGCGCCTCAACCTCGAGCTCGCGGAGGAGTGCCGGCAGCTCCGCGCCTACGACCGCGCCGGGCGCCGCTGGTCGGAGAAGAACTATCCGGGCGGCTACACGAGCTACGCCTCGCTCAACCAGCTGCACCGGTTCTCGAGCTCGTTCGCCGACCTCGGCCGCAAGCTCACGCGCCACGTGCGCGCGTTCGCCCGCCAGCTCGACCTCGACCTGCGCGGAAACACGGTCGAGCTGACCGACCTGTGGGTGAACATCATGCCGCCGACGACGGCGCACCCGCTGCACCTGCACCCGCTCTCGTTCATCAGCGGCACCTACTACGTCGCCACGCCCGCCGGCTGCCCGGGGATCAAGTTCGAGGACCCGCGGCTCGACCGCTTCATGGCCGCGCCTCCGCGCCGCGCCGGAGCCAAGCCGGCCAACCGTACCCATGTCACCTATCCCGCCGAGGCCGGCAACGTGATCCTCTTCGAGAGCTGGCTGCGCCACGAAGTGCCGTCCAACCGGGTCGACGCCGAACGCATCAGCATCAGCTTCAACTTCAACTGGCGCTGAGGAACGCGGCCACCCGGGAGGAGGTTGGATGCCGGCGGCTCGCTTGGAGCCTTCACTCAAGAACCGACCTCAGGCCACGGAGCCCGTGGCACCCTTGCCATGAAAATGGATGGAGCTCCCGAAGTGGAACGTCTCTTCCTCGCCCTCCCCCTTCCCGCCGCGGCCCGCGCCGTCCTCGCTCGGCTGGCAGAGCCCATCAACGGAGTCGTCTGGGGGCCACCCGGCCAACTGCACCTGACGTTGCGCTTCCTCGGCGATGTCGACGCGGCGACTCGGACCACGATCGAGGAACGGCTCGCGGCCGTCCGCGTGGAGCCGTTCCTCTTGCCCCTCACGGGGACGGGAGCTTTTCCACCGCAGGGCACGCCGCGCACCGTGTGGGTCGGAACCGGCGCCGGCCACCCGAGGCTGTTCCAACTTCGCCAGCGGCTCGACGACGCCCTCCTCGCCGCCGGCCTTGCCCTCGACGTGCGTACGTTCATCCCGCACGTCACGCTCGCCCGGTGCCGTCCGGAGGCCGCCGGGATAGCGGCCTGGCTCCGCTGCCACCGCGACCTCGAGGGACCGCCCGTCCGGGTGGACTGCTTCGAACTGTGCGCGAGCGAGCTGCTGCCCGCGGGTGCCGTGCACACCGTGAAACGCCGCTTCCCGCTGGCGAATTGAGGCGTTCCCGCCACCGTCCCGCCATGCTCGTCATCCGCCGCATGGTCGACCGCCGGCGCGCCTACACCGCGCTGCTGCTGCCTGGCGAGCCGCCGCGGATCTTCCCGACGACCGACCAGGAGCACGCGCGCATCCTGCAGATCTACAAGCAGGACCGGCCCCACGAGGGGATCTGCAACGATTTCTCCGAATTCGGGCTCGGAACCACCGCCGCGCCGGAACGCGACCGCGGGGCCTGAACCCCGCCTGCTCTTCCATGCCCGCACGCCCCGTCGCCCTCGTCACCGGCGCCTCCCGCGGCATCGGCGCCGCCATCGCCCGCGGGTTGGCCGAACGCGGCTGCCGCATCGTCGTCCATTGCCGCGCCCAAGCCGCCGCGGCCCGCGAGGTCCTTTCGTCCCTGCCCGGTGAAGGCCACCTCATCGTGACCGCCGACGTCGCCACGGAGGAAGGCGTCGACACGCTGTGGAAGGAAACCCTGCGCGCGACCGGCCAAGTCGACATCCTCGTCAACAACGCCGGCATCTACGACGAGCACCCGCCGCTCACCTCTGACCCCGCCGTCTGGCGCGCCGCGTGGCGGGCAACGCTCGCCGCGAACCTGTTCGGTCCGGCGCACCTGAGCCACCTCGCCGCCCGGGCGATGGCCGCCGCCGGCGGCGGGCGGATCGTGAACATCTCCTCACGCGGCGCCTTCCGCGGCGAACCCGATGCTCCCGCCTATGGCGCGAGCAAGGCGGGACTCAACGCGCTCAGTCAGTCGCTCGCCCGCGCCCTGGCCCCGCAACGCGTGATCGTGCTTTGCATCGCCCCCGGCTGGGTGGCGACCGACATGGCCGCCGACCACCTCGCCGGCCCCCGCGGCGCGGAACTCCTCGCGCAACATCCGCTCGGACGCGTGGCCGCGGCCGACGAAGTCGCGCGAGCCGCGGTGTTCTGCGCGCTCGACGCCCCCGAGGCGATGACGGGGGCGATCCTCGACCTTAACGGAGCGAGCTACCTGCGGACGTAGGCGCCGCTTCGACGCTCAGCGCAACCGCAGCAGGAACCAGCCGGCGATCGCCGCCATGCCGGCGTTGGGCAGCCACGCCGCCAGCACGGGATCCACGGTCCCGCGGGCGCCGAGGGAATGCGCCACGGTCCTCAGCACGTAGTACAGGAAGAAGAGGATGATCGACTTCGAGACCCCGACGGCAGGATTGACCCGCACGCCGGAGACCGCGAACGGGATCGCGATCGCGATGACGATCAACGGGCCGAGCACGCCGGCGATCAGCCCGTGGTACTCGACGGCATAGGCCGCGAGCTTCGGGCTACGCTCCTTCTCAAGCTGCGCCATCAGGTCCCGCAGCTCCCAGAGCGAGAGCCGCGTGGCCTTGCGGTCGATCAACAGCATCAGCTCGGGGTCCTCGCGATAGCCCGGGGCGAATTTCTCCGCGAAGGGCGTGGACGCCGTCTGCTCGCCCGACTCCGCGTCGAAAGCCAGTTCCCGGCCGCGCAGGAAGACCCAGCCCCCGCGCCCAGCGTCGAACCACGCCTCGGCCGCGACGACCCGCAGCCGCTCGCGGCGCAGCGCATCGAGCTCCGAAACCGACACCCCGTAGCCCCGCATGGTACCCCGCGCGAACCGGTTGAAGAACCAGACCCGCCGCGCGTCGGGATTGTCGAACGCCACGCTGTAGACCGCGCCCACGCGATCGGCCGGCAGCGCCCGGGCCGACTGGCTGCGGAACTCGAGATCCTCCTTGATGGCCCGCGACTCCTCGACGGACCAGGGCACGACCTCGGTGTTGAGCCACCAGCTGACGGCGCAGCAGAGGCACCCGACCACCCAGATCGGGACCATCATCCGGCCGAAACCAACGCCGGCGGCGCGCATCGCGGTGAGCTCGTTCGAACGGTGCAGCCGGCCGAGCGCGTAAAGCAGCGAAACCAGGAGCGCGAGGGGCAGCACCGCGGCAAGGAAGCTGGGCAGCCGCACCGCCACGTACCGGGCGAGGAGTCCCGCCCCCGCGCCGAGCTCGCTGAGCGATCGGAAATCGTCGTACAGCACCTGCACGAGCAGCAGCCCGACCGTGGCCGCCAGCACCAGCGCGAGGATCTGCAGCCACTCGCGCAGAAGGTGACGGTCGAAGGTGCTCACGCGCGGCGAGTTGAATCCCCCGCCAAGGCCGCGGAAAGCACAATTCCCGTGAAGCTTTCGGCCGAATGCCCTTCATGAATCTTCCGCGGCTGCAGCCGCAGCCACATCACCGAAAGCTCCTTCCATGTGGCCGCGGGTGCTCCCGCGGAAGATTCACGCTACTCCTTCCCGCCGCAGGCCCTTCCGCCTTCACCGCTCCGCGTCGGATCACACCTTCGGCCGCGTACTCCTCCGCACGATCCCGACGGTAGGCCATGCCGAATGCCCTTCATGAATCTTCCGCAGCTAAAGCCGCAGCCACATCACCGAAAGATCGTTCCATGTGGCCGCGGGTGCTCCCGCGGAGATTTCACGCCACTCCTTCCCGCCGCAGGCCCTTCCGCCTTCACCCCTCTGCGTCGGATCACACCTTCGGCCGCGTCCTCCTCCGCACGATCCCGACAGTCGGCCATGCCGAATGCCCTTCCTGAATCTTCCGCAGCTGCAGCCGCAGCCACATCACCGAAAGCTCCTTCGATGTGGCCGCGGGTG
>JACCDP010398177.1_pt1 | contig 16616 bp, 11 predicted proteins | sample 7445841 | NCBI WGS metagenome assembly JACCDP01 (sample SAMN15323441, study PRJNA562643) | freshwater metagenome | isolation source: river surface water | place: USA:Blue River Watershed | collected 2017-08-17 | reverse complement strand
TCCTCAAGTAAAATAAGCTCATATTCTTTGATAAGAGACATTAGATCATCCATGTTAGGAGGATTGCCTAATACATGAGCAAATGTTATTATTTTGATTTCTGGATCTTTTTCTAAAGCTGTACGGGCAGAATTTATATCAAGATTCAATCCATCCAAGCTTATGTCAACAAATACTGGTTGAAATCCGCATTGAAAAATTGGATTTACAGTTGTTGGAAAACCAGCAATAGGGGTTAGTACTTTAGTGCCTGATGGAAAGTCTGTATATCTTTTTGATTTCAGCGCTGACATCATAAGCAAATTACTACTACTTCCTGAGTTAGTCAATAAGCCATGTTTTTTGTCAAACATAGAAGCAAGCTTTTTCTCTGCTTTATATGCTTCTGCTCCTAAAACAAGCCATCCATCAAGAAGTGTGTTGATTGCTCTTAGTATTTCACTATTGTCAAAAAAAGGACCAGCATATTGAACATAATCTTTACCTGGTCTCCACTCTTTTTTTGGGCTTGAATCAAGAAAATTGCTTAAGGTTTGAAAAAGTTCTTCTTTTGATAACATAAAAAAATTATACCACTATTCTTTTTATGCTATTTCATATAACCAATCAGATACTTTTTTGTTGTTGCTAAAATCAAATGTTGAATGACCTAAATCCATCAAGTTGCAATTTATATCAACATTGAATATGAATTGTAATGAACTTTCAGCAAGCCATTCAACTATTGGTACATCATATTTCCAATGATCTAAAAGCATTTCATAATATTCTTTGGGATTAGACAGAATGGCTTCTTTTCTTAGGGCATAATGTCCATTTCTATAAAGTGCCCAAGGTTTGAATGGATCAATTTTTCCTAATGGATCAAGTAAGCTCATCCATTCTTGCCAATTAACTGTGTTTGTTATAAAGAATTCATGATGTCTTTGATTATAATTAATTGGACAATCAAACATATTACCAATTGTTTGTTGAAAAGCAGGCCTTGACATATATTTATCGTCAGGAATATTTAAATAATAAGAAAGCATTTTTTCTACACCTTCTTGATTATTTTGTAACCCTAATTGATTTTCAAGTATTCCGTCCCAAGGCCATGCTTGAATAAATACAGTGATGTCAGCCAAATTATCATAATTTTTATAACAATGATAAATTTGAGAAGCCCCTTGCATTCCAAGATTAGGCAAATTTATTACATTATGCTTTGACTCAATCTTAGGGCCTTTATTATAGATTGTTACATTTTCTATATTGTCTGCCCATGAAATATCTTCTTTGTAACGTGCTAAAACTATTTCTTTTGTCATGTTATTCTAAGATCATCATATTCAAAGATTAACGGATATTGCGCTTCTTGATGGCAACCAACAACTTCTCCTAAATCATAAAATCTATATTGAAAATCGTCTTCCCACATAAATCCTATTTCAGTAAAATGACCATCAGGCTTATTGATCTTCCAGCTATTCACATATTCCCAATAGTTTGCTTTTTCAAATCCTCTAAACACATCATTTTTAATAGAATAAATCCACTTATGATGAAAGAATCCCCTATAACCTTGAACTCCATACCAACTTTCAAATCTAAGGTATTCAGCATATTTTGAAGGTACTGAAATAAATCCCCTCTTAGAAATTTTCATCAACATATCACAAACTAATTTTGGATTAGTAATGTCTTCTAAAGTATGTGTGCAAATAGAATAATCAAATTTTCCATGCTCTTCCACATAATCTAAAACTGGCCTCCAATTATGTTCTTGAGTAATATCAAAATCAAAAAATTGCCTATTAGGATGAGATGCTAAAAATTCTTCTTTAGATCCTTCATTAACAAAAATATCAACAACATGGGTCGTATGTTTACACCAAGAATTAATTCCACCACCTACATCAATTACTTTGAATGAATCGTTTCCTGCTTTATGCTTTTCAATTGCTTCATCTACAAAATGTCTGTGCTCAGTGAATTTTCTTATAATTTTACTAGTAATCATGAATAAATTATACATTCAAGATTAAATAAAAAAAGAGGAGTATTTCTACTCCTCTTCTTCTTTGACTTGCTAAAAATTACGCAACGGTAATTCTTGAAACTGCATAGTCGTTGATAAGAGCAAAACCGAGCTCTTCGTAAACAACCCATCCGAGTCTAAGTCTCTTTGGATCGTCTGCAGGAAGAACGGTGATGTCTTGTCTGATTGGCATTGCACCACAGAATTGTGCAGGAGCAAGAACGTACACAGAGTTCTTAGGAACCATTGTGGAAACGTGGATGTCTGCAGAATAGATGTGGCCATAAAGACCAGTCATAAGGATATCTCTTTGAGTTGCCTCATCAAAGAATTCCTTGCCCCAGTTTCTGATATCCTTGTATCTTTGTGGGTGAAGGACAACCTTAGCACCGATGAGCTCATGCTCTTCGATAAGGGTAAGTGCAAGGTTGATATTCTCTGGTTGAAGAGTACCGGATACAGAGATTGCTTGGTCAGTTGGAACACCAGCATTGATGACCTTGAAAACTTCTGTATCTTCTTGTCTTTGGAGGGAATCCTTAGCTCTGACTTGTGCTCTATCGACAATGTAGAATCTTCTTTGTCTGATTTCGTTAAGTCTGATTTGAGGATGAGCTGCCAACTCGATGGTTGGAACGAGAAGCTCTTCTGCTTCAACTTCAGCTGCAGGAACTGCACCTCTCTTAGGAATGACGTATGACTTTACAGCAACGTCTCTCTCATATCTTGCAAGAGCGCCTTGTGGGAGCTCGTCAACCATGAGAAGCTTTCTACCGATAGCTTGGTACATAAGGGAGGTCTTGATTGGCTCAACCATTGCTTGAGCTAATGCGGTTCTACCCTCTGGAGTCTCAAGAGCCATTGCGATAATGGACTCTCTTTGCTCATTTGTGTTTCTTTTAATCATTGACATTAGATTTTTTCTCCTTTAAAAAATTACCTTACAGATTAAGCTCCGGTAAGTTGGGTGAAGTAGAGAAGGCCGGAAGCGCTATCGTAGGAATCAACTCTTCCAACAATAGGACCATCAGTTCCTCTGTCATCAAGCTTGACTAACTTACCAGCGTTTGCAGAAGATGCTGCAACGGTAAGGAGGTCACCTGGGATGAAGGTATAAGCGGATGAGTCATCAGCAGTAACAGTTGTAGATGCAAGAGCTGCAAATCTATCAGTTACAAATTGGCCACCTGGGGTGTTGAATACGCCAACGCCTCTTCTTGGGCCTTCATATCCTGAAGAGCCTGCAGTTGGGTTTGTTACACCATTGACGTTCTCTGCGAGGAAGTCGCCAATAGCTCTCTTTGAAACAACGTAGAAGCCGTTGTTATTAGCTTGAAGAACGCCGGATGAATCGGTGTATGAGGATCCAACTGGATCAGCAAGAATCATGGTGTTACCAGTTCTAGCTGTATCGTCTGCTGAGAAACCTACAAATCTACCCATTTGTTGTGGAAGGGTGCTAAATCCGATAGCAGCTCTGAAAGCAGCTGAAACAAAACCTGTGCTAGGTACGATCATAAGAGCGTCACCAGCAAGGAAAGATGCTGAGGAAGCTGTTGGATAGTTAGCAACTATAGCTGAATTTAATGCTTTAATAGCCATTTTTTATTATTCTCCTAATTTATTGTTGTGAGGAAACTAATCCTCGGTTGTTGGCATTGTCCAGAGACCCTTAAGGGCACCTTGGATGTCAAGAGCTGCACTATTTGCAGTGTGTCCACCACCAAATGCAGGAGTAGTCGAGATTCCAATATTGGAAGCTGTTCTAGTGGTTCTTTCTGCAGCAGCAGCTGCAATTCTTTCACTAGATGATTGTGCTGACTTGAGCAACAATTTTGTTTGTCTGATCATAGAATCAGCTTTAAGTCCATCATGAAGCATTTGCTCCGCATATGAATCAACTTCATCAGTTGTAATGATTCCAGCTAAAGCTAATTTTGTTGAACAGCTGTATGCAGTCTTAAGTCTTGCTGTTTCAAGAGAAGCCAAGCTACTGTTGAATGTTTGTGCTGCATCATTGGCCTTGTTCTTAGCATTTCCTAAGTCTGCAACTGCAGAACTAATACCTGAACTTAAATCGCCAGCATCATTTACTAATTCAGTTGTGCTTTCAGCTTTTCTTTCACCAGCATCAGCATGACCTTCATCAGATGCATTGGTTGGGCAATCTTTGTTTGCACATTTGGTTGCTTCATCATTCATTTCTGCTTCAGTCATTGCCATTCTCTCACCACATGCAGTGCACTCAACTTCTGACTTTGCAGCAACAGTTGTCTTGTGTGGCATTCCTGGTAATTGAGATGGGACTTTAGGATAGTTCTTATCAATTCCTTCTGAAGGAATGTTCATTTCATTCCAGTTAACAAACACTTCTAATTCTGGTGTGCCATCAAGCTTCATAGGCTTGGTTTGCTCTGGAAATTGTAAGCTATCTTTCATGTTTGTTGGAATTGATTGATCTGTATATAATGAATCATTATCTTTCTTCAATGAATTTCCACCGTCATTTTCTAATGACATTGTTGGATAGTCAACATTTCCCGACATACTTACCATGCTCTCGTTATACTTAAACCCTGCTGACGTTTGCACAGTCTCTTCTTCAGATGCAAGCTTCATGAGCATTTCTTCTCTTTCTGCTTTTCTGATAAGTGCTTCTCTAAGTGCTTTGCGCTCAGCTAATGTAGTTCTATTCATTTCATTAACCTTATTGCTTGTTTTTATATTTTCTAAATTTTCATCATCATCTGAATCTTCATCAGAATCCATATCATCAAAATGAGTGATATCTTCATCTTCTTCATCATCAGAATCATCTTTTCCGCTTAGAAGATTATCGAGCGCTTCTTGCACAGCTTTTTGTGCAGCGTCAACCATATCAGCGGGAACTTCTATTTCAATCGTGGCGACATCATCAAATTCTTCTTCTTCATCAATATCTTCGGTATCATCCATATCTTCAGTGTCATCATCTGTTCCCATATTGAGAACTTCATCGTCATCGTCATCATCTGATAAATCGTTTGTGAAGTCAACAGTCTCTTTACCATCTTCAAGGTCTAAATTAGATACATCTAGACCAGCCTGTCTAACAACATTAGGGAGGTATTTAGATCTAATAGCAGAAGCTACGATAATTGCTTCATCTTTATCTAAAGATGCAGTCTTTTGCATATCGTTAGCACATGCAATTAAATCCTCCTTATCAGTTGCTTTGATTTCAGCTAATCTCATTGCCGCTAATTTGCTTTGAATATTGGCATTCTTTGAGTTTTTATTCATTTCTTGCTGCTTCCCTTAATAAAACTTTTTCTTTTATCAAAGCTTAGTTTTAAAACATAGTTATAAACTGTTTTATACATTCTGTATTATTGTGTTTTACACCTTTTTTAACAAAAATAGGAGAGAATAATATCTCTCCTATTTTTATCAGTTACTAATCAATCCAAGTAATAGAAACTTCTAACTTAGTTGGATCATTCTTGCATGAAGCAACTCTGGTTTTTGAATAATTTCCGCAATCGTAGCAGAATGTATTATCCTTGACCTTATGCGCTTTTCTGTTTCCACAGCATGGGCAAACCATACCAATTGGAAGCATCTTTTCTGCTGTCTTGTCAAATGATGGTGAAGCTGTTTTCAAATAAACATCTGCATCAATTGTAGTAGAGAGTCTAATCATACTCTTGAGGGAACTTGCCATTGCAGGTGCTGGAGGAGCTGTAGCAGCGCCTAAACCTGTATCTCCACCAAGAGGAGCTTCTTCTTCTGCAAGTTCATCTTTCTTCTTGCCCATACCACCTGTTCCGTCAGAAACAAGCTTGAGCATCATTTCAATTTCAAAGACTGAACCACAGCTGTTACAGGAGCCCTTGGACTCGGCAACATCAACATCTTTGCTACCACAAACTGGACAAATACTTCCCCATGGAGCCTTCTCACCTGGTTCTGAAACAGCATCCAAATCTGGAGCTTGACCCATTTCATTACCTGTGAAACCTGAAACACCCAAGTCTCCACCAGCCATATTAGCGCCACCAGCAAGATCACCAACAGGACCTGCAGGAGGAGCTGCTGGTGCAGTTCCAGGTGCTCCCATAGCAGCTCCGCCCATTGCAGGAGCCATAGCATATTTGGAAAGAACTTGATCTCTTCTGTTCTTTCTTGCAAACTTAGCTGAATCACTCATAACAACTGGAATTTCTTCATTTTCTGGTTGCATATCTGGTGTTTCAGTTGTGTTCTCAACATTGAAAGCTTTTGTAACATTTGTTGAAACAGATGCTGAGATATTGCCATCTGCATCTACATTAAGATCAGTGAATCTGAAAGTGGCAGGATCAACTGTGAAATCGTGTTGTTGTAAAACTTCAATAGCTTTTTGCTTGAAAGTTTCTTCAAAAGAATCATCACTAGGATTTACTCCGCCTAAATCTTCTTTTGTGCAAACAAATCTCAAGCATTCCATTTTGCTTTGAGTTACATTCATTGCTGCAGTTTTTTCATTCTTAATCTTTACTGCAATTGCTTTTTCAATAAGTCTCTCTGCAACTTCACCTTGATCACAAAGTCTCTTAGCTGCAGTTGCAATTCTTGTTGAGCTAATATTGAAATGTAAAGAATAATCTGCAAGCCAACCAATTACATTTGAAGTAATATCTTTTGAAGATGCAGTCTTGACACCCCAGAATTCTCTTCTTGCTCTAGCTCTTAATCTAGCTTCAGTTGAAGTAACTGTCTTTGCTCTGTTGATAGCTGCAACAAGTTCTTTTTGAGGAACATCATCAATGCTACCAGCGATCTCATCAGGAGTTACTTTCATTTCATCTGCAGATTGTCCCATTGCAGAGATAGTAGCTTGTAATGTTAACTTGTCAACAATATTTGGATTTTCTTCAACAGCATCAGCTAATGCAGCCTTGAGTTCTTCAGCTCTTGATGGAGTAGCAGAAACATCTAAGCCACCTTCAGGAGTAGCTTGATTCTTCAACATAACTTCAGCTAATGCCATAACTGCTTCTTTGGTCATGCCTTCTTCAACAGCAATAGAAAGTGCTTCAGCTAAGTCCATAGGTTTGATATCTGTTGTTACAGCTGCACCAAGCTCCTTAAGAACTGAAACTACTGCATCAGGAGATTCTTTTTTATCATTGAAGAAATTTGCTTTATCTGCATTTTCGGCATCCATATCAACGGTTGAAGAAGCAGCACCAATCATTTCTGGTAAATTCTCTTCTTCTGAAAGCATTTGAGCAACTTTCATAATGTATGATGGAGTTTCTTTTGCTGAAACTACAGACTTAGCTAAAGCCTTAACAGTGCTGGACATAACTTCATGTGCACTAGCCTTGCCATTAACTCTGCATTCCTCGAGTCTTGTCTCTAAAACTTCTGTTGGAACGCCCTTGCATACTTCATCAACAAGTTCAGCTAAAGATTTTGTTACTTCATCATGCTTAGCTTTGCGACCATATAATCCAGCATCAGCTAAGAGTTCTTCTCTAACTTTTTCATCAGTGCCTAAATGTTTAGTAGCAACTTCTTCACCTCTGGTCTTGTCTGAAACGCCTTTATGATGAGCCTTTAATGCATCATAAGTTGACTTTTCACCGTAACCTTCTCCAGTCCTTACTTCATCAAGTTGTTCTTGTCTTGAGCCGTCTCTTTCCTTAACATCAAGTAAGGCAGTTTTGACAAAAGTGCCATAATCTTTGAGAAGTTCTGCAGCAACTCTTGTACCATGGCCATTCTCTAATGAAGATAATTGATTTTCATTAAGAATTGGTTCCCAAGAGGTTTTTTTGCCGTTTGTGTATCCTGTAATAGTTCCATCAGTTGAAAGAACAACTCTGTTTCCTGCATTGTCTTCGACTTTAAAGTCGATAGTGACTGCAGCAGCAAGCTTTTTTCTTTGCTCTGATGCAATTTTAGCAAAATGATCCATTTGATTTGTGCTCCTCGCCTCTAAAGGCTTGTTAGTTTTTATATTTTTATTTCTTTCATTAGCCACTCTCATGACATTTTGAATTGAGTTATTTATGTCTGCAGTACCACTCAAGTTTTCCTTGAATGACAATAAATTTTGCGCTAAATTTAGAAAATGATTTTTACCTTTGTTTGTGCTTGCAAAAACTTCTCTCTTTCCATCTTTAGAAGCCCAAACTAAGTTTATATTTGAAGAGGCAAGTGCGACCCCTCCGCCAACTGGATTATCAGAACTAGAAAAATTAGTAAGATCCATAATCTTTCCAATATTGTTATTTGCAGGGCTATAGTCTGCTAATCCAACTTGTGCTTGCTGAGGCTGAAGAGCTTGGGGCTGCTGTTGTTGTGGTTGATTTATTGGCTGAGGTGCTTGTCCAGATCCAACATCAATTCCATCATCAATCATGTCTTGCATAGTGCCTTGAAGATCAGCCATACATTTAGTGATTTTGCCAACGTGACCTAAATCAACATTATCCTTACGTGCAAACATATTCATCACAGCAACTTCTAAGAAATTGAGTGAAAGATTAATCAAATCTAAAACATTCAAGCCAGATCTAGGGTCAATTCCTAAAGCTTGAAGAACGGCAGCAACGGTAGAATTTTGATTTGCGCCCTGTCCAGCAAGAAGAGGACCGCCAACAAGAGTTCCAGCAACTTGAGCTAATCTAGTAGCTGTTGACGCTGTTGATTTTGCAACTCTAAGGCACTCTTCATATTCTTTTCTTTGGCTTGGCTCTGCTGGTGACCCCTGATGTGCCAAAACAATTGCAGAAACAATTTCAGAAGCTTTCTTTTCAATATTTGTTGCATGACTTAATACATCATCAACATCATAAATTTCTTGAATTTCACATGACTCAAAAGCACCGTCACCTACACAGCTTAGTTCAATAAACTTAACTCCGTAGTTCTTTTCATATGCTCTTTTGCCAGTTTCAGGATAGATTTTGCCCTTGTATTTTCTAAGGTGTTCACAATAATCTTTTTCAGTGTAAGCTTTATTGTTACAAATTGAACAAACACCCCACTCAACACTAGCACCCATAGATACATCGTGAATAACACCAGTTCTTATGTTTCTAGCAATATCTGGGTAAGCTTCTTCATCTACAAAAAAGGTACAATAAACACAATTCTCTTCTTCATTCCATTCAGCATAAACAACCATACCTTTGGCTTGCTCAATGTCATCATTCTTGTGATTTGTGTAAATAGGAACGCCTTCAAAAGTTTTATAAACTGGGATTTTCTCTCCCTTAAGTTCTATTTCTTTGAGTAGCTCTTCTTTTGAAAATAGGTCGCCATTAGCATTAACAACATCAGCGTCAATTGCTCTTGCTCTTACCCATAAAAGTTTAGCACCTTTACGTGCTTGCATTTCCTTGACAATATCAAAATCTTTATATTTTTCAAGAACTTCTTTCGGATCAGCATATAGAGATTGCAAACCAATTTTTGCTGCTTCTCTCATATTAACAGAAGCAGTCTTAATGATATAATCTCTTGCTATATTTCGGTCATTTTCATTAAGGAAACTATTTATTGTAATAGCTCCTCCTTTTGCAACCTTGTACATATATTCAATCCTTAAAAAATAAAGTTATCAATAGGATTTGTTCTATTTCAAACATACAAAAACCTGTAAAATTTAAACCCGTCGGTTTCGACGGGTTTATTGTACAAGCAAATAATTTCTACAATATATACTACAAATATTCTTCTTCAGAATTTTGCATTCCTGTTCTTCTCTTAATTACTTGTAATAATACATTTATACAGTCTTGGGGATGATCGTTCAGTTCTTTATCTGTAAATCTGACAATAATCCAACCTTTACTAGCTAATTCAGAATCTCTTCTTTTATCTTTAGCAATCTTATCTGGGTTGTTATGCCAAATCTCTCCATCAGCCTCAACACCAATTTTCAAATTTGGAATTGCAGCATCTAATTGATAATCAAATGTTGGTCCAGCTGAATATTGTGCATAAAGAGAATATGGCATATTCAAACTCATTAACATCCCATACAATTTCTTTTCAAGAGATGTAAACATTTGAGGTTGAGGTCTATCTAATTTCTTAGCTAAAACTTGCCTTGTTTTATTGTCATCAGATTGTGCTAAGACACCAAGTTCATAATTTGCTTCATAATTTAAAGCAACTGAATTCATACCACCAGCAATTGGTTCGATGATATTTCCATACAAACCATCATAAGTCTCAGGTAACGGGCCTAATGAACCTCTACCTGTAACTGGAGATATAGACATCAAAAAGCCTTCGTGAGCTGCAGATTTGATGTTAGAACTTGCATATCTATTATTTGATTTTGAAAGTTTAGATGAAACTCTTTCATTGTAAACTTCATTAATAATACTTGATGCGATCTTGTAAAATTTATCTTTTTCAGCAGCTGTAGGCATTGGGGCAGGAGCTGGACCAGGAGCTGGTGCGCCAGCAGGGGGAGCTCCACCAGCAGGAGCAGAAGGCATAGGAGGTTCAAGAGGCATTGCTGCCCCCGCACTACCTCCACCAAATCCTTGACCAGTAACTCCACCACTTTGAAAATTCAATGAGAAGCTTGGTTGACCAAAACTTTGATCACTAATAAAATTAGCACCTTGTTCAAATCTAAGTCTTTCAATTTCTTGATCTGAATCTAAACCAAATGCCTCAATAAGTGAAACATTGGAAATAACACCATTTTGATTAGCAGTTACAAGCATTTGTAACTTTCCAGTGTCATCTCTTAATTGAAGGTCGTCAAATTTGATCTTAGGATAAACAAGTTCATCTTGTCCTCTCTCACCTTCAATAACAAAGCCATTCCACTCGGCAACTGGCTTGAATACATTTTGTTCAACCCAGTGAGCAACTTCTCTTCTAAAAGTTTCAAGTCTTTGCGCCATTGCTAAAAGACCAACTTGAGCGTTTCCGTAAGTTGGGCCTTCACCGTTAAGTAAAGCTTTATTAAGCATAACACCATCAAGTATTTCTTGCTCAATAAGTTCAAATTCTCCAGTTAATGGATGAATCTTACCTGTAGCACCATACCACTCCATGTCAAAGTTATGGTGAGTAACAAGAGTTAAGTTAGGGTCGTTAGCAATAGAAGCAAGCTCATCTTGGACATTATCAATATCTTCTTGTGATGCTGGCCTTGTATCACTTCCAATTTTTACTACCTTAATTGGAATGATCAATCTTTCAGCAATCATGTACTGAGCTTGACGCAGTTTGTCTTTGTAAGTAAGAATTGGGAATAATGGCCTAATCATAGAAACGCCATAATCTTCCCAAGGATTTGATCCATGTTTAAAATGATGAATTGAAATTGGACTCAACTTAATTGGGTCACCTTTCATAATCATTTTTCTAACACCATCTGGAATTGAATCGTAAATCTCTTTAGGATGTCTTTCGTTTACAATTCTGATTTCTTCTGCAGATGGTTTGTAAGCATAAGATCCAGGTTGGTCAATCATACCTGGAGTCTTAATTACACTATCTGGATTAAGAATAGAAATAGACTTCCATGTTGCACCATCATGTTTGCATGGTTCTTGTTTATCTTGATCCCAATTTGATCCATTACAATGTTCACATTCTAGTGATAAGAGAACAAATGCATCACCTAATAAATGGTAAGCTTGAGAAATTTCAGGAAGCCATTTTTGAAAGTTAAGCTTTTCTACTAATTTTTCAAAATAATCTTTTACATATGTTGAAGAGCATTCAAGCTTCCAGCCAGAAAAAGGATAATTTTTATAAAAATTGATTGCAGCAGCTACTTTAGGTTCATTATTTTTCCACCAAGAAGCCCAAAGATAAACTTCTCTTCTTGCGTTTGGAATTTGAAATGAAGAAGGAGTAAGGAATGGTGAGTAAAAGTTTGGAGCAGTGGTAATTGTGTTTATAGATGCTGTTCTTGAAACAGATGGTCCCAAACCTAAACCAATTCTACTACTAGCGTATCTTTGATCAGATTGTGAACTTGCTGAAGGTGAATCACCAGCAACTTGTGTTGCTGAAGACCTTATAGCAGCTGCCAAAGATGTTCTGTTTGCCATAACTTAAATTATACCCAACTTTGTGATGATGGAGCGCTTTTATCTGTGAATACACCTTTGTTTCTGAGAGCTAAGTATAAGCCTTCACCTTTAAACATGTTAATATCACTATCTTTTGGGTTTAAGGTGTTTCTAATTGAACCTTCATTTTCTGGAAAGTTCATTCTAAGTTGCTCTTCAGTTGTTAGGTTTTCTGGAGATACTTCAGCAGGTTTTGTAGCTTCAATTACTTCATCATCAATATTAGAATTGACAATTGATATTCTTCCAGGGTTTAGAATGTTTAAATTTTCTGGAGATAAAATAGCAACCGTGGTGTCGCCATCAGCATCAGTTTTTTCAGAGACACCAAATGATGCCTTGACGACTCTATACCACATGCTAGTCTCTTAAATCTTCTAAAAGACTATCTAATCCTAATTCAGATGCAAAATGTTTTAAATCTTCATCAGAAAATTGATGTCCCCAAGAATCTTCATCTGTATCTGAAAGTAGTTGCTCAATTGTTTTGTCAACATCAGAATCTGAATTTGTTCTACTTTCTTCAAGATGAGAATCAAAAGATAAATCTTTTTCTACTTTTTTAGCAGTTTTATTGAGATGTTGAGATACAGTCATATCATCTCCATCTCCAGCTTCATCATTGATTTCTTTGCTAATTTGCTTGTAATCAGAATCATTATCAACTAGTTGATGAGCATAAGATTCTTCCATTTCTCCTCTATGCCCCATCATGCCAGCATCTTGTAACAATTCTTCTCTTACAGTATCAGTGTCAGATTCAACATTGTTTATTTTTCTCAACAATTCTTCTAATGTAAGGACTGAATTGCTGTTTGTTTTTGGTAATTGTTGGTCAATTACTTTATTATGATCTGTTTGAGAAGTTTTTGTATTCTTAGGTTTCTTCTCTTCAGTATGTCCATATTGAACTTGCTTCATAGAAGAAAGTTGTGATTGAATGCTGTCTTCGTAGTTTGCTTTATCTCTTAAAGCATTAGCACCTTGAGTACTCTTTTCAAACATCATTTCATATGTATTATCAGCATCTGTAACATCTTTTGATCTTTGGCCTTCGCTTAGATTGATGTTAGTGTCATTGTCTGCACTTCTATGAACATCAAGTCTAGCAAATGTTTCATCATGAGAAATAAATGCTACTTTTAACCAATCTTGATAAGCACAAGTGACAGAGCCATCTTCTGCTACTCTTGAATCGATGCAATTGAATCTACATTTGGAAATTTCCATAGCAACTGGCTTTCCAAATACATACTTACCCTTAGGACACATGAGATAAGGCTCGTTATCTTGTGTTGATAATGTTGTGTAAGCAAGTCTTCTAGTTTCTTTAGGGGTGAGAACTTCATAACATGCTTTGACATAGTCTTTAGCATATAAGAGTTCTTTTCTATCACCTGAAAGAATATTTGATCTAAGATTAGCCAAAGCAATTCTTTCATTGTTATCTACAAGATTTGATAATCTGTCCAAAGATTCAATAGACTTAATTTGCCAATAACCAGCAGATTTGTCATCATTTTTGGAAGCAACTCTTTCGAGTTTAGCAGCATCATTATTTTTATCTAAATAGTTTTGAAGAGCCATATAAGAATATCTATAATTATTTCTAAGCTCTGATGCTAAAATTGTTTTATATTTTTGCAATCTTGATGCTAAAGCTGGATAAGCCATATTTCCTGGAAGTGAAATGATATGAATTACTTCTTCAGGCCCACCATCTTTTCTAAATTCTTCAGTAACAGCATCATCACTTAAATCTTCATCATCTATATATGAAAGAATATCTTCAGGATCAACTCTACCTTTAGGATCCATCAACTCTTCAATGAAATCTGAAAGTATCTTTATAATGCTTGTGCCATTAAAGGAAGGTGAGTGTTTTTTACTTTTTTTTGATTTTTCTGCCATTTTATTTCCTTCCATCTAATCACCAAGTCCTAAGTTTTTTAAGTCATCTTTATCAAAATTTCTTGCTATTAAAGCTTGTTTGATAAATTTAATTTCTTGTTTTATGCCTTTTTTATCAGCAGCATCTTTACGATCACCTTGAGGAGTGTTTTTGTCATAATCTTGCAAATCTAATAAAAAACAAGCTCTCATAATTAACTCAGGAGTTGATCTTTTTGAATAGTCTGGCTTTTTGTCATAATCAAGAGAAGCTTTTGTAGTTCTTTTGTCAATCTCTCTTAACTCTTCAATAGTGTCAGTAAGCTCTTCTTTGCCTTCTGCTACTTCTTTTGCATCGTTGACTAGAGAATCAGTAGAAACGCTTTCTCTTACATTTTTTTCAGAAGAATCATCATCTTTAGACTTCTTCTTCTTGTTATAATCCCTTACAATATCTACAGCTCTTTCAATTGTTTCTTTGTTCCAGAATTTTAATTTACCAAGGTATCTAACAATATCGTTTTTTTCAATTCCATGATCAAGAAGCTTACCAACTTTACCCATCAAAACTCTAAAAGGGTTGCCTCTAGTTTTTTTCTTCTTTTTAGTAATTTGTGCTTCTCTGAAATTGTACACTTTGCTTTTTTCCTTTGTTGATAAATATTCTTCTTCAATTTTTTGAGCAATATCTATATATGTAGGATCATATTTTCCTGTATCTGGATCTTTTGTTCTTTTCTTTGGATCATTTGCCATCATAAGTGCGCTAGATAATTTGTTGAGTCTTGCTCTTAATCTTTTATCATTCACTTTGTCTGCAATGTCAGAAATTTTATCGCAGATTGCTTGCTTTTCTGAATCATGACATCCCTTGACTTCATGAATCAATTCTCTCAGATCTTTTTTAGTAATTCCCTTACTTTCTTCACCACCTAAAGCAATGTTATTTATGCCATTAGCGGGGTTTGAAGCCATTGGTGCGTTAAAGTTAGAAATTCTATACATTTTAGTTAGTCTTCAATGTCCATGTCTAAAGAAATGCTATTATAAATTTCTGAAAGACTTTGTGCTCTATTTGTTGACTTTTGGCTAAGATCGTTTTGAATATTTTTCTTAATGGAAAGTCTTTGCTCTCTAGATTGATTTTGCATAGCAATTCTTCTGCTTTCTCTATCATCAAGAGTGGATGGATCAACCATTCCAAACTGTGAAGTGTGCTCAACATCAGAAGAAGTTCTCAAAATTGAATGAGCTCTTGAAGAAACTACATTTTTCTCTCTAATTGAATTGAGATTCTTTTCTTCCCAGCTAGCATGCCTTGAAGCTTGTGCCTCTCTCTTAGCAGAAAGTTCAGCTCTTGATTGTTCAGAAGATGAAATTTGGCTATTCATGAACTCTTCTGTAATATTAATCATATCAGGATTGAAAATATTAGCAGAACCTCTTAAGAGACAATCCATGTATTCATCAGCAGAATAAGCTTTAAGGTTGCTGGTTGTAGTTCTAGCATTAAGGCCAGAATCTGTACCATAATCAGCTCTCTTAATAGCACCTAAGTCTTGTGATAAAATTCTGTCTTCAATTGTATCAGTTCTTAAATCCTGATATGTTGAAGCACCTGAAATCTTTTCCCAAGATTTATTCAATGATGTAGCTTCTTTTGTAAAACCAATTTGTTGCTTAGAAATCTTAATTCTGTTTTCAGAACTGTTATTTTTCAATTCAGCATATGGATCTTCATCAATATTTACTTGTGATCCAACAAATCTTTTTTCAATAAAGCTAGGAATATTGTCAATTTCTCTTACTTTTCTAAATAAACTCATATTTTTATCCTAGTATGAATTTCAAGAATAGTCCCAGATACTTAAACCTGGGACTTTTTTTCTTGAGGATTTTACTTACTTATCGTATTCCTGGGTAAAGAGTTCATCTACCCATTCTTCAGCGTATCCGAGCTCATTCTTCCAGTAGTCTTTGAGTCTCTTATAGTCATCATTGGTAAGTGTAGCAACTTTGGTCATAGACTTTACTGCTGCAACCTTAACGTTAGGCTCTAATTCAGATGCCATAACTTTCTTGATGTCAGCTAAATTATCAACTTTTGCTGTTGTACCTAACATAGCTTCGACATACTCAACTGGAAAACCATTTTCGATAGCTTTTGCTGCAAAAGCTTTTTTAGCTGAATTATTCATTGAAGAAACCTTTACAAACTCATCAGAGCTCTTAACTTCTTTCTTTGAAGTTTCTGCTGGCAAGCTATCAACAATATTTTGTCTGTAAGCTTTTCTTTGAGCTAACTTAACATTTTGAGCATTTTGAGCTACGATTTGTCTTTCGATCTTCTCGGCCAATCTGACTCTTCTCTCATGTCTTACAGCAAGAATTACATTAGCAAGCTCTTGATCGCCATTTGCTAATGCAGTTTCAATAGCTTCAGCACTGATTTGTGATGGATGATTGAAAGCATAAGACTTCTTCTTGTTGTCTTTCTTCTTAGGGCCTTTTCTCTTCATTGGGCCTTTATCGTCATCTTCCTCTTCTTCATCATGTTCATCGTCATCATGATCTTTGTCATGATCTTCATCATCATGATCCTTGTCATGATCCTTGTCATGATC
>JACCDP010728782.1_pt1 | contig 16617 bp, 20 predicted proteins | sample 7445841 | NCBI WGS metagenome assembly JACCDP01 (sample SAMN15323441, study PRJNA562643) | freshwater metagenome | isolation source: river surface water | place: USA:Blue River Watershed | collected 2017-08-17 | reverse complement strand
AGACCCGATTGAGCCTTGCCATGTTGGTGGTATCTGCGGCAAATGTTCTGCTCTTAGATGAACCCACAAACAACCTTGATCCAGCAAGCCGCGCCGAAATCCTAGATGCACTTCACAACTATGAAGGATCGGTAGTACTAGTAACGCACGATGAGGGCGCAGTTACAGCACTTCAGCCAGAACGAGTCTTGCTCTTACCAGATGGTGTTGAAGATCTTTGGAATGAAGATTACTTGGATCTAATCTCGTTGGCTTAAGTCAATCTTGGCATTTCGCTTAGCGCCAACCGACACAAGATAAACTCAGAACGAGCAAAGAAACTAGGCGAATAAATGAGCTTGCATGGTGGAAATCCTTGGGCGGCGTATCAAGGATTCACAAAGGATAAGTCAGTAAAGAAAACCACTTTGGCTGATGGCACTATCCAGCGCGTACTAACTTACGCAACAGAGTTCCGGGGCTATATCGTTGCCTATCTTTCATTGCTAGTCATAGATTCACTGCTGGTAGTAGCCCAGCCATTGCTGTTCAAGGAAATTGTCGACGTTGCAATTCCCAATAAGGATTCTCGGTTAGTCGCGCTACTGGCTTTAGGAATTGCAATCACCGCTATTCTGGGCGCAGCACTTGGCTTACTGAGTCGTCGAATGCAATCAACCATAGGCGAAGGTCTGATCTTCAACATGCGAACTCAAGTTTTTGATCATGTGCAGCGCCAATCGATAGCATTCTTTACTCGGGCCCAAACGGGCGCTTTGATATCGCGACTAAATAGCGATGTTATGGGAGCGCAACGAGCATTCACTTCCACTCTGGGCGGCGTAGTTGGAAATGTAATTAGCTTGGTAATCGTTTCGGCAACTATGTTTGTCCTTTCTTGGCAAATCACAGTGGCTTCGTTGCTTTTACTTCCACTATTCATGATTCCTGCTCGCTGGATGGGTACGCGGCTCCAACAATTAACTCGACAGCAAGCTGATTTCAACTCAGCAATGAGTACTCAAATGGCAGAACGTTTCAACGTCTCAGGCGCTCTGCTAATGAAAATTTTTGGAACTCCAAAGCGCGAATCTGAAATGTTCTCGGAAAAGGCAGACTCAGTTCGCAGCATGGGCATTCGAATCGCTATGTCGAATAGCGTGTTTTTCACCGCAATAGTTTTAGTTGGATCGCTAGCTACTGCATTAGTTTTCGGCATGGGTGGAATTTCAGTTATAAATGGAACATTGACTATAGGTACTTTGCTGGCATTGTCAGCGTTGTTAGGCCGTCTGTACGGCCCGATCACAGCTCTTGCGAACGTTCGGGTGGACATTATGACTTCACTAGTTTCATTTGAACGAGTATTTGAAGTTTTAGACCTGCAACCCATGGTTAAGGACAAGCCTGATGCCAAGGAATTAGATCGCGGGGGAGTTAGCGTTGAGTTTTCAAATGTTGATTTCAAGTACCCATCTGCTGCAGAAGTTTCGTTAGCGAGTTTGGAGTCAGTGGCTCAGCCGGAGTCACGCGCAACTGAGGAGTTAACTTTAAAAGGCATCACATTTCAGGCAGCGCCAGGTGACTTGATCGCCTTAGTAGGGCCATCGGGCGCAGGGAAGAGCACAATCAGTGCCCTTATTCCAAGGCTTTACGATGCGACATCCGGTTCGGTAAAACTCTCAGGCGTTGATGTAAAGGATGTCACGCAAGAATCTCTGCATCGAGTTGTTGGTGTTGTCATGCAGGATGCGCACATGTATCACGACACCATTCGCGCCAACTTGCTCTACGCAAATACCGAGGCTAACGAAGCTGAAATCTGGAATGCCTGCGAAAGTGCTCAGATTGCCGAAATGATTCGAAGCTTGCCGGAAGGACTCGACACGGTAGTCGGAGATCGAGGGCATCGACTATCAGGCGGTGAAAAGCAGCGCCTTGCTATTGCTCGACTACTGCTCAAAGCTCCAGATGTAGTGGTTCTCGACGAAGCAACTGCACATTTGGATTCAGAGAATGAGTCAGCAGTTCAGGCGGCGCTTGCGATAGCGCTTCAGGGTCGAACTTCAATCGTGGTTGCGCATCGATTGTCCACAATTCGTCAAGCAAATCAGATTTTGGTTATCGATGATGGCCAAATAGTCCAGCGAGGTACACACGAGGAGTTACTTGCCTCCGGTGGAGTTTATGCAGATCTATATCATCGTCAGTTTGCCGAAGGCAAGAGTTAGCGCAGAGCTACTTTGCGCTGTTCCTTTACTTCGTTCCGCACCAAGATGACCCAACCGATAACTGTCATGATCTCAAAGAACATCCACTGAATTGCATACGACCTATGTGCGCCTTCGGTAACTTCAGGAGCAGGCAGTGTGCGGATGTCCGCAGACTTAGATTCAGGTCGACTTGCAGTCATTTCAACATAAGCATTAGTTAAAGTTTCCGGACTGTCTACAATCTCGAGTGGAATTATGCGGTCAACTTGACCCTCTGGTAAATCTGTCGGTCCAGGCTTAGTTCGTGGAGTGACTTCGCGCAGACGACCTAGCACTTCAATACTTCCAGTTGGAACATCAGCAACAACCGGACTATCCACCGCGGAGTTAGCAGCCGCAGTCCATCCTCGATTAACCATTACTACAGTGCCATCGGTGAGTTTGAGAGGGGTAACAACCCACAACCCTAAATCTGATTCAAGACTCTTTTTTCTAACCAGTACCTGGTCGGTTTGTAACCAGACTCCAGTCAACTCAACTGTGCGCCATTGGGAGTGATCCGGAATAACTTTTGCATCACCAGCTGTGGTTAATACTTCTTCAATCAGAACTGGAGGTTTATCAATCTGTTCTTGTATCTGCACGTTGTAGATCTGTCGATCACTTAACCGGTGCCATTGCCAGTTAGAGAGTGCTTGAAACGCTGGAAGCATAAAAAGGCAAACAAGTGTTATGGCGATCCATCTTGGAGTTAGAAGAAACTTGTAAGCACTCACGATATCAATTGTGCCTGATTAGAGAGTAGACGAGCGACCAGTCTCTATCGCTTCGTTACTAGGTGCAACAAAGTCACCTGAGCCGGTCCAGCCACCACGTTCTCGCCCTGCGTTCGCAATCACAACCGCGAAGTAAGGAAGTACGACTGCTCCCACGATAAGAGTCCAGCGCAGCACGCCCTCAGCAGCAATTCCTCCCACGAAACAAGCAGTGCGAAGACCCATGCTGATGAGGTATCGCCGTTGACGCCCAGATTGATCCTGAGTAAGACCAGTTTCAACCTTAGAGATACTGAATACCTCTGGCTCTTGTTTCATGGCTACCTACTGATGCTCGATGGACTCTTCTAGGCTACGGTGTTACTACATGTTTGGCATTTCCACAGGAGCTCAAAATGACCACTAGAACGTACGCTTTGACTGAAATTGTTGGTACTTCACCAGTAAGTATCGACGAGGCTATCCGTAATGGCTTAAAGCGGGCTTCGCAATCTACGCGTCACATCGATTGGTTTGAAGTTACCGAGATTCGCGGGAACTTGCGTGACGGAGATCTCACCTTCATTCAGGTTGGAATGAAGCTTGGTTATCGACTAGAAGACGCCTAAATCGCATCTGATTTAGTTGAAAGATTAAATCCTTCGATCGTTAGCGGCGCCACTTGCGCTCGAGAAAACCAATCTGCCCATTCTCTTGGCAGGCACGGCACTGTTTCGCCAGCATCTGTAACTCTCGAAAGCATATCGATTGGTGATTCGTTAAATCTAAAGTTGTTTGTGGCACCTATCACTTCACCACCCGAAACCACATAGATACCATCACGAGTAAGTCCGGTAAGAAGCAAGTTTTGTGGATCAACTTCTCTGATGTACCAGAGGCAAGTTACTAGTAGACCATCTCCCATTCGACTTGCCAGTTCTGCAAGCGACCCATTTCCTTGCCTATCAACTAACGAGATGTTATCTGTAAGGGGAGTGAATGGAAGTTTTGCTTCTTGCGCCGCATGTCGACTGCTTCCAAGTGCGGTCAACACGCCATCGGTTATGATGTCGCTTCTACCGATTTCAATCCCAGTATCGAATGCGCTTCCTAATGCTGATGAGCCTAAGTTGACAACGCGATCAAAAGTTTCAATACCCTTCAAATTTGGATCGGTTGCAAGATTCAATTTTCGCTCGCTAAGTGTTTCGCCTACTCGAGTCCCACCCTTTACATTAGAAAACGCACTACGTCCCTCGGCAGCATCTCGCGCGGCTGAACTCCACAACATGTAGATCAACAAGTCAGATACCGCGCTAGGCGACAGTGTGACCCGGTGACGTCCAGCATCTGTTTCAATCTGATTTTTTTGAATCTTGAGTTTATTTGTCACTTCAGTCAGATGAGTACTAATGTTCACATCTGTCAATGACGTCCCACCTTGACCGGACCAAGCGGAGCGCTTCCGGTCGTGACTCTTTGCGCATAATTCAAAGCGACTGGTGCGCTCTGAATACCTCATGCGAGTTCCACTAGATGTACCTACATAGGTTGTATCAAGAGATTGTTCAGCGTAGCCAAAAAATTCCTGATCTCGATCCGCGAAAACCTCAGCCAATCCGGCAGCTACGTGCGAGATCTCTGACACATCTAAAGTTAACGCTGCGTCTGCAAAGTTCTCGTCAGATGGTCCTTTAACCAATTCCATCGCGTCGACAGCTGGCCCTGCGGAAACTGCAGAAGCTTTACTTGCTGCTACAAGAGTTTCAACATCGTTTCGGCTGCGGATTTGTCCACTCGACATGCCAGTGGCAATCCCACCCGGAACGGATACAAATGCTGATATGGAGAGCGTTTGATCTATGGAGTCACCATTGGTTGTGAGGGCAGAATTAGCCCAACGCAAGTTGTTGGTTGCGCTATTTCCACCAATTACTACACCACCATCTTTGCCAAGCAACTCCAGTGCAACTTCAACTGCCTCAGGTAATGAAAATTCACTCATTTGGCGCTCTCATCCCGGGTATTAAGGACATTGATCTTGGTAAATGTTGCAGACGGGCAACCGTGACTTACTGGAGCCACTTGACCAGGTTGCCCTTTACCGCAATTTAGAGCACCTCCCAGTAAATATGTGCTCGGTCCGCCTAACTGTCTCATTGCAGCCCAAAAATCAGGAGTCTTAGATTGATAAGCCACATCTTTGAGTTGCCCAACTATCTCACCGTTCTTGATTTCGTGGAATCTCTGTCCAGTGAACTGAAAATTGAAACGCTGCATGTCTATTGACCAAGACTTATCTCCAACAACGTAGATTCCCGATTCGACGTTAGAAATCAAATCTTTAGTGGTCAAATCTTCAGTTCCGGGTTGAAGTGAAACGTTAGGCATTCTTTGAATCGGTGAGTGCAGTGCAGAATCGGCAAATGCGCATCCGTTGGATCGTTCCATCTTGATCTTGCTCGCGATCGAGCGATCAGTTTGATATCCGACCAGGATTCCGTCCTTGATCAAATCCCATTTTTGGGCTGCTACACCTTCATCGTCATAACCAACTGTTGAAAGTCCGTGGTCTGAAGTTCGGTCCCCAGTGACATTCATTATGGGGGAGCCATACTTAAAACTGCCCAACTTATCGATGGTCGCAAACGAAGTTCCAGCGTAGTTTGCTTCGTAACCTAAAGCTCTATCCAGTTCTGTGGCGTGACCTATTGACTCGTGAATAGTCAGCCAGAGATTAGTTGGATCAATCACGAGATCCCAAGCACCTGGCGTCACGGATGGTGATTTAACTTTTTCATCTAGGTACTCTGGAATCCGCGCTATTTCAGATTCCCAATCCCAGCCAGTGCCAGTTAAATACTCCCAACCGCGTCCGGCCGGCGGCGCGCAGGTGCGCATGTCTTCGAATCCGGAATCACTCACATGTATCGCAGTTAAGGCTGCAGAGATTCGATCACGTTGTTGCGAGATCTCATTGCCAAGCAAATCTGAATAGAAAGTTTGGTCGCGACCCATTCCAATGTTGCTTTCAATGTGACTCACTATGGATGAGCCAGAGATCTTGTTATTCCAGTTTTGTAAAAAATCGATGATCTCGGAATCCGTCTTTTCAAAGGCATCTATTTCGATAGGCAGAGTCCAAGACTTCTTTCCGTGAGTTGGTTCATCAGCCAGTGCTACTTCGTCGGCTGCAACTTGTGCACTGATTTTGGCCACTTGGATGGCTCTTAAAGCCGTGGATACTGCGCTTTGAATGGTGAGCTCGGTGGTTGCCGCAAAACCCCAAGCGCCGGAATGAACAACTCGAACACTTAGCGCAACGTTGGATTCTGAACCAATGTTCTCAACAACACCATCCCGCAAAGAAACTCCGCGCATATCGTGTTTTGCGAGGCGAAACTGGGCGACAGTTGCACCATTTTCGGTGGCCGCTTCTAGGGCTGCCGACGAAAGCGACTCCGGTGTTGGAGTATTCGGAATATGTATCATTTGCGCATACTTTCTAGGTTCCTTAACCCTAGCCATAGATTATGGGCGTAGGCGGTAGCCTTTATACATGTCAAGAGTTGTGTTGGTAACAGGTGGAAATCGCGGAATCGGACTTTCTATCGCTCGAAAATTCGAAGCTTTGGGTGACGTGGTCGTAGTTACAAGTCGTAGTGGGGACCCTATAAGCGGACTCAACGTCGTGCAATGCGATGTAACCAGCACCGAGAGCGTTGACGCTGCCTTCACGAGAATTGAAGAAGAATTCGGTCCAGTTGAAGTAGCCATTGCCAATGCTGGTATCACTAAGGATAAGTTACTGGTGCGTATGGCGGACGAAGACATCGATGATGTTCTCAATACCAACCTGTTTGGCGCGATTCGAGTAGCGCGTCGCGCAACTCGGTCAATGACCCAAGCGAGATCTGGTCGAATCATTTTTGTCTCAAGTGTGGTTGCTCTCATGGGATCAGCTGGACAGGTCAACTATGCAGCATCTAAATCTGGTTTAGTTGGCGCTGCTCGCTCACTCGCTCGTGAAATTGGATCTCGCGGAGTCACAATCAACGTAGTTGCTCCTGGATTTATCGACACGGACATGACTGCGGTTCTGTCTGAGGATCGCAAAACTCAGATTGTTAGCAACATCCCACTGGGTCGATATGGAACTTCAGCTGAGGTTGCCGATGCGGTCGCTTTCTTGGCATCTCCGGAAGCTACTTACATAACGGGCTCAGTCATTCCCGTTGATGGCGGACTAGGTATGGGACACTAGAACACTATGGGAATCCTTGAAGGCAAGAACTTATTGATTACTGGCGTCCTAACAGATTCCTCAATCGCATTTCACGTTGCCCGACTGGCACAAGAGCAAGGTGCAACTGTCGTCTTAACATCCTTTGGACGAGCAGCGGGTCTGACCAAGAGAATTGCGGGTCGACTACCTAACGAAGCACCTATCGTTCAGCTTGACGTCACTAACAAAGAGGATCTTGCGAACCTAGCCGGAGCAGTTTCCGAACACGTTCCATATTTGGACGGAGTATTGCACTCAATCGCGTTTGCCCCAGAGGCAGCTCTTGGAGGCAACTTTCTTAATACTGAATGGGATGACGTCAAAGTTGCCGTGGAAATCTCGGCTTTCTCGTTAAAGTCACTCGGCATGGCCACGCTTCCACTTATGCAAGAACGCGGTGGACAACTTCTTGGGCTCGACTTTGATGCCACGGTAACTTGGCCGTTCTATGACTGGATGGGCGTTTCCAAAGCAGCACTTGAATCGACTTGTCGTTACTTAGCAAGAGATCTTGGCCCAAAGAACGTTCGAGTTAACTTGATAGCAGCTGGTCCGTTGTACACAACAGCAGCTAAGGGAATTCCTGGCTTTGATGAGTTTGGTCCGATGTGGCAACGCCGAGCCCCAATCGGTTGGGATACTTCTGATCCGGTTCCAACGGCTAAAGCTTGCGTCGCGATGTTTTCAGATTGGTTTCCAGCTACAACAGGCGAGATCATTCACGTAGACGGTGGCGTACACAGTCAAGGTGGTCCATAAGTCTTTAAGTCGTTACAACGGATTGCAAAACCTTCCTAGCGACTGTAATTAAGTTTTCCAGGGTTTGTAACCTACGTCGATCAGTACTTGGACTATGCAAGGCAGCTGTATTTGCAATAGCGCCTTGCGCGATGATTATGATCCGAGCGGCAAGTTCAAGCGCTTCGGAACTTCGCTTTGATATGTGGGGAGGTATGTGCAGGGTCCGAAATGATTCAAGTGCAGCAATAATCTCAGTTTCATCACCGACTAAGTCACTAGCTGACAGCTGGTTTGCAGATTCCGCAATTTGCTCCATTAGGTTGCGTCGAGTTTGGCTCAAGTCGTAATGAATAACATTGTTGTCTGCACTCAACAGCAGCCAGACACCATCAGAGTTTTGGCACAGAACTAAAGTTCGATCGACTGCCACCACACCCGAGTCGAGCGAAATGTTCGCCAAGGCTCCAATAGGTACACCCGCTGGATCACCGGCTACTGGAAGACCGACAGCTACGGGTTCAGTGACTGACACAACAGTTCGAACCAATTCGAACCACGAGGAATCAAGTCCGATGGAGTCATTAACTCTTCGGACATCGACTTGATTCGTAATTGCTTCAAGGGCATTCGTGGCATCCGTTGGGGAAACCAAACCAGTTTGAGCCGCATTTAGCCAAAGTCCTAGCAATACAGCAGGCGGGAAAGCGTGCTCAGGTGACATTTGGATACCTCACGGATGTAGCGACTTCAGGTTTAAGGGTTAATCGTTTGGAACTTTTGCTCTAGAGGTAGATTACTCGTGTGCTAGAGATTCTGGACTTACAAGACGTCACTGTCCGACGTGGGTCAACTGAGATTCTTAGTCACGTCACCTGGAAAGTATCCGCAGGTGAGCGCTGGGTAGTTATGGGATCTAACGGCGCAGGTAAAACCTCCTTAATGCAGATTTGTTCTGGATTTATGCACCCAACAACAGGGGCTGCAAAAGTTTTAGGCTATGAATTAGGCAGAACCGATGTCCGCGAACTTAGGACATTAGTTGGAATTTCTAGTGCAGCAGTTGTTGCGCTACTTCCACCTCAAGAAACTGTGCTCGATAGCATTCTCACTTCTGCATATGGAATCTCTGGTCGCTGGCGAGAGCGATACGAGCAAGTTGATCGTGATCGTGCCCATGAATTGATGGGAGATTGGGGATTAACAAATTTCGCAAGCAGACGAATTGGCAATCTTTCTGAAGGCGAGCGAAAGCGCGTACAGATTGCTAGGGCTCTAATGTGTGACCCTGAGTTATTAATTCTGGACGAGCCAGCTGCTGGACTTGATGTAGGTGGACGTGAAGATTTGGTATCTCGACTTGCACAATTAGCAGGGGATGAAAATTCTCCTAGTCTGGTTTTAGTCACTCATCATGTCGAGGAAATTCCTCCAAATTTCACACATGCTCTGTTGTTAAAATCAGGACAAGTTTCGGCCCTGGGCGCAGTTTCTGAGGTCGTAACTAGCTCTCTAATGTCAGAAGCTTTTGGAATTGCACTAGATGTTGAATACGGGGACCAAAGGTGGCATGCCCAAGGCAAGCAGCCGAGTCGTGGGCGCAGAGCCAAGGGGTAATTGGCATTACCAAGCAATAACTCGGCTGCATTGACATAATAAAAGCGTGACTGACATAACTGACGTTCAATCTGCTTGGCTAACTGCAGAGGACCTCGAGCAAATTCGTGAACGTTTGCCAATTGTTTATGTGGATGCGATCCCAGTTCGAGTTGATGATGCGGGTCGAGTCACCAAAATTGGATTATTGCTAAGAGGGCGTCCTGACGGATCAATAAGCAGAGCCGTCATTTCTGGTCGCGTCTTATACGGTGAGCGAATTCGCGATGCGCTATTGCGCCACATTGAAAAGGATCTTGGTGGGGTAGCACTGCCACAGATTCCAACAAACCCTGCGCCATTTACGGTTGCTGAGTACTTTCCTGATCCAGAGGTTTCCGGGTTCCATGATCCACGTCAACATGCAGTGTCGCTGGTTTATGTAGTTCCAGTTAAGGGTGACTGTGCGCCAAGTCAGGATGCTTTGGATTTAGTTTGGCTTACACCTGCTGAAGCGATTTCCCAGAATGTGCGCGCCGAGATGACCGGCGGTCAAGACTTATTAGTTCAACTTGCTCTGGCTCATGCCGGCGCACTTTCTTAAGGATTTCAGTTTTACATGGCAGAACGTGATGGTGACGGCTGGGTTGATTGTAAGTGCGGCTCCCGACACTGGGGTAAGTATGGCGCTGCTGGCGTTGTACTTCTGAATCCCGAAACACGCTCAATCTTGATGCAACTTCGTGCGGAGTGGACGCACGGTGGCCGAGTGTGGGGAATTCCTGGCGGCGCTCGAGACTCACATGAAACTCCGATCCAATCTGCGCTTAGGGAAATGTCAGAAGAGTTAGCCATACATCCCGATTTAGTAGAAGTGGTGCATGACAAGATCTGGGCAGATCACGATGACTGGAGCTACCACACCGTAATTGCAGTCACGTCGCGCGACATTGCGTTTCAAGTTAATGAAGAAGCAGAACTAGCAGAGTGGATAGAGTTTGCTAAAGTTTCCGAACTTGATCTGCATCCAGGCTTTGCAACCAACTGGAATGACATTTTGCACGCTATTGAAAGTTTCCTTGCAAAGTCCTAATTCTTGTAGGCACTTAGTTGCGAAACCTTATGACCTAAGCGAACAGCTCGCTGGTGATAAGTCGTAATTGGGACATCCCAATCACCTTCAACTACTTGATACTTATGACCTGAGATAGCTGCTGCGGCAGATGCAAAATATGACTCATCATCCGTAACAAAAACCATTCGCCCCCCAGGCTTAAGCAGTGCAAAAACTTGGTCTAGGAAGAGTTCGCTGATCAAACGACGCTTGTGGTGTCGGGCCTTTGGCCATGGATCTGGAAACAAAACATGCACCTCTGTGATGGACTCAGGTTTTAACCAGTCCGCAAAGACATCCATACCATCACCATGATGTGTCCGAAGGTTGGTTAATTCCTGCTCAGTGGCGGTTTCAGCGATCGCCAGTAATCCAACAGTATGTACATCAATGGCAAGCACACCGACATTTGGAGATGAACTAGCTAGGGAAAGCGCATGAAGGCCCATTCCGGAACCAAAGTCCACAATTACCGATTCCCGATTCAAAACTTTAGCCAGATCGATTGGGCGTTCCAGACCTAAAATCTCAAACTTTGGCAACAGTTCCCGCAGAGTTCGCTCGCGGCTTGCTGACATCCGTCCGTGCCGGGCATGAAATGTCCGAATGTGAGGATGTTCCGAAACCGTGCCAGGTTGCGGATAGATTGGAGACTGCACAATTCAGAGTACAAGATTTAGAGTTCAAACAAGGAGAGAGCATGGATCTCAGTGGCGTTCACGTTCCGTTAGTTACACCTTTTGACAGCAATGGAGTAGTCGATACCAAATCAATCGCACACATTGCAGAAGTGATGATTGCCAATGGCATTTCCGGAATCGTTGCCGCTGGTACGACAGGCGAGGCCTATGCGTTAAATTTTGAGGAACGACAGACCGTTATTGACACCATCATTAAGCAAGTTCATGGTCGGGTTCCGGTTTTGGCAGGCGTTGGCGGAATGTCAACAAAGGAAGCAATCAAACAAGCGCAACTCGCACTCGAGTTGAAGTGTGACGGACTAATGGTGGCAGCTCCGGCTTACGTCCTACCAACTCCTACTGAACTAGCAAACCACGTGACAGTTGTTGTTGCCGCCGCAAAGCTACCTACTGTGCTTTATGACTACCCAGCGCGCACTGGAGTTCCGTTTGATCAGGAAACTTTAGATCTACTTGCAGATAACTCGCATGTGATTGGTATCAAGGAAGCGTCTGGTGATTTAGAGCGTATCCCAATGCTTAACCAACGTTACGCAGGCAGAATCGAAATTGTTTGTGGCGCTGATGCCGATAGTCCATCATTCTTTAATGCTGGCGCAACCAGTTGGATCGGCGGCATGGCGAATGCGCTGCCAAAGGCTCACTTCGGAATTCTTGATCCCGCAACAAGAGCGCAGGCTCATGCTGCTGTCCTTCCACTGCTTGAACACATTGAATCGGGTAGATACATAGCTAAGACAAAAGCTCTAATGGGTCTTCTCGGTGTCCCTTGCTCGTCAACTCGTGGACCACTGGCAGAACTTGAACCAGCTGGCATTGAAACTTTGCGCACTCTCGTTGCGCAAGCAGGTGAATGGGTTCCAAGCCTGGTCTAACTCATGGCTGCAACCTTGTGGAGTTCTATCCCAGCTTCGTGGCAGGGATGTCTCGCGAGTTGCCGGTCAAGTATTGATCAAATTGACGAGCGGTTAAGACAGTGCGTCAAAGAGTCGATAGAAGTTGTGCCAAGTTTTGAAAACATTTTTGCTGCACTAGAAATCTCTCCTAGTGATGTTTCTGTTGTTGTCATTGGTCAGGATCCATACCCAGCACCTAGTCACGCAATTGGTCTAGCTTTTGCAGTTCCCAGCCAAACTCAACCTCTGCCAGGCTCCTTGCGAAACATATTTAAGGAGATTGCGGCGGACACTGGATCACCCGCAACGGCTGACGCAGCATTAGGCAATTGGGTAGACCAGGGTGTCCTATTGTTAAACACTTCACTAACCACTGAATCTGGCATTCGGGCAGCGCATTCAAGTTGGCCGTGGGAACCTGTCGTTCGCGCCATAATCATGCACGTTGTTGAAGTTAATCCGCAAGTTGTAGGTCTGCTCTTTGGAAATCACGCAAAAAAATACCAAGAGCTATTTGACCCACAATCAATTGTTAGTACAGCTCACCCGAGTCCGTTAAGTGCTAGCCGAGGATTTCTTGGGTCCAAACCATTCACTCGAGTAAATAGGATCCTGACGAGAAGTGGTAAGTCGGTGATTGAGTGGTGAAAAAGTCATACTCAGTTGTCGCGCTGGTGATTCTCGCTTGGCTGTTTAGCTCTTGTGACAGTGGAGTCAACCCAAATCCACCCCAACCATCTGTCCGTAGTAATTCGCCACAAGTTCTGTCGTCAGATTCGGCAACGCCTCAGGCATCACTTAGCGATCCAGCAGCGCAACCATCACCAGTTGATACGCCATCAAGTGACTCAGAAGCTGTTTCGCAAGCGCTAGCAGTGGCTCAGGCTTTACCAATTAGAGGTAGGGCGCCAGATACTGACTACAGCCGTGAAGCTTTTGGATCAGCCTGGAAAGATGTGGATCGAAATGGCTGCGATACTCGCAACGACATCCTGCAGCGTGACTTTGCAACCGTGATTCTGAAATCCGGTACGGGAAACTGTAAGGTCATCGGCGGCACCTGGATAGATCCGTATTCGAACGAGAGTTACACTTTTGCCGAACCGCCTAGCGGGGCTCAAATCGATCACGTGGTTTCACTTAAGAATGCCTGGCAAATGGGTGCAGATCAGTGGACTGATCAGATGCGCGTGGAGTTCGCAAATGACCCCTTGAATCTACGCGTAACGATTGGGTCCTTGAATCAACAGAAGAGTGATTCGAATGCAGCATCTTGGCTTCCCCCATTCAAGCCCGGTCGATGTGCTTTCATCGCCACTCAAGTTGCCGTGAAGGCGAAGTGGCTACTTTATGTGACCGAGGCTGAGAAGGAAGTATTCGTAGCAATTTTGAGTAAACCAGAATGTGGGCAAACTCAGCTTCCCAACTAGAAATTTACTTGTCCAATGGGGCAGACTTAGTTTGTGGCTAATCCTCCTGCAGTTCTTATGGTTGAACTAGTTATGTCTATTGATCGGATGATTCAATCTGCCCAATCCGCACAAGAGAGACAGAGCCATCTGGCTATTCCTGGCGAATGGCCGGCACAAGTAGTCCTAGGACATGTTTCCCAGGTGGATGAGCAAGTTTGGATGCCCCGGATTGCCAAAATGTGCCAGGCCTTAGATGCGGGAGAGCCAGCACCTAGCTTTACTTGGTGGGAACCCGATGCAACCGCTACTTACGACCGATTTAGTGGAATGTCGTTGTCGGAAGCATCGGCGCTTGCAATGTCAGTGCGCACCCAACTGCTTTCGGTTGTTAAGGATCTCACTCCAGACCAGTGGGCTGCTACGGCGCAACATGACACATTCGGACACATCGACGTATCAGGTCTGGTAATTCAGATTTTGACTCATGACGAGGAACATCGCGCTAGTTTGATTTAACTGACTAGTTAAGCTCAGAATTCATATAAACCGTGTTTTCATAGGTTTGATCCAATGGCTATCGGGGTAATCTAAAGCCATGACTGGTATTTATATAATTCTTGGTGTCGTTGCACTTCTCGTTGTTTTCGGCATTGTGCAATACAACAAATTGGTTCGTCTAAATGTTGCAGTAGATGAAGGCTTTGCCCAGATTGAGGTTCAACTTCAACGCAGAGGGGACTTGATCCCAAACTTGGTTGAGACCGTCAAGGGATATGCCTCACATGAAAAAGAGACTTTTGAAAAGGTAGTCCAAGCGCGAGCTCAAGCAACTGCAGCTCAAGGTGTGGCCGCCGTAGCTGAAGCAGACGGCATGCTTACTCAAGCCTTGCGAGGACTGCTAGCTGTTGCTGAGGCTTATCCAGACCTTAAGGCTTCCGCAAACTTCTTGTCGCTTCAAGAAGAGCTTTCTGGGACTGAGAACAAAGTTGGTTTTGCTCGCCAGTACTACAACGACGCAGTACGAGCATTGAATGAATCCATCGTTTCGATACCTGGCAAATTCTTCGCAGGTCCTGCCAAAGTTGTAGAGCGCGATTTCTATGTAGTCGACGATCCAGGCAAGCGAGTAGTGCCAAACGTTTCATTCAACTAATTAACTCCTCAAACTTTGCTTTCTAAGGAATAACTTGTCTAATTTCAGGACGCAACAACAAAGCAACCGTCGCAAAACTTTTCTTTTGCTAGGAGTTATGGGTAGCCTGACTGCCTTTGTTATTTATGCCGTGGCTTTGTACTTGGGATACACCAGCATAGGAATCATTCCGATTGCAGTAGGGATTTCCTTGATTAGTGTTTGGGGATCGTTCTACAATTCCGACAAAATCGTATTGACTATGACTGGTGCCAAAGTCATTGATCACGATACTGCGCCGCAGCTATTCAACTTGGTGCACGAAATTACCATCGCCTCTGGATTGCCGATGCCAAAAGTAGCAATCGTTGAAGACGATGCGCCGAATGCATTTGCAACTGGCCGTGATCCAGAGCATGCCGTCATTGCTTTCACAACGGGCATACTTCGCGTCATGGATCGGGAACAACTGCAAGGTGTCGCTGCGCACGAACTAGCTCATGTGGCTAATCGCGATACTTTAGTTTCTGCTGTTGCAGCAACAACTGCGGGTGCGATTGCTTTAATGAGCGACTTCTTGCTGCGAATCAGTCTCTTTGGTGGTGGGCGCCGAGATAGCAATGGGGGAGGTAACCCGTTTGTGCTAATTGCAGCTTTAGTTGCTGCGATACTGGCGCCCATAGCAGCAGTGCTTCTAAAGGCCGCAATTTCGCGCAAGCGTGAATCGCTGGCAGATGCAACTGCTGTTGCGTTTACTCGTAATCCAACTGGGTTGCGCCGCGCGCTAGAAACTTTGGCTGAAGACAGCACTGTGGTGCACCAAAAATCTAACGCAGTCGCTCACCTGTGGATCGAGTCACCATTGGATAGCAAGATGACTTCAAAGCTTTTTGCCACCCATCCGGCGATTGAGGAGCGCATTGCAAACTTGCGCGCCCTAGAACAAACTGGCCCACTTAACGAATCTGCTTAAGTTTCAGATTCGCCTGAAATTCTCGGAAAGTCGTGTCAATCTTGTCTAAATTCATTTGGAGGATTGATGAGTCACACTGGTATTGCTAGCCCTTACTCATGGGACAGCCCATTTCATTACTCGCAGGCAACTGTTCATAACGGCGTGGTTTACGTTTCGGGGCAGGCCGCTCTAGGTGCAGACGGTTCCATTGTGGGTGAAAACGATTTCGAGGCACAGGCTCATCAAGTCTTTGCAAACCTAAAGACTGTTTTGGCAGCCGCAGGAAGTGATCTGTCCAAGGTATTCAAAGTGAATATCTACATGACTGACATGACTCAATTTCCGACGATCATCGAATGTCGCGAAAAGTATTTCTCAAAGCCTTACCCGGCGGATACGACCGTTGAAGTTACTGCGCTTGCTATCCCTGGCTTGCTGCTTGAGATTGATGTAATTGCAGCGTTGGCTTAACTAGTTAGCCAGCAATTTCTTCGTCGCCAGTATTGGGCTTAGTTGCTCCGCTACTAGCTGCACAATAGCTGCAGAGCAATGCTAACTTTCGGCCCTGGGATTCATGTCGGTTATAAAAGTCTTTAGTTGGGACGCCACAGTCGTCACAGGTACTGAGAACTTTGGTGTGATCCGAAAAATCCATACTCATTCGATTATCGAAAATGTAAAGTGAGCCATCCCAAAGTCCATCGTCTCCGAATTGCTCGCCATATCGCACAATTCCACCTTGAATTTGGTAAACCTCTTCGAAGCCACGACTCTTCATAACTGCGGAAAGCACTTCGCAGCGAATCCCACCAGTGCAATAAGTGACTATTGGCTTGTTCTT
>JACCDP010281633.1_pt1 | contig 16618 bp, 18 predicted proteins | sample 7445841 | NCBI WGS metagenome assembly JACCDP01 (sample SAMN15323441, study PRJNA562643) | freshwater metagenome | isolation source: river surface water | place: USA:Blue River Watershed | collected 2017-08-17 | reverse complement strand
GCTATGAATCTGGTTTATTCAATGTATTGGAGCCCCAAGATCGGTTCTTTGGCAGGGTAGAGTTGCTTTCCCTAGGATATTCCCAACCAACTTTTGGTGTTAAAGTGGGTAAAATGGGGATTCAGTCCGATTGGGTCAATGCTCAGGATGGACGACTTTCGCCAACCGTAGTGGAAGGGATTCATGCCTTCTATTTACCAAAAGCCAATTGGAAGGTTAGTGCTTGGGGCATTAGCCGAATGAATATTCGTGGCAGTAAAGACTGGATGCCGGTTGGAGAGACGGTCGGATTATTTCCTCAGGGAAGAAGCCTTTTTGGTAATCCAGCGACTTACCTTGGAAATACGACGAGTTCCTGGCTAGGAATTTGGGAACTGGAAGGAAAAATAAAGGAAGGGAAGACTTTTCGTTTTTCACAAACTTACGCGGCCAACTTGTTTGCTACCTATTGGGCCACTTTTGAAAAAACTTCCAAAACCCCCCGAGGAACCTGGACACTAGGTATCCAGGGTGGATTGCAACAGGGCGTAGGGGATGGGGGAAATTCGTCGCCCGAATTGCAGTACAAAAGTCCTAAAGACCTAAATTTTTCAATTTCGGTCAAATTGAATTGGAAAAAAGGCGCTTGGGAATCCCAACTAAGTGCTACCCAAGTAGGAGGAAAGGGACGGTGGCTGAGTCCTCGAGAATGGGGGAAGGATGCCTGGTATACCTTTATCCCTAGAGAACGCAACGAGGGCTTTGAAACGGTCACCGCTGTGGTAGGCTATGCCTCCTATCGCTTTGAGGGCTTGCCTATGCAACTGTATACCTATGCGGGGGTCCATCTTTTGCCATCAGTTCAAGATGCTGCTGCCAATAAGTACAATTTTCCAAGTTACCGACAGCACAATTTAGGATTGAAGTATGCTCCCAAAAAATTAAAAAATCTAGATTTTCACTTGATTTTGATGGTGAAGGAGCCCTTGACAACTAAAAAACTTCTTCCAGTGCAGCAGTACAATAAAGTGGACCTGTGGCATTTCAATGGACTTATCAATTGGAAATTGAACAAAGATTAAATCCATCGAAAACCCTTAAATGCCTCATTTATTAGGAATTCTCAATTAAAGGGCTCACATTTGCTAGTCGGAAAAATGTTTTCGATACTTGTCACCAAGTTTAGCATCGGCGATTCACCTGCCACAAGTAGCAAATCAAGAGTTCTCCAACACAGGTTTTACTTCTTTTTCTTCTACTTTTTTAATTCGATAGAAGAATTTTCTTTTTTGAGTTAAAACCTGCAGTTAACAATCATTAGAGAACCCAGATTTACTCCTACCTACCAAACACAACACCTCATTAAGACCATTCGATTTTCTGATTCAGCCTTGTCTGAATTCTCTCTCACCCTCAGAAACAGAGTCAACGCCTATTTCACTACTACGCAGCAAACCAAGTTTGCGAATACAGAGATGAAATTCAAAACGGTGGTGATGTTGGCCCTTTATTTCATGCCAATTATCCTACTAAGTTTCGGTGTTTTTGACCAAACTTGGGAGCTCTTCGCTTGCTTCGTTGCAAGTGGTTTTGGGATGGCGGGAATCGGTATGGGAGTAATGCACGATGCCATTCATGGCACCTACTCACAGAATCCAAAGGTTAACAAGATCCTTGGGTACACGCTTAATCTTGTAGGAGCTAATGCCACGGTGTGGAAAATTCAGCACAATGTATTGCACCATTCTTATACCAATATCCCGGAGGGAGATGACGACATCAATGCGCCTTTTTTCCTTCGATTTTCTCCGCATGCTCCAAAAAACAAGATGCATGAATTTCAGCATTGGTATACCTGGATCTTTTACGGACTATCCACGGTTTCCTGGGTGACTTCTAAGGATTTTATCCGATTTGACCGGTACTACAAAATGGGCTTGTTCAAGGGGGAGAATGTGTACCGCAATACGGTCCTCAAAATCATTGCTTGGAAACTGGTCTATTATGCTTTTATCCTTGGACTGCCAATTGCATTTTCTCCGTTTGGAGTAGGTTCCATTTTGCTTGCCTTCTTGCTCTTGCATTTTATCACTGGACTTAGCATTTCGCTGGTGTTTCAGACGGCTCACATCATGCCGGAAGTATCTTTTCCTCAAGCCAATGAAAACGGCATTGTGGAAGGAGAGCGCATGCTGCATCAATTGGCGACCACTTCCAACTATTCTGAAAATAGCCCCTTATTCTCTTGGATGATTGGCGGATTGAATTACCAGGTTGAACACCATTTATTTCCAGATGTTTGCCATGTACATTACCGAAACATTGCTCCGATTGTGAAAGCAACCGCTGCTGAATACAACATACCTTATTATACTAAAAAGACATTTTTTGATGCTTTGAAGGCCCATGCAAAGATGTTGTACCAACTTGGTCGCATTGAAATGCAGCCTGTTAAAGCTTAAAACCAACTTATGAATCAATTTACCAAGAAAAATACCAAGTCAACTGCTCCAGTTCGAGGTGCAAATCCCGATCGAAGACAGGTGAAAAAGAAAGAGTCTACCCTTGATCCACGGCTTTTTGTGAAGAAAGCACAGCCAAGTGGACAGGAGGGATTCCGTACCGAAAAATCATTTGTTGAACTGGGCTTAAGCGCCAAGTTGCTTCAAAATATTTTAGCCAAAGGCTACCAAACGCTTACGACCATTCAGGAGCAATCCATCGAGCCGCTTCTTCATGGAAGAGACGTGCTAGCGATTTCAAAGACAGGATCGGGAAAGACCGCTGCTTTTTTGATTCCCATCATTGAGCATGCTCTGAAGGATCCTCGAAATTACACCGCCTTGGTAGTGACACCTACCCGCGAGCTGGCCTTGCAAATAGAGGAGGAGTTTAAAAGCCTAAGCACAGGCATGAGCCTTTACTCCGCCACCTTTATTGGAGGCACCAATATCAACTCGGATCTAACTAAGTTGGCACGCAAACTCCAAGTGATCGTAGGCACGCCAGGAAGGCTTTTAGACCTTTCAGACCGACGTGTGTTGGATCTAAGAAAAGTCAATACACTTGTCTTGGATGAATTTGACCGAATGTTGGACATGGGCTTTGTGCTTGACGTCAACAAGTTAGTCAACAGAATTGGAGCAAGAGACCAAACCCTATTGTTTTCCGCTACGTTAGAACCAGGACAGAAAAAGTTAATCGATGGCTTGTTGTCCAACCCAGTGGAGGTAAAAGTTTCTACTGGAGCCACTACCAACGAAAACATTGAGCAACAAACCATTCGGGTACCCGAGGGTCAAGACAAGTTTGAGGTGCTGGCAGATTTGTTTGCCAACCCAGACTTGGAGAAAGTGATTTTATTCACTGAAACCAAAAGATTAGCCGATCGATTGGCTAAAAAATTAATTCAAGCCGGTATCAAAGCCGGTCAGATTCACGGAGATAAGTCCCAGAATTTTCGAAATAGAATGATCGAAGAATTCAAGAGTGGGGATATCCGGGTGTTGGTGGCTACTGACGTTGCTGCCAGAGGGATCGATGTAGCTGATGTGAGCCATGTGATCAATTATCAGCTACCGATGACCATGGATGCTTACATCCATCGTATCGGAAGAACGGGCAGAGCCGGTAAAGTAGGCCATGCCATCACATTTGTAAACTAAACCACTTGCATGTCAAAAAATCAAAACACATTTATCAAAAAACAGAAGGCGGAACTAAAGAAGAGAAAGCAAAAGGATAAACTTGAAAAGAAACTAGAGCGAAAAGGACAACCCAAGGACGGAAGTCTAGACAGTATGATCGCGTATGTGGATGAATTCGGGAATATCTCGGCTACTCCTCCAGAACCACCTGTAGAGAAAAAATTTAATTCAAATCAATCAAATCAAAACCGAGTAAAAAACAATCAAAATTTCAAAAATCATGAATGAAGGAACAGTAAAATTCTTTAACACAACCAAAGGCTTTGGATTCATTACCCCATCTGATAACAGTGAGGACGTATTCGTTCACCACACTGGATTGGTTCACGAAATCCGTGAAAATGACAAAGTGGTTTACGAACTAGTACAAGGAAAAAAAGGCATCAATGCCGTTAACGTAAAAGTGGTTAAGTAATCACAATTACCCTTGAGGTAAAATCCCCGGGCGATTCCATTGCTCGGGGATTTTTTATTTCCTTTTTTCAATCGAGCAGCGTAGTTTTAACTTGTCCTTTCAACTGGTTTGGAGCGACTACAGATTAATTCGCCTTTGAGTAATCGATTTGCTATGAAGAATTACCCCATCTATCTCCTGGTATTTTTGCTGCTACTTTCCTGTGCTCCAAAGCAAGTGGAAGATGTTGAAGAAGTTACCGATTCAAGTTCTCGTCCACAAATCAACTTAAAAAACCCTGCTATGCCTGATTCTGTTCTTCGCCATGTGGTCTTGTTTGGATTTAAAGCAACTTCCTCCCCTCAGGACCTGGAGAAGATAGTCGCTGCTTTCCAAGCACTTCCTGGAAAAATCTCTGAAATCAAAGGCTTTGAGTGGGGAGTCAATTCAAGTCCAGAAGGACTCAACCAAGGCTTAACCCACGCCTTCACAGTTACTTTTCACTCGGATGCGGACCGCGATGCCTACATTCCTCACCCTGCGCACCAGGAATTTGTGGGTCTATTAGGTCCACATCTGGATAAGGTGACCGTACTGGATTATTGGACCAAAGAATAAATCAATTCCTTGGTCTAAAATCGTACTTTTCTTCAAACTAGTTGTCTTGAAGCGTAGTTGACCCCTATGCAGTATTCACTTCTACCACAGGATTTCAGTAATCTACTTCCTTTTCAAGGAGAAGTCACCTTCCATCCTGATTTTTTTGCATTGGCAGAAGCAGATGAATTTTTCAATAGCCTTCAAGAGGGTTTGGCCTGGCAGCAGGAGCCGATTTGGATGTTTGGCAAGCAAATCCTTCAGCCTCGACTAACTGCGCTCTATGGAGACCCTAAGGTGCGGTATGGGTATTCTGGGATAGCGATGGAAGCATTGCCATTTACTAAAGTACTTGAAAAAATCAAGGTCCGTTTGCAAGAATTCACAAATCAGGAATTTACCCATGTGCTCTGCAATTTTTACCGGGATGGTCAGGACAGCATGGGTTGGCATCGAGACAATGAACCTGTTTTGGGTAGAAATCCAACCATCGCCTCCCTAACCTTTGGGGCTACTCGATCCTTTCAATTGCGTCCTTATGGTAAAAAAGAACCCAAATTGAACCTTGAACTTTCGCATGGAAGTCTTTTGCTTATGGGAGGGGAGAGCCAGCATTTTTGGGAACACCAACTTCCTAAAACCAAGAAGGTATTGGCTCCTCGAATCAACCTGACTTTTCGAAAATTAATGGGTTAACCCATTCTTGAAATGGGAATTGGATTAATCTACTACCCAGAGGTAGTCTCCGTAACCTGCTGCTTGCATCTCTGATTTAGGGATAAACTTCATGGCTGCGGAATTCATGCAATAGCGCAATCCCGTAGGTGCTGGTCCATCGTAAAAAACGTGCCCCAAATGCGAGTTTCCTAACTTACTGCGTACTTCTACGCGCATCATCCCCAAGCTTTTGTCGATGGGCTTGTCAATGATTCGTGCATCGATGGGTTTGGTAAAACTAGGCCATCCAGAGCCCGACTCATACTTATCTTTGGAACTAAATAGGGGAGCACCTGTAACCACACAAACATAGATTCCATCTTCCTTATTGCCGTTGTAGGCGTTATTAAAGGCAAATTCGGTTGCCCCTTCCATGGTCACTTCGTACTGCAATTCATCCAACTCTTTTTTGAGTTCACCTTTGGATGGAGCAGGGTATTTTTTAGCACTCAGTTCAGGCCAATACTTCTGGATAAATGCATCTCTTCCCGATCCTTTTCGGTAGGCATAGTAATCTTGAGGACTTTTTTTGTAGTAATCCTGATGGTAATCTTCTGCAGGGTAGAAGTTGGTAAACTTGATGATAGGAGTGGCTACGGGCTTGGAAAACCGTTTGGACTGATCCAATCGCTTTTTACTTTCTTCGGCCACCTTTTTTTGCTGGTCGTTGTGAAAGAAGATGGCGGACTCGTATTGCGTGCCTCGATCAAAAAAAGAACCACCCACATCCGTAGGATCGTAGGTTTGCCAGAAAATATCTACCAATTCAGCATAACTGATGACTTCAGGGTCAAAGGTGATTTGTACCGATTCGCGGTGAGAGGTTTTGCCTCCTGATACCTCGCCATAGGTAGGATTCTTTTCCTTACCGCCAGCATAGCCCGATACTACAGAAATGACTCCGTCTAAGTCTTCAAAAGGGGCTTCCACACACCAAAAACACCCTCCTGCAAAGGTGGCCAATTGTTGGTTGGCTGAAAAAACTTCCTTTGGAGATTCTTCTGCGGGTGTGTTTTGGGGATCAGTTGAGGCATTAGGTCCCCCGCCACAAGCAAGGAGAAGGGAGGCGATCAAGGCGAACATGAGGTAGTTGAATTTTGAGTTGATTTTCATTTCCTAGTTTTCCGGGCAGCCATTTCGGAGCCTGCCGGTGACGCTGTCTCAACAAATAATCAGGCAAGGCTGTTTCAAAAATAGGGGATTATTTTAGTGGAAGACATTTAAGGGCTTAAAAGCCTTCACTAATTTTCAGTTCGATCCTTGGATTTTTGATAAAAGGGGGCGAAAAATTGAAGAACTAGTTTAGATTTGTATAAGCCGTTTTGGCGTCTTTTGCTATGAAATCACTACTTCAACGCAGCTTTGGTTTTTCACTTGCACTGTTATTTAGCCTATTTGTAGGTTCTTTGCAGGCACAGGAAGCCGGTTTTGTGTCCTTATTTGACGGTCAAAGTTTGAATGGATGGGTGGGCAATAAAAGTTCCTACCTGGTCAAAGAGGGGATGATTGTGATCGAACCCAAGGGAGGAGGAGGCGGAAATCTGTATACGGAGAAGGAATACGAAAATTTTATCCTCCGGTTTGAATTTCAACTCACTCCTGGAGCAAATAATGGCTTAGGGATTCATGCACCACTCGAAGGGGATGCAGCCTATGTAGGGAAGGAATTCCAGATTTTAGACAATGAAGCAGAAAAATATGCAGGCCTTCAAAGCTACCAATACCACGGTTCCCTGTATGGTGTAATGCCTGCAAAGCGGGGGTTTTTACGTCCAACAGGGGAATGGAATCAGCAGGAAGTACGCATTAATCATCCATTTGTTACCCTCATTTTGAATGGAGAAATTATATTGGAAGGCAACTACCTAGAGGCGAGCCAATCCGGTACACTAGATCAAAAAGAACATCCAGGGCTAGCGCGTAGCCGAGGACATATTGGATTTTTGGGCCATGGAGATCTGGTCCGATTCCGAAATATCAAAATCAAAGAATTACCTTAAACCCAAGCCCAAGCCCCGTTTACCCATGAAAAAAAGTTATCAAGTAATCGACAGAAGAGATTTTTTTAAAAAAGCAGCCCTAGGCGTGGCTGGCCTTTCCTTGGCCCCTTCGCTTTTGGCCAATGTTCCCGCCTCTGGCAAACTTAGAACCGTACACATCGGTCTTGGAGGAATGGGTATGGAAGATTTAAAAGCAATTGCTAGCCACGCAAGTGTGGAAGTTGTGGGGCTTTGTGATGTGGATACCAATGCCTTGAGTAATGCTACGGCCCTATACCCTCAGGCAAAAACTTATAGCGACTACCGCCTCCTTTTGAAAGAAATGGAAGACCAGTTTGATGCAGTGGTCGTTTCTACTCCAGATCACACCCATGCGCCTGCTTCCTTGATGGCCATGGAAATGAACAAAGCGGTGTATTGTCAAAAACCATTGACCCACCACGTGACCGAAGCAAGAGCCATGAAAAAGATGGCCGAGGAGAAGAATTTGGTCACCCAAATGGGAATCCAGGTGCACTCGTTTTATGATTACAAACTGGCTACGCTGCTCATTCAATCTGGGATCATTGGTAAAGTGCATACCGTACGTGCTTGGTCACCTAAAAACTGGGGTTTTGATGGGAGCGCACCAATTGGAAAAGATGCGGTACCCAGTAACTTGAATTGGAACCTCTGGTTGGGTACTGCTCCTGTACGCGACTACAAGGAAGGGGTTTACCATCCTGGCAATTGGAGAAAACTCTTGGATTACGGCTGCGGAACCTTAGGTGACATGGGGGTGCATATTTTTGATACGCCCTACAATGCGCTCCAATTGGATGTGCCACGTACCATTGTCAATCAATGTAGAAAGCCAACTGGGTTTGGTTTTCCAGAGAACAATATCGTGACTTACGAATTTCCTGCCACTCCGTATACTACCGATACCTTGAAGTGGGTATGGTACGATGGACCGGGCGCTCCTGACCAACATGAGGATTTGATGCTTCCAAACGGAGACAAACTTCCGGATCAGGGGGCGATGTTTATGGGAGAAAAAGGGAGACTACTCCTTCCACACTTCCAGCAACTCCCAAGATGGATTGTGGATGGTCAGTATCAGAAATTTGATGTGACTCCATTCAATTTGGGAGCCCCAGTTAAGGATTATGTGGGCGAAAGTAAAAAGCATTACCACCAATTTGTGGACGCTTGTTTGGGCAAGGGAGAGTGTACCGCTCCTTTTTCGTATTCTGCTCGCTTGACCGAAACCATTCTTCTTGGGGTGATTGCGGGTCGTTTTCCAAATGAGACCCTACACTGGAACAGCAAGAAGGCAAAATTTACGGAGCGAAAAGCGAACAAGTTTTTGGGGGGTAAGTACCGTAAATTCTAAAGGAATAAACAAGTAAGGGGAGCATTCCCCTTACTTACTTTTTTAATTTTAATGATTCTCTGCTTGAAGTTTAACCTTCTGAGTAGGTAATTTTTTGAACTATGCAAACCGAAAAACGCTATTGCCAATGCTGTGGACATCCCATCCATGGGAGATCAGATAAGAAATTTTGTGACGATGGCTGCAGAAATACATTCAACAACCACCAAAACGCTGCTCAAAACAAAGAGATGCGCTGCATCAATACGATTTTGAAGCGAAATAGAGCCATTCTTCTCGCCAAACTCCCAGCAGGTAAGAAGCAACTTAAAATCACCAAGGAACAGTTGGTTGTGATGGGGTTTCATCTCAAGTACATGACCCATCAGCAGATCCTGCCAACTGGCCTAACTGCCCAATTCTGTTACGAACTGGGATTGGTTATTTTGGAAGAAAAATACTGTTTGATTGTGCGGGAGAATTAAACTCCTAAAAAAATGGACTCAATTTGGCTTCGAAAGCACCTCTTCAAATAGTTTGTCAGTCACTACGGCAATGGCGCCTACCAATCCCACCTCGTTTCCGAGTTGGTAAAGCGCAATTTGTGTTTTTTCTCGTGATTTGGCCATGCTGTACACATTGAGCGCCTGCTGAATAGGCGTCAAAATGTACTGATTTGCTTCCGCTACCACGCCTCCCAAGACGATGAGTTCTGGATTGAGCAATTGGATCAGCATGGAAATGCCTCTTCCGAGATTAAGGCCTACATCCGACAAGATGGTAATGGCCCGCTGATCTCCCTCCTTAGCCGCATGGACCACCAGCTTTGGATCAACTGCACCTTGGTGTGCTTTTGCCATTCTGGCGAGAATGCTATCCTTATCCAATAGGAGTGCTTCCTCCGCCATGCGTACGATGGAAGTACCTGAGGCAATGGCTTCTAAGCAACCCTTTTTCCCACAGGTGCAATTGATCTCTTGGGATTCAAACAGGGGTGAGTGGGCAAATTCTCCCGCAAAGCCGGAAGTACCTTGGTATAGTTTTCCATCAATGACAATGCCCAGACCGATCCCCCAACCCACAAAAATTCCCAATACGTTTTGAGCATTTTTTGCAGCACCAAATTTGAATTCAGCCAGTGTCATGGCTCGGGCATCATTTTCAAGAAACACCGCCTGTGGAAACCTGCTTTCGAGGTGTGCTTGCAAACTTTTACCTCCAAAGTTGAGGTAGGTATGGTTGATCCCTGCCTTGGAATCAATCAATCCTGGCATGGATATCCCAATGGCAATGATTTTTTGGCTAGGGAATCCAGATGCTGAAATGTAGGATTCTAGATGAAGACAAAGTTGCTCGAAGGTCTCCGCCACATTGTTGAGTACTAGGTTGTGGACGACCTTTTCTTTTACTGGTAACTGTTGGCAGTTGTACAAGGCCAGACTTACTGCATATTTACTTAAGTCCACTGCCAACACATAAAAGGCATCGGGTGCCAAGCGGTACAAATCCGGTTTTCTTCCCCCTTGTGAGGCTGCACGGCCTTGTTTGATGACCTCTCCTGAGCGAATCAAGTCTATGAGGAGGGTATTGACTGTGGGCAAGGAAATCCCCATACTCCCACAGATTTCATTGGCCGTAGAAGCACCTTTCTGATATAGATTTTTGATCAGTCGGATCTTCAGTAGGTAGTTTTTTACTTCTACCACGCCTTCAATTTTGGAAAGCGCCTCTTGGGGATTGATTAGGTGCATGGGTCGAAAATGTGCACTCAAATACGTTAAAAATTAACGGCTAGAAAAATACTTTTTGAAAAAATTCATAGAAGGTGCCCGTAATTCAGTTAAGAAAATAGGAAAGTAAGTCTATGTGTTCTCCAATAGGACTTGCTATGGGTATAGATCAATTTTTAAGGCCTTCAAATTGAAAACTAGAAAATTGTCTACCTTTGACTTCTTTTTAATCCAAAGTGTATGAAGCCACTTATTCTTTCCCCCAACTTGAGTAAATCTCAAATTGCAGCAGTTGTTGAAACCTATTTAAGGTCTGCTGGATTTTCAATTTCCACCCAAGATTTTGAGCGCCCCTGGGGTGGTTTTTTTGTTTTGGATGAGTCCCAAATTCGAAAATTTAAGGAGACATTTTTTTCTGAGGTTCCCCTTTCGGAAGAGCAGTATGCGCAGAAATTGAGTCCTAAGTTTCTATTGGTGGCTCCTGGAGCACGCCTTTCTTGGCAATACCATTTCCGTCGCGCTGAGTTGTGGACTTTGGTTGCTGGTGGCGCAGCGATTAGCAGAAGCATGGACGATAGCCAAGGTCCAGCGCTCTCCATGGTAGTAGGAGAGGTGATTTCTCTACAGCAGGGTGAGCGTCACCGCTTGATTGGTACAGAAGATTGGGGGATTGTAGCCGAGATCTGGATGCATTCCGATGCCAGTCAGCCTTCCGATGAAGACGATATCGTACGCTTGCAGGACGATTACGCCAGGAAGTAAGTTTACCCCTTATTTAGCGCATCAATTTTCTTGGCCACTTCTTCGGCCTCAGCCATGAGTTTGTCCGCAGCGGTTCGGTTGCTATGCGATAGTTTGTGTGCGTCTGCCATCATTTTGGCATAGGTTTCCTGGAGTTTTTCCTTCTCGCTTTTCTTTTTAAATAATCCAAACATGAGTTTCGGTTTTAGTGGTGAACCGATTCAGCAAAGGATTGTTTAACGAAGGCCTGTGCGTTCACTAGGGTACTGAATCTCATCGTCTTTGAATTGGATGAGGTCTTCTAATCTTCCTGCGGAATTGTAAAACTTCCAGGACCCCTGTTTCTTTCCATCCTTCATCGCTCCCTCAGAGGCTTTCCGTCCAGATTCATGGTAATACATCCAAAGGCCTTCTGCTTTGCCGGAAAGGTATTTTCCTTCAGATTCTTTTTGACCCGTCACGTAGTAGGTGATTCGAGTTCCAGTGCCGTCTTTTAAGGTGCCGGCATCTCTGGTTTCTTTTCCATCGTAGGTATAGTAGGGGCCCACATTGAGTAATCGGCCATTGTCCCAGAATTCTTCCTGCGTCAATTGCTTGTTGTCGTAAAAAAGTCCCCAAATCCCATCTTCGAAACCCAGGTTGAATCGACCCACCGACTTGAGTTGACCTCCATCGTAGTAGTAGACCCATTGTCCATTTTCCATGCCTAGCAGGTATTCACCTTCGGCTACCAGCACTCCAATTTTATTGAAATACTTCCACAATCCAGTTTTGAGATCATTTTTGTACTCCCCAAGCGCATAGAGTTGTCCGTCAGGGTAGAAATTTTTCCAAACCCCCACTTTTGCCCCTCCCTCGTATTGACCTTGTACGGAAAGTTTGCCCGAACTATGATTTTCTACATAGTCTCCTTCAGGAACGCCCAGGACATAAGTTTTGCGTTTGGAGATTTCCTTGTTGGGAAAGTATTCCTCCCAGACACCAACGGCAACATTATTTTCATAGCGCTCCTTCCGTGCGATTCTGCCCGTTTCGTAGTAGTAGGTCCATTCTCCAATGCGATTTCCAGATGCATCGTAGTATTCTTCCGATTCAGGGATTTTGGTACCTGGGAAAAAACTTTTCCATTCCCCAATTTTCTCCCCGTTTTTGTAGGTTCCAGATTGATACACCACATTCGGCAGTGAAAAGGTTTTGTAAACACCTTCAAATTGCCCTTTGACAGCAGTGGCTTCGGCCATCACATTTCCTTCAGGATCAAATTCGAAATAGGGGCCTTCGCGCAAACCTCCCACGTAAAATTCCCGTACCGAAAGTTCACCTTCAGGAAAATAGGTCAACCATTGCCCTTCTTTCTTTCCTGCCTGGTAATTTCCTTCCAACTTTACTTGGCTTGGGTCGATGTAGTAATCGCTGGCTTCACTTCCGTAATATTCGCTGTACTTGCCCACCAAGATGCTGTCTTGAAAGATCATTTCCTTCACTAAATATCCATTGGTATCAAAAAAACGTGCTGGACCAAAAAGCTTTCCATCCCGGTAATCTGCAAGCTCTTTGCGCTTGCCATTGGCATGGTAACTCGTCCATTGCCCGTCCCGCAGCCCATTTTTGAAGATTCCTTCAGTGACTAGGGTGTTGGTTTTGGCGGTATAGAACTTCCAAAGTCCATTGGGAAGATTTTTCTCCACCAATCCTGTGCCTACTATGGAAGAGTCACTGGAATAGCGCACGACAACTTTGGAAGTCTGTGCAGCAAGGGAAAAATGAAGAAGTGAGAAGAGTACTATTAGCAGCTGCTTCATAGCAAACGGGGTTCTTTAAGGTAGGTTGGCAACAGGTTCAGTACTCAGAATTTGATGATTTTTTTATACCTACGTAAAAAATCATTTCCTGTTTAAAAGTACATCAAATCCTTAGATTTTAATTCTCGAAATGGGTTTAACCTGAAGAATTTTATTCACTTCTGCTTCCAATAGTTGAAGCCCTTGCTTCTTGCTAGTAGGGAGTAAAATTTTCTTGATCCAAAGTTTAGCCTCTTGCTCCGAACTAGGAATCGATTCGGCTTTTTCAAGCCATTCGAGTTGGGCAGGTAGGTCCCACGGGGTATGCGCATTGCCCAAGTGGAATCCAGTATCCAAAAAGGGTTGAGAAGGGAATTTTAAATTTTTCCCGAAAAACACACAGCAAAAAAGCCCATGACCAAACCAACTTACGAAGCGGATGTTGCAGCCTGAATCCAACTCAAAATCTCGAATTAGATCAAGAACGAAATAGGGGAAGCCCTGCAATTGATTGCCTTTGGAGATTTTTTTGCCCTTCGAATTCGAGAAAAAAGCAATCAATTCCTCATGAGCAACCGAGTTGCTGAGTTGCTCAAAAAGATCAAGAAAATCAGCCTTCAGTTGATTTTGCCGCTGCACCAGCGATCGGTCCAACCAAAGGTCTAAGTCAAGATTTTCTTGCATGGAGTTACCAGCGCAGCACTGCCGATGCCCAGGCAAAACCAGAACCAAAGGAAGCCAAACAAATCAGGTCATTTTCCTTGAGTCGTCCCTGTTCCCAGGCTTGGGAGAGCGCGATCGGAATGGTGCCTGCTGTGGTATTGCCCAGGTGCATGATGTTGTTAAATACCTTTTGGTCGGGCAATTCCAATTTTTGTTGAATGTATTGGGAGATACGCAAATTGGCCTGGTGGGGCACTAAAAGATCGATATCATCCTTGGTCAATTGATTGAAGGCCAAGGCCTCCTGAATCACTTCCATAAAGCGAACTACGGCATGTTTGAAGACTGCATTTCCATTCATTTTCAGGAAAAAGTCCCCACGTTCAATCAACTCTTTGGAAATTCGTTCTTTCCCACTTGAACTAGGAGCGATGCAATACAGTTCTTCGGCATGAGATCCTTCGGAATGCAGGTGGGTGCTGAGGATTCCCACTTGTCCTGCTTCTGCTCTTCCCACCACTACAGCGCCCGCACCATCCGCAAAAATCACGGCACTGGATCTGCCTTCGTCGCTTTTGTCTAAGGCGGAAGATTGTATTTCAGCACCTACCACCAATATTTTTTGGTACATGCCTGTTTTGATAAACTGATCCGCTACCGATAACGCATAGATAAACCCAGAACAAGCATTTCGAATATCTAAGGCGCCGATGGTTTTAAAGCCCATTTCCCGCTGAAGGAGTACGCCATTGCCAGGCAAGAAATAATCAGGAGTGATGGTTGCAAAAATGATGAAGTCAATGTCGTCCTGCTGCATACCGGCTCGATCCATAGCCATTTTACTTGCTTTAGCGGCCATATTGGTAACGGTATCAACTCCTGGAGTGTACCAACGTCTTTCTTGAATCCCTGTACGCTCCACAATCCAGTCGTTGGAGGTATTCATCATCTGGGAAAGTTCATCATTCGTAACAATTCGTTCAGGAACATAATGTCCTGCAGCAAGAATGCGTGAGTTATACATGGGTAGAAAAGAGGGGGTGATAGTGGGCTAAAATCCCTGCAATATCGGGACTGAAGTTTATTGTAGCAACTAAAGTATTGGAGTCGAGGTAATCAACCAAACAAGGTGTAATTCCCGAATTGGTCCATGGGAGAGGTTTTTCGTAGCACGGATTGGGAATCGTTTTGAACTGAATTGACTAGGGGGGATACCGTGAAGCCCAGCATCAACTCGTTCGGATAAGGATTCAATAGTTCCAACAGTTCAGACTCCGAACTGTAACTATCCAGCCATTTTTTTTCTTGCTCCCGTTTCAAAATTACAGGCATCCGGTCGTGAACTTCGGAAACGACATCGTTGGGGCCTGTCGTCAAAATCAAGAACGTGTGTTGAGATTCCCCAGAAACAGTCTCGTATTCTTCCCAAATTCCTGCAAAAGCAAAGGGTTCCTCGTCACGTAGCGTGAAGCGATGGGGGATTTTGGTTTTCTTACCCACCTTTTTCCATTCGTAAAATCCATCTGCTGGGATGAGACACCTTCTTTTTTGAAAGGAAGTTTTGAAGGAAACTTTTTCGTGGACGGACTCTGCTCGTGCGTTGATTAATTTGGCCGATACGGGCTTGTTTTGTCCAAAGTCAGGGGTAATGCCCCAATAAAAAAAGGAAAATCCTTTGGGACTATCCGAAGTGATGACGGGCACTAGTTGGGTGGGCGCAATGTTGTACCGAGGTGAAAAATCTACCAGCATTTCTGCTTGGAAGCGTTCTTCGAGTTCAATTTTACTTTTGGCAAGTGAATATCTTCCACACATGATTGCAGTAGTCAACTAATTTGTTCGAAGTTAGGAATCCTGGCAAATAAATTCAACTGCTCGAGTTTCGGAGTAAAATCTTTTATTACTGCCAGCACACATAAATCCTACATGCCCGCCATGCCTTGGAAATTCAAAGTGTACTTGGTCTAATTTTTTTGCCAAGTCCGAAGGAAAGCAAGTTGAACTTAGGAAGGGATCATTTTGGGCATTGATTACGAGCGTGGGAACAGAGATATCTGGTAGAAACTGCAAGGAGGAGTTCGTTTGGTAGTATTCTTCCGCATCAGCAAACCCATGCAAGGGTCCAGTATAGGTGTCGTCAAAATCGCGTAGCGTCCGAATGGAGGAAAATTTAGTCAAGTCAAATTCTGCAGGAAATAGACTAGCCTTTTTTTCAACTTTTTGACGAAGGGTTTTTAGAAAACGCCTGGTATATAAGCCAAATGCAGTGCTTGAAATTTGGTCACAAGAACTACCTAGGTCAAGGGGCACAGAGATGGCTACTCCTTTTTTGATTTTGGGAGTTCGCTCTCGCTTTTCGCCCAGGTATTTGAGGGTTAGGTTTCCGCCCAAACTAAAACCGACTAGGGAAATTTCGGAATACTGTGTAGAGGCATGCTGGATAATGGTGTCTAAATCGTAGGTGGCGCCACTGTGGTAAAATATTGCCTTTCGATTGAGTTCCTCGCCACATCCCCGGTAATTCCAGGCCAATACATCAAAACCCTTACTCAAGGCTTCCTTAGCCATTCCCAACATGTAGGCTCGGCTACTATTTCCTTCTAATCCGTGACTAATTACCAGCAATTTTAAGTTTCCTCGTTGGTGCCAATCGATTTCTAGAAAATCGCCATCCTGGGTTTCTATGCGTTCTTTTGAGGTGGGACTGAGTTCTACTTGGCGAAAAATTGCCGGATAAACTGTTTCTAAGTGTCCGTTAAAGAGGTGATTAGGCCTTTGATAGGTATTGGATTGAAGTAAGGGCATGGAGGCAAGCGTTCAAAAAGGGATTGGAAAATACAGCATATAAATTTGAATAAAGCGTTTTTAAAAACTATTTTTGGGCACTTTAAAAACTACAAGCGCGAATAGAACATGGCCGAAATTATTAGAATGCCAAAAATGAGTGACACCATG
>JACCDP010005299.1_pt1 | contig 16626 bp, 18 predicted proteins | sample 7445841 | NCBI WGS metagenome assembly JACCDP01 (sample SAMN15323441, study PRJNA562643) | freshwater metagenome | isolation source: river surface water | place: USA:Blue River Watershed | collected 2017-08-17 | reverse complement strand
GCATGCCGCCGTCGACCGACCAGACGCCGTCCATCTCCACCTGCGCGATCAGCATGAGGGTGGCCGGCGCCTCCCAGGGCGAGGAGCCGCAATAGGTGGCATAGCGACCAAACAACTGCTGCAGGCGCGGGTCCTGGAAGTGGTGGCCCAGCGAATTCCAAAGGGACTTCATCGGGCCCAGACGACTCAGCACCGACAGACCGCGCAGGCCCAGGTCACCGACCATGCGAGTCATCGTCGGCGAGGCCGAGCGGATGAAGGGCCCCTCCAGCGTGTCATAGACCTCGCGCGCTTGGGCGCAAAAAGCCCGGAAGCGCTGTGCCTCGGCAAGGCCAGCAAAGCGGGCCACCGCGTCGAACGCGGCGGCCGGGTCGGCAAACAGGTCCAGTTCGCCACCCTCCTCCCAGAAATGACGGGCCAGCAGCGGCAGTGGCCGCGTGACCAGCTCGCGGTCCAGGCGGGTACCGACGGCGTCGAGGATGCCGTCGAAGATCCATTTCATCGTGAACACGGTGGGGCCACTGTCGATCGGGGCACCGTCCACCATCACGCGGCGGATCTTGCCGCCAGGCTCGCTGGCGGCATCTACCACCGTGACCTGCAGCCCTCGCTGCGCCAGCAGCAGGGCGCTCGAAAGGCCAGCGATGCCGGCGCCCACGACGACGACGCGATCAGCCGACATGCACCCCTCCCGGCATGGGCCAGGCGCCCGCCGACGCCAGCACCCGCATGCGCACGAACAGCGACTCCGAAAAATGGCCCTCGCGCCAGGCGAACTGCGCGGCGCGGCCATGGGCGCCACCGCGCGCATAGCCCTCCATGGACGGCGTGTCGCGCCAGACGCTGAAAGTGCACTGGCGCAGCAGAGGTGCCTCACCGAGCCCAATGGCCAACTCGCAACCTGGCGACTCGGCCAACGCACGCTCGGTACCCGGCGCACGGCGCCAAAACGACATGGCTTTTTGCGGACGGATGCTGGCCCTTGTGAGCACCGCCACCGGCGCGTCTGGATCTATGGCGTCCAGCACGACGGCGGACCCCGGTCGAGGCTGCATGCCCGGGCTGACGAGTGCGGCCGCAGGCGTGGCCGCCCAGGCGCAACCGTCCCAGGTACCGCGGGCGGCATTGACCGCCATCAGGCCACTCCACCACTGGCGCGCCCGTTCGCGGTAAGCATCCGCCAGCGGGCTGGCAAGAAATGACTCGGCCTGGGACAGCTCGTCGAAGACACACAGCAGCCCTTGATGGGTTGCGCTGGGTCTTATCCGAAAGCCACCGCCCTCGCCGCTGCCCATGACCTTGGCAAAGCGCAGACCCGGCAAGTCACGCAGCGCCGAGGGGCCCTGGGCCAGGCGCAGCCAAGCCCAGGCGCGATGCCGGGGCAGGTGATCGACCAGCAATACCGCCAGCACGCCCGCCACTTCGCGGGTGGCGGCCTGGCCCGCGCGGGGGTTTGCGCCGACGCTGGTCAACGCAGACCCCGCGCCGCCTAGCGGGCCGGCTTGGCCGCGGCCTTGCCGGCGCCCGGAGCAGAAGCCGCCAGGGCAGCGACCACCGCAGGGACACCGGTACCGGACTTGGACAGCTCGGGGAAGTCCTTGAGCATGGACTGGCCGTTCAGGGGCTTGTAGGCACCCTGGTGGCAGGTGGCGCAGTTGGCCTTGGCGACGTCGCCCATTTCGCCTTTGCGATGCGCAGGGAAAACCGGTGTGAGCGGCTCCATGTAGGCCGTGTTGAGGTCACGCACCATCCGGATGCCATGCCAGGCGGTCACGCGTTGGGGCGGGCCGCCCTCCCACTTGGCAAAGTTCTGGGTGTTGTGGCAATAGGTGCAATTCACGCCCAAGCTGGCCGACATGTGCGTCATCAGGCTGTAGGTCCACTCGGCCTGCTTGATGGACTGCCGGTTGCCCGTCGGCAGCGCGGTGGTACCGCCAACCCGGATCGGAAGATCGCCCAGCAAGTACGGGGTGAACGGGTCACTGGGCAAAGAAGCGAGCTTGACCGAGGCGGCCGGCTCGTTCTGCCCGGCGCGGTCGCCGATGAAGTCAGCGCCTAAAGGCGTCGTATCGGGCTTGAACCACACAGTGGCGGGCACCGGCTGGCCGCGGTGACAGGTCCAGCAGGTCACACCGGTGTCGGCCACGTGGGACTTCCAATCCTCGTTCACGTGCTGCGTCATTTGGATCATGCGCCGCGCCACCACCTTGGTGTACTTGCTGTCTTCCGCGAAGTTGGCCAGGTTGTGGCAGTAGCCGCAGCCCTCCTCAGGCGCAATCCACGTGGTCATGGAGGCCATCAGCCGGGTGAACTGGGCAGCGCTGAGGTCACCGAGCACCTGCACGTTCTTGTAGACCTGCTTGGCCTTGGGGCCATCTGCAGGCACAGCGGGCAGGGCCACCGGGACCTCGTTGGCCTCGATCTTGGCGGGTATGGTGCTGGGGTTGACCACGTGCACCATGCCCGTACCGCGGTAGCCGTGCTGAACGGACTCCATCGGAGGTCGCTCGCAAGCGGCCAAGAGCAGGACGGAGGCAGCGGCCAGGATGCGCGCGCCGGTGCGCACAAGCGCATGGGTTCGGGTCATGGCGTGGCTCACGGCTTGACTCCCAGGGAAGGATCAGAGACGGCAGGGAAGACGTCCGGGTACATCGGTGCAACGCCGTGCTTGATGGCCCACAGGTACCAGTTGTCGACGACGGTGCCGGTCAGCAAGATGCCGATGCCACCGGTGAGCGGGCACAGCACTGCGAACCACCAGGCCCAGCGGTGAATGGACTCCATCGTGGCGTTGAAGCCCATGGTCCAGCGCCAGAACAGGGCGGCGCGCTCAGAGGCGGTACCGCGGTCGACGATCTGCTCGATCTCACGCTCGCCACCGTAGCGGCCGACGGCCAAGATGGTGGCGCCGTGCATCGCGAACAGCAGGGCCGAGCCATAGAGGAACACGATCGAGAGCGCGTGGAAGGGGTTGTAGAACAGGTTGCCGTAACGCAGCGAGAAGGCGGCCGTCCAATCCAGGTGCGGGAAGATGCCGTAGGGCACCGCTTCGCTCCAGGAGCCCATGAGAATGGGGCGGAAAAGGCCGAGCACCAAAAACAGCCAAATCGCCGCGGCGAAGGCCCATGGAATATGGGTACCCATGCCCAGCTCGCGGGCACGCCGGTAGGTACGCGCCCACCAAAGCATGACCGAGGCCAGCAGGAAGAGGCTAGCGATCATGTACCAGCCGCCCTGGTTCATCGGCGGCAGCGACAGACCGTACTGGGGCGGCGGCGGCTCCAGCGCCAGCCAGAACAGCTGGCGCACAAACTGCACCGGGTCCCAGCCGACCTGGGCCAACATGTTGAAGCCGATGATGTTGAAAGCCAGTGTGCCCAAAATAAGGGACGCCAGTCCCAGACCGCCCAGGTAGATCGGCCCAAGCTGGGCGTTGCCCAGCTTGCCGGCCCAGTAGTTGATCCAGGGCTGTCCGGTACGGGGACTGTTGCCGTGCCCCAAGGGCACGCCCATGTGCAGCGGCCCAGTGGCCTGCACGGTGGTGAAGAGGTTCTGGTATTGAGCCATCAGAAGATCCCTCGGTTTATTGGAGTGGCCACTGCGACCAGATCGGCAGGTTCAGCCACCAACCCCACCACTCGGGCCAGCCGCGGCTCCAGAAGGGCCCGCTGATCACGATGCACAGGGCAGAGAACAGGCCGGACGCCAGCGCCAGGAACAAGCCCAGGCGGTGAATGCCCAGGGTGCCCACCGAGTAGCCGACGATGTCGCGGAAGTAGGTGTCCTCGTGCTCGGGAGTCTTGACCACCTGGCCCTTGGGCGGGTTGGTCGATGACAGCACCAGGGCGCCGTGCAGCGAGAGGGCCAGGGTCGTGGTGAAGAAAAAGCTCACCGCGATCATGTGCGCCGGGTTGTAGTGGAAATGCAGGTACTGGTAGCCGACGTTCGACACCCAGTCGAGGTGACTGAAGATGCCGTAGGGGAAGCCATGGCCCCAAGCGCCCAGCAGCACCGGGCGCACAACGACCAAGGTCACATAGGCAATGATGGCCACGCTGAAGGCTGCGGGCACGTGATAGCCCATGCCCAGCTTGCGGCAGATCTCGACCTCGCGCAGGGCCCAGGAGCCAAATGCGCCGATCGCGCAAATGGTGATCAACTGCCACAGGCCGCCCTCCATGAGCGGCGCCGCGCGCAGGCCGTAAGACAGGTCCGGTGGTGCGATGCTGATCTGCCAGAGGTTCCAGGTGGGCCCTTGCGAGGCACCCCAGAGAATCAGCGCCGTGCCAAGCAGGGCGAAGAACATCGTGGTGATGCCGAAGAAGCCAACGTAAAACGGACCCATCCAGAAATCGAACAGGTCTCCGCCAAGCAGGGTCCCGCCGCGGACTCGGTATTTCTTCTCAAAACTGAGCATAGCCATGGGGCTCTCCTGCCTCAGGGAAATGGAAACAATTCGGGGCGTGCGCCGCGGGGGCTGTGCCAGATCACCACGTCTGGAGACAGCTCCCGGGGCTATCGCCGGATCAGGACGACTTGGGCGTAGCTGCCGGCAGCGGGGCGTTTTGCGCCGCAGCGGCCGGTGCCTTCTTGGCACCGTCAAGCCAGTTGAACTTGTTCGTGCTGAGCAGAATGAGATGGATCATTGCTGCCAGGCCGAACAGGAAAATGCCCTGCACGACCATCGCGCGAAGGGGGTCATATAGACGCCAGACTCTCCACATGGTGTAACTCCTAGGAAATATGAGACAAGAGGGTGTAGACCGCGGCCCGGGTCCCCGAGAACACGTTGTCCATGTTCTCTGCGCCCGGCAACCAGCCTTTCCAGTGCAGCCCGACCAACTGGCCGAGCAGCGCCACGGAAAAGAGCACCACGAAGCAGGGAACGAAAACAATCAGCAGGCTGCGGTCCACCGGGGGGGCGGGCGTCCTGCGTGCGTGCGCGAAGGGTTGGGTCATGATCGACTCCTTGATTTAGCTAGCGGTTCGAATCAGCTGAACCAGGGCCGCCAGGCCCAGACCAGGGCGTGGGCGATCACGGCGACAGCCGCGAATCCCACAAATCCTTGGGTCCAGTACTGGTGGAACTCCTGAGCCTCTTCGTCGGTCAGGCCGGAAATAGATGTCCGATTCGACATGCGACTGCTCCTTTTAGAAAAAGGCCTCACGGCCTGCGCTGCGCCCAACCCGCGCAACCTGGGTGGCCGTGGCGGGATGCCACGACATGCTTTGTTTTTCTGCCTGTCGGCGAGCGCGGCTCATGTCGCCACCTCGGTCGCCAGGCTCGAGCCCCAACCCAGCGAAACTCCGGCGCGCTCCACGTGGGCGGGCTCCACACGCTCGCTGCCCTGGTCACGCGCACCGCGCTCGGCCTCGTCACGCAGCCGTTTGGCCGCCGAAATCTGCACCAGCACCGGCTGGCTGGCCACCAGGCGATGCAGCAGCGTCTGCGCGCTCTCGTCCCAGGGCACATCGGGCGCGCCGGCGATACCGCGTGCCAGCGTGGCATCGACACGGTCCATGTCGGTGGCCAGCGGCAGGATGTGGAACAGCGCGTCGAAGAGGGCGTTGCAGACCTCCTGCACCAAGTAGGTCGCGCCGCTGTAACCCATGAAGGGGGTTCCGGTGTGGCGGCGGATGATCGCGCCGGGGAAGGAGGCCGGGATGAACGCTGGCCGCATCGGGCTGGCGCCGCCGGCCTCTGCGAGATACATGCGTTCGTTGAAGCTGCCAAAGAGGATCAACGGCGGTTTGCTATGCACCAACTCGCGCACACGAGCGTTGTCGGTTTTTTCGCCGGGCTTGCGTGCCACGTGAAAGCGGCAAGGCAGACCCATTTCCTCTTCGAGGAAATGGCGGATGCCGCGGGTATAGGTCTCTGTAGCGACCACGGCAAAGCTGGAGGTGGAGAAAAAATCCTGCGTCACCTAGCGCCACAAGTCCCAGAGAGGTTTGAGGGTCGTGTGTCTTTCGCGTTCGATGAAGGGCTCGGGATCCAAGTTCAGCAGCTCACCGAGCTTGCGCAGGAAAAGCGTTGTTGAGTGGAGCCCAATGGGCGCCTGCAGGTAGGGGCGGTCCAAGAGCTCGCACAGGCCGCGACCGAATTCGCGGTACATGCAGATGTTGACGTCGGCCTCCACCAGACGCGAGACCTCTGCCAAGTGGCTGCCCAAGGGGAAAACCAGGTTGATGTCGGCGCCGATGCCCTGCACCAGACGGCGAATCTCGGCGATGTCGCTGGGGCTGTTGAAGGTGCCGTAGCAGGGGCCGATGATGTTCACGCGAGGCTTTTCGCCTTCCTTGCGCTCGCGCGGCGGGACCTTCTTCATGCCGTACTCGGTCCACAGCCAGCTCATGGCGCGGTTGGCGCACTGCCACTGGTCTTCGTCGATGGTGCGCGGCAAAAAACGCATCAGGTTGGTACCCTCAGGCGTCACCCCGCCGCCGATCATTTCGGCGATTGAGCCGGTGACCACGACTGCAGGCAGTTCGGGGTCAAGCACTGTGTGTGCGCGCTTCATCGCACCTTCGGTGCCTTCGCGTCCGAGCTGTTCTTCGGCCAGGCCGGTGACGACGATGGGCAATTCGTGCGGGGGCAGGGCGTCGGTGTAGTGCAGCACCGAGGTCACAGGCAGGTTCTCGCAGCCCACCGGGCCGTCGATCACCACTTGCAGACCCTTGATCGCGGTGAACACATACACCGCACCCCAGTAACCGCCCGCGCGGTCATGGTCGATCACGAAATTGGGTTTGGCAGGCAACTTGGCCGACGTCGACATCGGGGTAGGTGTCGGAGTGCTCATCCGCCCATCTCCTCAGCTTTGCGCTTCTTCTTGGCCTTCTCGTTCATGCGCTTGACGTCGGCGCGGAAGGCGGGGAATTGGCGCGGCACCTCGGCCCACACGCCGGCCTCGTCACCCTGGCCGGCGGCACCGAAGAATTCCTTCATGCGGTCGAAGCGGGTCTGGTTGCCGATGGCACCGTTGATCACCTGGATCAGCGACCCGGCACCGGCGACGCCCATGAGGGGGCGGGCGGAGATCAGGTTGGTGAAATACAGCGAGGGAATGCAGGCTTCCTTGGCGGCCTGCACCACGGGGGTCGTGCCGATCGCCAACTGGGGCTTCCATTCATGGAACGCGGCAATGTCTTGCTCGAGCGAGGCGCGGAACTGCACATGCACGCCCTTGGACTGAAGCCAGGCTGCATCCTGCGCGTTCCAGGGCGTGGCCGGGCAGGCCGAGCCGACGTAGCGCAGGTCAGCGCCGCACTCGACCAGCAGACGACCCACCAGCAGCTCAGAGCCTTCGTAGCCCGAGAGCGTGATCCGGCCCTGTATTTTTTGCTGCGCGAGCACTCCGCGCATGGCGGCCAGGGTGGCGTTACGGGCGACGTCGATCTTGTCTTGCGACACGCCGGTGGCTTGGCCAATGGCGCCGAGCCAGTCATGCGTGCCCTCGACACCAACGGGGGCCGAGCCGACGATCGGACGGCCCGCAGCCTGGAACTCGCGCACGCTGGCGGTGTAGAAGGGATGGATGGCGGCCACCGCAGCGCAGTCCAGCGCGGCGTAGAGCTCGCGCCACTCGCGCGTGGGCACCACGGTGCCAACCGCCAGGCCCATGGGAGCGATCATTTGCGCGATGCCAGGCGGGTCAGCCGGGAACATTTCCCCGAGCAGCGTGATGGAAGGCTTGTCGCTGCGCGCCTGGCGCGGTGCGGCCACCGGGCCGGCCTCGGCTTCGGTGCGGGCATAGCGCAGCATCGCGCCGGCGAGCACGTCCTTGGCCTCGGCATGCGTGGGCACGCCAAAGCCCGGCACGTCGATGCCGATGATGCGCACGCCGTTAATTTCTTTGGGCAACAGCTGCAGCGGCACGCCACTGGCCGTGGGCACGCACAGGTTGATGATGACGATGGCGTCGTACTTGGCCGGGTCCGCCTGGTCATAGACCGAGTCGCGGATGTCCTCGAACAGCTTGCCTGTCACCAGCGACTCGCTGTTGAACGGCACATAGCCCACGCTGCGGCGAGCGCCGTAGAAGTGCGAGGTGAAGGTCAGGCCATACACGCAGCAGGCCGAACCCGAGAGGATGGTGGCAGTACGGCGCATGCGCAGGCCCACGCGCAGTGACCCGAACGCGGGGCACATGCTTTGCGGCTGGTCATGCGGGCCGGCGTCGGCCTTGAGGGGATAGTCGGCGGCGTATTGCGCGAGGATCTCACCCTTGCCAGCAGACAGTGCGGCCTGCTGCATCGCGTCCTTGCCGGCGCCGCAGCCTAGGCCATCGGCCGAAGGCGTGATCGCCGTGGCGGAGGGTTCAGCCGGTGCAGGCTGGATGGGAATGATGCGGTCCATGATGAGGCGCTTGGGCGGGTCGGACGGCGCTCAGGCGTCGTCGTAGACCACTTCCAGGGTGGGCTTGATCACATGCTCGACGCCGGTCATGTCGGCCATCGTGGCCGGCTGCAGCACCACGTTGCGACCGACGACATCGGAGCTGAAAAGCGCCAGCAACTCGTCCTGCGTCTGCGGCTTGGGACGCTTCGGGGGCGCCTCGGCCACGTTGATGGCCAGCTCCTCGAAGAGGGGCGCCCACTCGGTGCCGGGGCGGCCGATGATTTCGTAAGAGGCGCTCTTGCGGCGGATGTCTTCGTTGGCCGGGATCGCGGCCAGCACCGGAATGCCGGCGTTGGCGGCGAAGGCCTGGGCCTCGCCGGTGCCGTCGTCCTTGTTGATCACCATGCCCGCGACGCCGACGTTGCCGCCGAGCTTGCGGAAGTATTCGACCGCGCTGCAGACGTTGTTGGCGACGTAGAGGGATTGCAGGTCGTTGGAGCCGACCACGATCACCTTCTGGCACATGTCGCGGGCAATCGGCAGACCGAAGCCGCCGCAGACCACATCGCCCAGGAAGTCGAGCAGCACGTAGTCAAAGCCCCAGTCGTGGAAGCCGAGTTTTTCGAGCGTCTCAAAGCCGTGGATGATCCCGCGACCGCCGCAGCCGCGGCCAACCTCGGGGCCACCGAGCTCCATCGCGAAGACGCCGTCCCGGATGAAGCAGACGTCGCCAATGGACACGCTCTCGCCGGCCAGCTTCTTCTTCGACGAGGTCTCGATGATGGTCGGGCAGGCCTTGCCGCCAAACAGCAAGCTGGTGGTGTCGCTCTTGGGGTCGCACCCAATGAGCAGCACCTTCTTGCCCTGCTGGGCCATCATGTAGGAGAGGTTGGCGAGGGTGAAGCTCTTGCCGATGCCGCCCTTGCCGTAGATCGCGATGATCTGGGTTTCCTTGGTGGGCGCGCCGGTGTGCACCGGGTCTGGCGCCTGGGCCGCTTCGCGACGCAGGGTTTCAACAAAGCGCACAGGTTGACTGTTTTCTTGGGATGCCATCTCAGTTTCTCCAGTCCAAAACCATCTTCAGACACAGGGGGTCGCCGAACGCCGCCTCATAGGCCTGCTGTGCGCGGGCCGGCGTCTCGACGTGGGTGACCAGACCGTCTAGCGACAGCCGGCCTTCTTCGACCAACTGGGTGACCGCCAGCAAGTCAGGCCGTTTCCATTCGGCAGCCACGCGGATGCGGGCCTCACGGAGGAAGGCGGGGGTATAGGAAAAGGCCAGATCGCCCTTGTAGAAGCCAGCCAGCACCACTTCGCCTCCCATTTGCAGGCGCGGAATGGCCTTGTGCAGGATGGCGGAGTCACCGCTGACGTCGTAGATCGCGCGGTAGTCCTTGCGGCCGTCTTCGTCCGGGTGGATGACGGGGTAGCCCTCGGCCCCCGTGCGGCGCTGTGCCTGCGTCTCCCACACCGTGGGCGGAGTCAGGCCGGCGGCTACCGTGAGCCTCGCCAACAAGCGGCCGACGACACCGTGACCAATGATGAGATCCGGCGGCGTGGCCGGTTCGCCGCGGCCGCCCAAGGCCACCGCGTGATAGGCAGTCGCCGCCAGCGCCAGAAGCGTTGCTTTTTCGCCCAGCGACTCAGACACCTTCACCACACGGCTCGCCGGGGCCAGCAGGCGCGAGCCCGCGCCGCCAAAGAGGTTGTGCACGCCGTCGAAGCTGTAGGACCCCGGTACGAACACCGTATCCCCCTCGCGCAGGGCGCTCTCGGCCGGCGCCCGTCGCACCCGCCCCACCGTTTCGTAGCCAGGGACCAGTGGGTAGCCCATGCCAGGGAAGGGCGGCATGCTGCCATCCCAAAGCAGGCGTTCGGTACCGGTGCTGATGCCGCTGTGCAGGACCTCGATCTCTAGGTCCTCGGGCGCAGGAGCGCGCAGCGGCAGCTTCTTGACTGACAGCTGGAGCGGGGCCTGGAACACGATGGCGGAGGCATGCATGACGTGTATTTTTCGCTTGACTTTGATATGTGTCAACTCACATTGACACTCAGACGTCCTCAAAGGGCCCGTTTAGGGGTAAACACTGGTCTTTCTGCCGACCAGAATGCGGCCATGCAGGGGCATGGGGTTGGGCACCAGTTCAAGGTGGCTAAAGCCTGCCTCCGCCATGAGGCCCATCAGCTCGGCAGGGGTACGCAACCGCCCGGCGCCCATGGCCAAGAGGTAGAAGTGGTAGTACGCATCGCCGGCGGCGGGGGCGCAGTCCGGGTCGGCCATGGGCTCGGCCAGCAGCAAGGTTCCGCCGATCGGGAGGGCCGCGTGGATGGCCGCCAGCAGCGGCCGGACCACCGAGTCCGGATGGTCATGCGCCACACGCAGCAGGGTGATGAGGTCGGCGCCAGTGGGAAGGGGGTCATGTGCGAAGCTGCCGCCATGCACCGCTACCCGGCCTTCCATCCCGGCCTGGACCATCTGCTGGCGGGCCAGTTGAGCCACTGGCGGCAGATCAAAGAGCTTGAGCGCAAGCCCAGGCGAATGGCGGGCCAGGGCACGGATCCACGCCCCGAGGCCACCGCCCACGTCCATCACGCACTGGTGCTCGGCGAAGGGATAGGCCGCGAGCAGTTCCTCAATCAGAAAGCCCTGCGAGCTGGCCATGAGCTCCGAGTAGCGAGCCACCTGGCTGCCGTCCCAGCGGCTGGAGCTGCCGGCGTCTGAGCCCTCGGTGTAAGGCCAATAGGCCTGGAGGCTGGCGGCCCGCCCGCGCAGCAGCGCCAGCGGATCCCGCAGGTCCTCGTAGAGGACGGCATGGTGTTCAATCATGCCGCGCAGGCCGGGCTCAGCGGCCACCGGTCGGCCCAGGGGGCCCAGGCCGTAGCGGCCACCCCCCCGCAGCGCCAGCAGTTCAATAGCGACCGCCGAGCTGAGCAGGCGCTCCAGGGCCTCGGCGGGCATGCCACTGAGCGATGCCAGTTCGTCCAGGGTCCGAGGCCGCTCGAACACATGCTCGAAAACGCGCAACCGGACGCAAGCCAGCAGGACCTGGGAATGGACAAAGCCAGCCATCACCCCGAACAGCCGCTCGGCGCGGCGCTGGGTCATCCAGCGGGCAAAGGGCAGTGCCAGGGCGCGACGATAGAGGGACGGCTGGGCCATCCAGCGGTCGATCCGGGCATCCAGGGCGCGGCGCCAGGCGGGCCGCTCGGGCAGGGGAAGGGGGCGCAGGCCCAAGTGGGAGGTCGTCATCCGGCCACCCCACGCAAGGCGCTGACGCTGCTTGAGCCAGCGTTGCTCGGAGCCAGCACCATGCCGGCCTGCTCGAGCAGTTGGGTGCAAGCGACCTGCGGCACCAGCCGCTCGGATTCGCTGCGGACCAGGCGGCAGAGCGACTCGCGGCTGGGGCAGTCGGGAACTGAATCCACCGCAGCCTGCATCAGACCCTGGAAATGCTGGAGGGCGCCCACCAGCCCGAGGTCGGCCGCCGCACTGGGGCGGCCGTGTTGGGCATCCTGGCCCACCGGCTTACCCAGGAGGACCGCGTCCCCGAGGACATCCCGGATGTCGTCGGCCACCTGATAGGCCTCCCCAAGGCATTCGCCCAGGCGCGCCCAAGGGGCGGCTGGCTGGCCGGCAGCCATCGCGCCGGCGCAGGTCGAGGCCACAAACAGGGCACCGGTCTTGGCCTGCTGATAACGGCTCAGATCCACCCGCGGCTCGCACTCCCAGGCTTGGCCGCCGACGATGCCCTCGGTTGCACCGGTACACCGGGCCATCAGGGCCAAGAGCGCTGGAAGCCGCGCAAGCTGGGCCGGACTGTAGCCGTCGGCGCCGCGGCCCAGGGCTTCAAAGGCCATCACGATCAAGGCGTCGCCGGCCAGCAATGCGAGGGGCTGGCCCCAGGCCTTGTGCACCGTGGGTCGGCCGCGTCGCAGGTCGGCATCGTCGAAACAGGGCATGTCGTCATGCACCAGCGAGGCGCAATGCAGCAACTCGATCGCGATTGCCGCCGCATCCGACAGGGCTGGCGCGTCATCGCCGCAGGCGGTGGCAACGGCCAGGCACAACTGCGGCCGTATGCGGGCGCCGCCCGGAAACACCGCATGACGCATCGCCGCCAGCAGGCGTGGCGGCGCATGCGGGCCCTCCGCCAGCATGAACTGGCGCTCGAGCGCAGATTCGATCCGATTGGCCATGGAGAACCCCCAGGGAAGCAGGCCGCCGTATCGCTGCCTTTACACTTCAATATGTCAATCTAGCATGACGCACCGGATTGTCAACGAGGGCTTTCAGGGGATTCCCCTTGATGTAAATATTTTTCGGGTGTTATAAGTGTCAATCTAATGTGACACATCCTGGAGAAGGGGCCCATGGCCGGATCGGTATCGCTGGAGCTGAAGGATGTCGCCTGCGTGCGCGGGGGGCGGCTGCTGTTCGAGCGGCTGTCCCTGCGGCTTTCGGCTGGGCAATGGCTGCAAGTGGCCGGGGAGAACGGCGCTGGCAAAAGCAGCTTGCTGCGCCTGGTCGCCGGCCTGCTGCCGCCCGCCAGCGGCGAGCTGCTCTGGCGGGGCGCCCCGATGGCGCCGCAGCGCGAGCGGATCGGGCTGGAACGGCTTTACCTTGGCCACGAGCCGGCGCTCAAGGAAGATCTGAGCGCGCTCGAAAACCTGCTGGCCGCCTGTGTCATCGCGGGCGAGCCGGTCACGCCGGACCAAGCCATTGATGCGTTGGAGCAAGCCGGGCTGGGCGGAAATACCCACCGACCGGTGCGCCAACTCTCCCAAGGGCAGCGCCGGCGCTGCGCCTTGGCCCGCTTGCCGCTGTCACGCCGTCGTCCGCTCTGGGTGCTGGACGAAGCCTTCAACGCACTGGACACCGCCGCCTGCGACTGGCTGGCCGCCCAAGTGCAGCGCCACCTCCAGGCGGGCGGCTTGGCGGTACTCACCAGCCACCAGAAGCTGCCACTCGGGGCGCCCCCTCCGCTGGCCCTCCAGCTCTGAGCAGCCCCTAACTGCCCACGACCATGTCAGCGGTATTGCCACCCTCCCACACCGTCAGCGCGCCCGCATTGGCCGCGCCGAGCGATGTGGAGCCCGGTGGGTGCCTGGGCAGCCTGGTGGGCGCCGCTTGGGCGCTAGCGCTGCGGGACCTGCGCCTGGCCGGTCGGCGGCGCACCGATACCCTCGCAAGTCTCGCCTTCTTCGTCATGGCCAGCAGCCTGTTTCCGCTGGCCCTCGGTTCCGAGCCGGCGCTGCTCGCGCGCCTGGCGGCCGGCGTGCCCTGGGTAGCCGCCCTGCTGGCAAGCCTGTTGCCACTGGCGCGGTTGTTCGAAGATGACCGGGCCGACGGCACGCTCGAGCAGCTGCTGCTGTCGCCCTACCCGCTGCCAGTGCTGGTTTTGGGGAAAGTGAGCGCGCACTGGCTAGCAAGCGGCGTCCCTCTGGCTCTGGCAGCGCCGCTGATCGCGCTGCTGTACGGCCTGCCGGTGGAGGCCCTCCTGGTCCTGCTCGCGTCATTGCTACTCGGCACACCCATCCTCAGCCTGCTGGGGGCGGTCGCGGCCGCGCTGGCAACGGGCCTGCGCGGCGGTGCGCTCCTGCTCTCGCTGATCGTGCTGCCCCTGTCGGTCCCGGTATTGGTCTTCGGCTGCGGCGCGGTGGACGCGGTGCTGAGCGGGCAATCGCCCGTGGGCGCCCTCTCGCTGCTGGGTGCCGGGTTGCTGCTGGCGCTGGCGGGCGCGCCCGTGGCCTGCGCCGCCGCACTGCGCATCTCGGTGGAGGCCTGAACGCATGGCCGCACAGACGCTGTTTCGCTTTGCCGCGCCACAGACTTTCTACCCGCTGGCCGGCCGCCTGGCGTGGCTAGCCGCCGGGTCGGCGGTGGTGCTGGCAGCGATAGGGCTTTGGATCGGCCTGGTGATCGCGCCCACCGATGCACAGCAGGGCGAGGCCTACCGGATCATCTTCGTGCACGTGCCCGCGGCCTGGATGTCGATGCTGATCTACCTGGTGATGGCCGGCTGGGCTGCGGTCGGCCTGGTGTTCAACGCCCGGCTGGCGTCGACTCTGGCGCGCGCACTCGCACCCACCGGTGCGCTCATGACCTTCCTGGCCCTGTGGACCGGGGCGCTCTGGGGCAAGCCCACCTGGGGTACCTGGTGGGTCTGGGACGCGCGGCTCACGTCCGAGTTGATGCTGCTGTTTCTCTATCTGGGCTTCTTGGCGCTGCATGGCGCCATCGAGGACCCACGCCGCGCCGACCGGGCGGCTGCCCTGCTGGCTTTGGTGGGCGTGGTCAACGTGCCCATCATCTACTTCTCTGTCATCTGGTGGAACACGCTGCACCAGGGCGCCTCGGTGAGCTTGACCCGGGCACCGAGCATGGCCACGACGATGCTGGCCGGCATGCTGGTCATGGCACTGGCGTTCTGGATGTACACCATCGCAGTCACGCTGTGGCGAGTGCGTCTGCTGGTGCTCGAGCGCGAGGCGCATGCACCCTGGGCGCAGACGGCCCGAAAGGCACTGGCGGGCAAGGGTGAAGGCGCGGGACCGGGGGCGGATTCGCAGCGCGGTTCGTCCGTGAGGGAGGCCACGCGATGAGCGACCTGACCTGGGAAACCGTCTCGGCCTGGCTCGCCATGGGCGGCTACGGCCTCTATGTGTGGGGCTCGATGGGCATGTGCGCGGCGGTCTTCGCCGGCGAGTTGCTGTCACTGAGGGCGCAACGCCACGCACTGGCAAAAGAGGATGCAGAAACTGCCGGGGCGGCGGCTCAAACACCCGCGCGCCGACCTGTGCTCACGCAACAGGAGCAAGACGCATGACACCCCGCCGACGCCGCGCACTGATGGTGCTGGCCTGCCTGGCCCTGATGGCCGGGGCCAGCGCGCTGGTGCTCAACGCATTCCGTAGCAATCTGGTGTTCTTTTTTAGTCCGACACAGGTCGTGCGCAGCGAGGCGCCTCAGGGGCGCAACTTCCGGGTCGGCGGCCTGGTAGAGGCCGGCAGCGTGGCGCGCGAACCCGGCGGTCTGACGCTGCGCTTCGTGGTGACCGATGGCGCGCACCGTGTGCCCGTCACCTACACCGGTCTGCTGCCCGACCTGTTTCAGGAAGGCAAGGGCGTGGTCGCCCAAGGCCGCCTGAATGCCGAGGGCCTGTTCCGCGCCGACACGGTGCTGGCCAAAAACGACGAGAACTACATGCCGCCCGAGGCCGCTGCGGCGCTGAAGGCAGCGAAGGGGGCGACGCAGTGATCGTCGAGCTCGGTCACTTCGCACTGGCCCTGGCCCTGGCGGTTGCCATGGCCCAGGGGCTGCTGCCGTTATGGGCCACACGTCACGCGAACCGGGATCAGGCTCAAGGCCGGGCACCGGCACTGGCCGCCTGGGCCGCGCCCGCAGCCGGGGTGCAGTTCGCGCTGCTCCTGCTGGCCTATGCAGCGCTGACCAGCGCCTTCGTCAATGACGACTTTTCGGTGGCCCTGGCCGCGGGTCACTCGCACAGCGATCTGCCGCTGGCCTACAAGTTGACCGCGGTCTGGGGCAATCACGAGGGCTCGGTCCTGCTGTGGGCGCTGGTTCTTGCCGGCTGGTCAGCGGCGGTCTCGTGGCGCTCGGCGACCTTGGACCCGATCACCCGCGCCCGGGTGCTGGGCGTGATGGGCTTGATCAGCACCGGCCTGCTGCTGTTCACTTTGACCGTCTCCAGCCCCTTCACCCGGCTGCTGCCGGGTGCAGCCGAGGGCCGCGACCTCAACCCCTTGCTGCAGGACCCGGGCATGGCCCTGCACCCGCCACTGCTGTATCTGGGCTATGTCGGGCTGGCGGTGCCTTTCGCCTTCGCAGTCGCGGCCTTGCTCGCAGGCCGCCTGGACGCCGCTTGGGCCCGCTGGACCCGGCCATGGACGCTGGCGGCGTGGTGCTTTCTCACCCTGGGCATTGCCCTGGGCAGCTTCTGGGCCTACTACGAGCTGGGCTGGGGCGGCTGGTGGTTCTGGGACCCGGTGGAAAACGCCTCGCTCATGCCCTGGCTGCTGGCAACCGCGCTGATCCACGCGCTGGCCGCGACCGAGAAGCGCGGCGCGCTGCAAGCCTGGACCGCCTTCCTGGCGCTGTCCGCCTTTGCGCTCTCGCTGATGGGAACCTTCATCGTGCGCTCGGGTGTCCTGAGTTCGGTCCATGCCTTCGCCACCGACCCGGCGCGGGGCATGTTCATCCTGGCCTTCCTGGTGCTGGTTGGCGGCGGCTCGTTCCTGCTGTTCGCGCTGCGGGCGCCCGCGCT